>Ga0307984_1000292_pt1 | contig 21980 bp, 20 predicted proteins | sample EllFjometageno78_FD_203169 | JGI IMG/M metagenome (GOLD analysis project Ga0307984, IMG submission 203169) | Marine microbial communities from Ellis Fjord, Antarctic Ocean - #78 | ecosystem: Environmental > Aquatic > Marine > Unclassified | place: Southern Ocean | collected 2014-10-09
ATTATTTCCATATTGACATGGAACGTTATACTTTAGACTCTGTACTACGTAAAGGGGCTGAGTTGGTTAAACGTAAAGGAATTAAATGTTTAGTCATTGATCCATTCAATAAGGTTAGAGATATAGATTCTAAGCTAGAAGATGTAAACAGATATACTATGGAGTACTTAAGCAAGATTGAAATATTTGCTAAAAAGTATGATGTCTTAGTATTTGTAGTTGCCCACCCAACTAAGATGTATAAAGACAAAGATGGTAAAATGGAAGAGCCAACTATGTACAACATTAAAGGTGGTGGTGAATGGTATGATGCTTCTTACCATGGGTTATTAGTGCATAGAGACTATGATGCTAAAACTGTTAAAGTTAAAGTGTTAAAAGTTAAGTTCCAAAATCTTGGTGAAAATGGTGCAGAGAGTCATTTTAAATGGGAGCCTAAATCAGGTTGCTTTATACCTCATCAACCACTAGGTATTAATAACGATCCAATGCCGTGGGATTAAATGGCTAAGAAAGGACCGTTTAATATGGGGGAATATAATCCTGATAAACTTGAAATGGAAGCTTATTTATGGTGTATACGAAATGCTATATATATAGCTCCATATGCTATACAGGCTGGAAGCTGGGGTGTTACAATCCAAAATAAAGAGGTTGTGAATAAAGATCCTAAGAATTATGTAAAAGGGGCTATTTGGCCTAAAATTTTTGAATACTATAAATACTATTTTAATAAATATGAGAACAAAGTTTAAAAATGCTAATGAAGCTTACGAATATTTCCATAATGAGATAATTTTGAATGGAGTAGACTTTGCAGATACTAAAGCCTTATTTAATGTAGGCTTTACATTGCAAAATCCTCTAGATAATATTATTACCAACAAGGAACGTAAATTCAATATTAAATATGCTGAAGCAGAATGGGATTGGTATTTATCTGGTGATCCTAGTATATATAAGCTAGGAGAGATATACGGTAAGATACCTGCTATATGGAAACGCATGGCTGATGAACAAGGTAATGTGAATTCTAATTATGGTTATCAATGGGCTAGAAACTATCAGATAAACTATGTAGCTAAATTACTTATAGATAATCCATATACTAGACAAGCTGCAATTAGTATATATGATGGAAAAGAACACGGTACTTATAACACAGACACGCCTTGTACTTATGCTGTACAATTTACAGTATTGAATGGTACATTGAATATGTCTGTATATATGCGATCTAATGACCTCTGGTTCGGTTTTTGTATCGATCAGTATTGTTTTTCTAGAATGCATCTGATGATGTCTAAAATGACAGGATATAACGTTGGAACATACTATCATCACGCACATAATCTACATCTATATAATAATAAAATAAAATGATATGAAATACTATTTGTACCACATTTTTGGTAAGAAGATCGGTTTAACATGTGATCTTACTAAGAGGGTTACGGAGCAACAAGGTTATGCTCCAGGCGAATACGAAGTTCTACTTACTAGCGACGATATAGATTATATATCAAACATGGAAATAGAACTTCAAAAGTCTTACGGCTATAAAGTTGACAGACAATCTTATAAAAATTTAATCAATAAATCTAAAAATGAAATGAATATAAACGTAACAGAACAAACAACTACATTCCCTTGTCCTTTCAATAAACTAAAAGGTAGACTTAAAGATAATATGGGATTAGCATGGGAAACACCTCACGGAACGTTCCAGATAACAAATATAAATATAGACTGGATAATGTCCAATGCTAGAACATCTATGTATAACACTGAAAGATGCTATATATACAATAAAGCTTTAGCTGAATCTACTGTTAAGGAATTACCAAATGAAAGCGAAGATATATACGATCTTATAAGAGTGTGGGCTAGAGATAAAGGTATTTATGCTAAGGGAGATTCTAAAACTCAGTATTTAAAACTGATGGAAGAGGCTGGAGAGTTATCTAGAGCTATACTTAAAAGAGATAGACCTGAAATTATAGATGCAATTGGTGATATGGTTGTAGTTTTAACCAATCTAGCTGCGTTAGAAGATCTTAGGATTGAAGACTGTGTAACTTCTGCTTACAATGTTATAAAGAACCGTAAAGGTAAAATGGAGAATGGAACTTTTGTAAAACAAACATTATAATATGGCATACACAGTAAAAACAACAGACGAAGTTGTAATTAGAGCAATTAAAAAGATAGATGAAAGATCATTAGTAGGCCAGAAGAAATATGGTGATACTATGATGAGTGAAGTTAACTCAGGTAAGAAAGATCTAAGTAGATTTTTGATCGACGTACAAGAAGAGATGACTGATTCCTTATTGTATCTAGAAGCTGCAAGATCTTGTCTACAGGATGAAATTGAAGAGGCTATGATGGTTCGTTTAGATAGTTTTAAAGATGATTAAATTCAAAAAAAGATCATCTAAAAAAGGCCCAGTCAGGTCAAAGAAAGTATCACTGGACGGAATTGTATTTGCCTCAGGTCTTGAGAAACATATGTATATCAAGTTAAAAGAAAATAACCTCTTCGATAAATACGAAGGGGAGGTTTTCCAATTATTACCTACTTTCATTTTCGATCAAACATCTATAGAAAGATGCGGTAACGGTAAAGGAGAGTATAAAGACAGAGGTAATAAAAAGATGTTAGGAATAAAATATACTCCAGATTTTACAGGTAGAGATTACATAATAGAAACTAAAGGAAGAGCAAATGAGAGTTTTCCATTAAGGTATAAACTAATGAAATACTGGATGATATGTAATAGTGACAATAGAGTGTTATACAAACCCCAAAACCAAAAAGAATGCGAAGAGACGGTAAGGTTAATCCTGGAGAAGCGAAACGCTTAGCTAGACAAAAATATGCCGAGCGACAGATTGACAAATGGGTCAAATGGTCGTGGGAAACAAAAGGTATCATTAGATACAAAGAATTAGTTAAACAACAAGATAAATACGGAATGATATGTCTATAAAAGAGAATGAAAATAAGCCAGCGTGGATCCTAGAGTTAGGTGTTTACCCAGGGTTTTTAATAGGAATTAGAAGTTATATGGAAAAAGATGCTGTAACACACGTCTTATATATACCATTCTTCGATATTTCTTTAACTATCCTCAAGTAATGAAAGAGGATTTAGAAACTCAATTACATACTATAGACTTGTATGTTCGTAATCTTTTAGATGACATGAAGAGTGTAACTAGATCTTCAACTAAAGGAGATATGCTAGCGCATATAGAGGCTTGGAAAAATGAAGTACAAACAATTAAATATATAATAGATTTATAATTATGACAAAGCAAAAACAATCAAGAGCTGATTTACACGAGAAAAAGATAGACTCACTTATAAAAGTAGTACAGCAATTGCTAGGGGAGAGTGACTACCTGAAAGGTATGGCTACAGGAACCCTACAGCTGGTAAAGAGAATGCCAGGTTATGAAGATGCATTAGCAAGGATGACTGCAGATGTAGAGGCTGAAGAAGCAGCTAAGGTAGATGAATTAATAACTCAAGATAAAAAGCTAGAACTATAATGAATTTATCAAATAAGATACTATCCGATGTGACAATCTTCCAAAAGTATAGTAGATTCCTACCTAAGCAATATCGCAGGGAAAATTGGGAGGAGCTCGTAACTAGAAACATGAGTATGCATATTAAAAAATACCCAAATTTAAAAGATGAAATTACTACTGCCTATAAAGATGTTTATGATAAAAATATACTACCGTCTATGCGGTCTCTACAATTTAGCGGCAAGTCTATTGAGATTTCACCAAACAGGATTTATAATTGCGCTTATCTACCTATAGAAAGTATAGAGGCTTTCAACGAGACGATGTTCTTACTATTAGGTGGAACTGGTGTTGGTTATTCAGTACAGAAACATCACGTAGAAAAATTAAGTCCTATCAATATACCTTTCGAAAAGAGGGTTAAAAGATTCTTGATTGGAGATTCAATTGAAGGTTGGGCAGATGCTATCAAGTTCCTAATGAAATCATACTTAGGTGGTAAAAGAGCTTCAAGAATTGAATTTGATTACTCTGACATTAGAGCTAAAGGTGCTAGGCTTATTACCTCTGGTGGTAAAGCTCCTGGTCCTCAGCCTCTTAAAGAATGTATAGTTAAGATCACAGGTATACTTTCAGCTAAGAAAGATGGTAGTAGATTAACTACAGTAGAAGCACACGACATTATATGCCATATTGCTGACTCAGTTTTAGCTGGTGGAATTAGAAGAGCTGCTTTAATAGCTTTGTTCTCGGCTGCAGATGAAGATATGATTTCTTGTAAATCAGGTGATTGGTGGGAGAAAAACCCTCAAAGAGGTAGAGCTAACAACTCAGCTGTATTACTAAGACATAAAGTTACTAAACCTTTCTTTATGGATCTTTGGAAGCGTATAGAATTATCTGGTTCAGGAGAACCTGGTATCTACTTGAGTAATGACAGAGATTGGGGTACAAATCCTTGCTGCGAAATTGCTTTGAGACCATATCAATTCTGTAACTTATGTGAAGTTAATGTATCTAATATTGAATCACAAGAAGATCTTGAGAGAAGAGTTAAGCACGCGACCCTTATAGGGACCATTCAGGCATCATACACGGACTTTCATTATCTACGTGACATATGGAAAGAGACAACTGAAAAGGATGCGTTAATTGGCGTCTCTATGACTGGGATAGGATCTGGTGTTATTACAAAGTACGATCTAGGAGCTACAGCAAAAGTTGTTAAAAAAGAGAATAGGAGAATTGCTAAAATCTTAGGGATTAACCCTTCTGCTAGAACTACCACTGTTAAACCAGCTGGTACAACTTCTTTAGCTTTAGGTACATCCTCTGGAATTCATGCTTGGCATAATGATTATTATATAAGAAGAATAAGAGTTGGTAAGAATGAGCCAATGTATAAGTTTTTGTTGGCTCAACATCCTGAGTTGGTTGAAGATGAATACTTCAGACCTCATGATACTGCTGTTATTGGTATACCTCAAAAAGCACCTAAAGGTTCTATAATGAGGAGTGAATCTGCCTTTGACTTATTAGAAAGAGTTAAAGACATGTCTATTAGGTGGATAAAACCTGGTCATATAAACGGTAGTAACACACATAATATTTCTGCTACTATTAGTTTGAAAGATGATGAGTGGGATGATGCTGGTGAATGGATGTGGGATAACAGAGAGCACTATAATGGCTTAGCTGTACTGCCTTACGACGGAGGAACTTACGTACAAGCTCCATTTGAAGACTGTACTAAGGAAGAGTATGAGAGATTAATGCTAACGCTTAAGAACGTTGATCTAGGATTAATTGTAGAAACAGATGATGAAACTGATCTAAGTGGCGAGCTTGCTTGTGCCGCAGATGGTTGTGAGATCAAGTAATATGTATGCTTATGTGCTAAAAATTGAATAATTGACACATATAGTATCATATGATATTATCAAATAAAAAAGGGGCCTCATTACGAGACCCCTTTCTTGGTTACAGAGACATTAGGTATGGTACGCCTATTTTAGTTTGTCCCTTTTTTATTTTTCTTGAACTGTCTATTGTTATTTATAAACTTCTTTACTTTATTTGCATTATTTCTATTCCCAACTTTGCCTTCCAAAACTTCACCGTCTGGTAAGTACTTTAAGGCTTTATCTATAATTTTATCATTGCTTGTACCTGGATTAGAATCTCCAAACATTCCAATCATAGACCCTGCAAAGTTATTAATCAAATCCTCACCCGCTTCTTGTAATGTATTAACAACACCTTTTCCTTCCTTAATCTGCGGAACTATCCCCTTAATCTCGTGAGCGGCCCCTAATATATTTGAAGCACCTGCACCTAAGACTCTACCTATTACAGAATTGCCTAGTGGTTTAGGCATGAGATTTCGCACAGCATTTCCAGTCTCTAAGCCAGCTGCTAAGTGTCTTGAGGAATCTTTAAAGTTAGTAACAGTTTCACTCATTTCATCATCATGCCTTCTAACACTCTCTATAGCTTTCTCTTTTGGGTTGCCAAGAAAATTATTAATCTTCCCTTCTAAAGTAAGTTTATCTTTGGGTCTAGCTAAAGCTACTGCTCTTTGTTCTAAAGGTGTCTGTTTTTGGCTTCTTAATTTAAAATTCATAATTAAATATTTTTAGTGCTATTTGTAGTTGGATCATAAACAGCTGATGGATCACCAGATCTGTCTATAGCTCTCTCTTCAGCAGTCATTTTATTTCTAGCTTCTCCTTTAGGAGTTAGCTTACCATTAATAGCATGCCCATTCTTCTCTAATATAGAACCAGCATTGCCACTTCCTACTTGGGCAACTAACCTACTAACTAGTTGGTTTCTACCCATGAATTTTTGTGTATGCAATTCAGCCATTATTTAGTTTTTTTGTCCTTGAACATCAATTTGTAAAGTAATGAATTCCATTTACTTTTACATGTTTCATTAAAAGCCATTATAGCTTTACCTATTCTTAAAAATAATTTTCCCATAGTTTGTGTTTTTAATCTAGTAAGTAAGCTCTTTTATCATTACCGTTAACAGAATCGTTAACAAACTTCTCTTTAAATTTCTTTTTGTAATCTTTATCTGATAATTTTTCTTTTGATAAAGCTACAAATTCAGCCTGAATTTCTGGGTACTTCATTTTTTCACTTGTTGGAACATTTGGTACTCCATCCATATCGTAATATCCTTTTTTGTTTCTCAACCCGTCGTAAATTTTTTTTCCTTTATCATCTAATTCTTTACGCTGAACTTTTGGTTCATATCCAGGTTTTCCTGGAGTTCCTGGCGCATCAGGATCTACTTGGTTTAAAGGTGTTTTTGACGGAAACATTCTGTTGTATACTTCACTCATAATTTATTATTTATTTATTTATTTAATATGTCCATATTACATTAGGGGATTTCTCAAGATCAATATCTACATGTATAAACGTTGAACCAATACCAATTCTGTTGAAACCTTTTTTTAATAACACTTCTAGCAATTCAAATCTATCTCTAGAGTTATTGCATCTAATATCTACAGCTAATCCCTTTAAATGGGATGATCTAGATTTTCCACCAACCTCTTTATTGTGCTTTGGAGTTCTAAATCCGCTATTGATATAAATTGGTTTACCATAAATCATTCTAGTGTGGTCTAATAACTCTAACAAAGCCGGGCTCATTAGCTTACCACTACCTGGTAAATCAGGGGAATCGAAGTCTTCAATTTTGAAATACTTCATTAATCCTCTTTTTTAGTTGCATCATTATTATGCTTCCATTTACTCACTGTATATCCAATAGATACAAGTAATAGAATTATTTTTAAGATGTCTTCTATACCTGAAAATTGAGATATGCCTACGGCTACTAGATTTAAAGCATATACTCTGATGTCGCTTATGTTCATATTTAGTTTTTTCACTTTGGACTATTTATTTTGTTCCCTAAGTTTTTGTTCTACTGTTTTTTTCTTGTTACGAATCTTTATAATAGCTTCAATACGATCTTTTTCATATTTCAAAGCTTTTATCTCTTTTTTAGTTAATCCAGCTTCAGTTAGTATATCTACTTGTTCAGGTTTGTTCATGTCTTTTATGACTTCTCTTCGTTTAACTAGAACTTTTTCTGCTACCACCTCTTTTGACTCAACTTTTTTAGGATCTTTTTTATCGTCTTGAAACTTTATAATAGCTTCAACCCTGTTCTTTTCATACTGTAAAGCTTTTATATCAGCCTTACTCATGCCACTTTCTTTCAAAATATTAACTTGCTCAAGTTTACTTAAGTCTTTCAAGCTATTCTCTCTCTTTAAACTTAATGACTCGGGAGTAGGAGGACCTTCAACACCGTAATATGGTAATCCAACAGACCAAGTAGAGTATCCTATAGCTAAAGCTGCCTTTTGCCAATTCTCAGAATTCTCACTAGTTATATTTCTTATATTATTAACCTTTTTTAAAGCCCTATCTAAAGGTATATTAAAACCTGAAGCTATAATTTGAGATGTTGCTAAATAAGCTGGATTATCTATATCCCATCCCATTTCCTTCATCTCCTCCCGGTTCCAAGAAAAAGATCTAGCAGCTGAACTCATGTTTCTATATTTAGCTTGCAATGGTGGTGCTATACCAAATAAGTCATCTACAGCTTTTGTATAATCAGGACTTTTCTTACCACTCTCTTCTGCTACTTTTATTATAGCATTCTTCACAGTGGAAACAACAGCACCTCCAATACCTAAACCTCTCAAGATGTTATCTAGCATAGTGTTTGCTGTTTTAATGGCAGTGTTGTCAGAACCTTTTTTCTTCTTTTTCTTACCGTCCTTGTCAAGTTCGTCATCATCATTAAACAAGCCAACAAATAAAGCTTGCTGTAAGGCAGTAAATACGAAATTCTGAATAACTCCGTAGTATAGTATTTTAGATATATGGGTTTTAGCATCTCCCCTACCGTTTGCTAAATCTTGTATAGCTCTTTTTTGTATCCTAGCATACTGCATTGCTGTATTACCAAAAGCTAGAATGACTCTACCAGTGGTAGATCTCTGCTGTTGGCTAATTTTAGAAGCATTACTAGACTGTTGGCTAGTTTCAGCAGTTGCGTAGAAATCTTCCATAGCTTGCTTTTCAGCATCCTCAATTTCCATACCACTCTTAACTAACGAATTTATTCTATTTCTATAGAATGTTGCACCTCCAGAAGCTATAGCAAAACTATCCGCAATCCTTGTCATAAGAAAACCTTTGTTCAACATGTAAGATATAGCAGCTCTAACTTTGTCTTTACTCTCAGCAACAGCATCAGCAATCTCAGACTCACTTACGTTTATTTTTAAACCTTCACGTCTTTCTACTAGATAAGGAGAATCCATTAACTTTGAAAAATCCTTCCAGAATTGCTTTTGATTAGCAAATGCTTTACCAGCAGCGACTATATTATTATCACTATGATTTACGAAGTTTACCACAGACAACAACTGTAATGCAGCAGACTTAGTATTTAAAAACATTATAACACCAACAGAGTTGTTTAACCAATCTAAAACCCTAGTAGTTATTCTATTTCCACCGATAGGTCTATTACTACCACTCTTCATAGCTCTAAGAGAGTCTTTTAAAGCTTCTACATATCTAGGTCCGTACGCAGCTTCTAGTTTATTTATGTTCTTTTCAGAGAATATAATATCTACATTCTCTTGCCATTCCTCTAAATATTCTTTTCTATTTACTTTGTTAATACCATTGATAACATCAGAAGTTATAGTACCAGCCACCCATTCTTTATATGGTGGTGGATAAGATCTACCTTCTTGTATATCGATTAGCTCCTCTGCAAACCTCTTTAGTCTAGGATCATTATCCACGAATGTGTTTAACTCCTTAACATCTCTCTCAGATAAACCTGGTATTTCCATACCTTGAGCCGTCCAAATAGCAACACGTATAGCGTGTGAATAAGTGAATCCACCAATACCAGTAGGTTTCGCTAGAGACTTAGGAAGTGTCTTTATATCACTTTTTAAAGCCTTGAAAACTTTAGCTGCGTTTATCTTAGCTTGCGTTGTAGCCATTTCTGCCCTGTTATAAGGGTCTAATAGACTTTCTTTATAAAAAGCCATCTGAGCATCTCCTACCTTGCCCTTACCAAGAGTCTGGTATAACAAACCTGTAAAATCTTCAGCTGATGGTGGTATAAAGAATTTAAACCTACCTTTACTAGATCCAATTGTCTTAGCTCTAGCTGCAGAGAACTCTCTGTAATCTTTTATGTCTGTAGAGCTTTCTATTATTTTATTAAATAATTTATCAAACTTAATTTCTTTACTATACCTAACTTTAGCTAGTTGAACCTTACCTTTAACATCAAAAGTGCTTAATAATTCTTTAACAGCTTTTACGTTTCCAGTATGGTCATCCGCAAAATAGAAGTCATTATAACCTTCTGCAATCTTAGGTATCATCCAATCTGCTTTCGCTTTAGATGATCCATCACCTAGTCCTGTTATATTTTTTAGAGGGATATTTAATCCCATTGATTCCAAGAATTCTTTTATAGGTCCCGCGGCATCTTGAGGTCTAGCGGTCAATACAAATACGTCTTTAGTACCTCTCTTGTCTGCTATAATTTGTGCTACTTTAAATAGAGGTCCTTTCTTACCATCCATCACTTTACTAAACTCAGAGAAATCCCATTTCGCTCCTTCAGCTTCCATCCTAACTGCTTCTCTAGCAAACTCTGCGGGATTTATTTTACCCTTAGTGCCATCAGGCATTTTGTATATTATCTTGCTTTTTGTACGAGCAAGTGTATCATCAAAATCAAATATTCTTATTTTTTTAGGAACCTTAGCTTTATAGTCTTCGGCTCTCTTCTTCGGTGATAGAGAAAGAGGAGTTTTTACTCTACCAGTTTTAGTTGTTTGTTTTTTAGGTAGCTTTCGCAAGTCCACCATATTTTTAATATCAAATTCTGGATAGTATTCTTTAACTAGTATATTGTCATACCTAGTAACACCTGGGTTACGTAGACTCAGGGCGTTATCATATGGAAATTTATCCTTAAAAAAAGAGTTTACAATATTACCAAGTTTAGTTGGTAAAATTGTAACAAAACTTTTATCTATTATATTGTTAATATTCTTACGTGTTGCTCCTCCATTATTTATATAATAAGCTGCAGCTGCAAGTAGTTGCTGAGTAGGTATACCATGTTCAAATGTGTACTGTGAAGGTTTTAACCCTTCAACAGGATAGAAATATCTAAGCTTAGCTAAAGTCTTAGCTACACCTCGCATAGACGTTCCCATTGACCTCAATAATATAGCAGCCGCATCACTACTTATAGTACCTTCTTCTAAGCCTTTTTTAAGAGTTTCTACAGCGTCTATAAACAACTTACCACTTTCAATACTCTGTTTGGTACGATTTTTTATATCAACATCAGATCTAAGACCGTTTAAAAAATCATACAAGTCATAAGCATTAGTTTCTTGTGATATAGTTTTTGTTACTTTAATACCATCAACCATGATTGTATTACCTCCTGCTACTTTTTTTGTTTCAAATATCCCGTTCTTTATAGCGTTTTTTACTACACTATTTTCTATAGAGTTAACTAAATCAAACAACTTAGAGTTGGTGCCATATGGGCTGTAGTTGGTTCCTGAAGCTAAGCCTGGTTGCCAAGTTTTTATAAACTTTCTCAACCCTTCCTTCTCTCCAAGTTCGCTAATATAATCTACTAGTAGTTTTTCAACTCCCATTTTTAAGCTACCCATTTGAGAATCAGTCAATTTACTTAATGAAACTTCACCTCTAATACCAAATGCTGCGTTTATATCTGTGGCAGAACCTTTTACTATATTATTTAAAAAGGTATTGAAATCTCTATTACCAGACTTCTCAAACTTAGTAGCTACTTCTTGGTTGGCTTCGGTAATCTTTCTAGTTAAATATCTATCATGAGACCTTTTAACATCATCCAATAACTCCTTTAATTTAGGGTCTTTAGCAGAGGCTTTTATAATAGCCTCATTAATATATTCGTTTGAATGTACTAGCTCTTGATAATTATCTTTTACGTAATTTTGATATTTTTTACGAGGCACATCTAAGTAAGCAACGTTAGTAGTTAAACTACCACCTCTCTTGAATACTTTAATAGCGTCTTCTAATATGTCATTAAGTGCACCATTGCCAAGTTGCTCTATACCGTGTTGCCGTATAATGTTACTAAGCATTACAGGTGAAGTTCCTTTGAACAATATATCTTTGTTAACAGCTGTAGTTCCAGGATCCTGCTCTCCAGCAGCTTCTTTTCTATCCTCTAATCTCCTAACCGCATGGTTAGTCATATTTCTAGATACTATCTCTAATAAGCCTTTAATTGTTTGTGCTTGTTCAGTTTTAGCTCCTTTGTCATTACCATCTTTTCCAATACCGAAAGCGGCTTTAAATTCAGCAAGAGAAACATTAGGTTTTAAAGCATACTGTAAACTATTTCTCTTCTTAACATGCTCTCCATTCTCATTTAGTTTTGGTTCGTAAAAATTTTTAATTATATTACGTGACAAACCTGTACTTTCGCCACCAGTAGTGGTAGCTCTTATTTTTCCAATTGCAGCTACTTTTTCTATCTCAACATTACTTAACGGTAATAGGTTTTTTAGAGCTACAGCGTCATTGTTTATCCATCTCTGGATTTCAGACACGTTACCACTAAGATTAGATTTAGGATCATAAATCTGTTTTGCGTTCAACCCAAATTTATTAGCTAGTATTTCGTAAGGAGTTACAAGTCCAATTTGTTTATATGTAAGCTCTTTTACATCAGTAATTCCATGCTTAGCCATATTAGCCTCTACAGCAGTTACCCACTCGTCCTTAGATTCTTTAAGTAACGATTTAGCCACAGACTCTTTAACTACTTTTTCTAGCTCTACATTTTTCTTATCAATCTCTCTATCTATATCAGCATGTGAATCGATTGGAGATTTCTTTTTATCTTCCTTTAAGCTACGTATATGTTTGTCTATTTTAGCAGCTTCAGTAAAAGCTTTTGGATCATTTGACTCCAACCAAGTCATTCGGTCTTTTATCTTAGACACCTCAGTGATAACTTCAGAATCTGCAACTCTAAAAGGATCTACTTTACGAGTTGTAACTTCTTTTCGTGGAGCATCGCTTGTAGTTTCCTCAACAGTAATAATATTATCAGCAGCTTCTATACCCTTGTTTATTCCTTGCTCAACAGATGGAACACCAAGCTTCTCAGCTAGACTATAAGATCTCAAGTAACCTCTAGAAACTATGAACTTCTCTAATGGCTGTTTGTTTTTATACTCATCAATAACCATTAAGTTAATGTCGTTACGCATAGTCCCTTTAAAATGCTCTCTTGTTACATTCTTCTTAGCGTCTTTAGCAATAGGGTCATGTAAAGCCTTAGTCTGAGCAGTTACAACTTTATCAACCACTGTAGCTATTTCAGCAAAAATACCTGTCTCTATTCTATTAAGAACAGCATCGTAAGGTGGGTCTGGTATTTTATTACCCTTTTTGTCTAGCATAAAATCACCTACAGCATTCTTCTTGAACATGTCATGCTTTATAGCTAAGGCAATACCTTGTTCTTTTCTACTTTTGGCTTTTGTTATCTTAGCTGCTAAGTCTACTTTTTGCTCAGGAGAGAATGTATTATATTTCTCTTCTTCAGGATGTTTTATAGACTCAGATTTTACAGACTTACCTTCCGTAGTTAGAGTCTCACCCTTTGCAATTGCAGCTTCTCTAGAGAATTCATTAGCTCTGTCTACCGCAGCTGGCTTACCTTCAGCTAATCCTCTAAGCATTTCAAACATGCCTTCAGGGTTAGAAGTATCTAGGTTCTTAAAATGTTTCTTTTGTAAAGGATCTAATAAGCCTTTTAATACTTCAACGAAACTTTTCTTATCAGCTAATTTAAAATTAATCTTCTTTTCATTAATGAACTCACTAAGAACGGTTAAGTTTTCCTCGTACCACTCCTCTTTATTATCTTCCCTAGCATCGTATCTAGAGGCTATGTTTAATCTTATAGCTTCCCTTTCTTTAGGAGATATTTTTTCTAGTAATTCATCAATAAACACTATTCCTTCTGGAGTAACGTTTCCTTTAGCATCTTTCAAAACATCCATAACAACGAAGTGTGCGTCTTCATGGGGTATAACAGAAACATCTCTAACAGCTAAAGCCTGTGTCGTGTTACTATATCTATTCCCTGTAGCTGGGTCTGTAATTCCAAGAACTTTAGTTCCATCGACTTCGCTTTCGCCATCGATTTCTATTAGTTTTTTTGCGAATTCTTCTGGATCTTTAATATGTATGAATTTCCCACCTTTACCGTCACCTTCAAGAAGGTTTTGTTTGTTCACACTCTTACTGTATTCTAAAGCAGCTGCTCCAGATAATATTTCTTGTATTTTTTTATACTCTTCACCGCCTTCGATATACTTATCAAAGTTCTCTTGAGCAAATTCCAATTGCTTATCTAACTCAACCAACTGAAGAGGACTAAGACCTGTTTTGTCAGTGTTTTTTGTAGATTCTAAAAGGTTATTAGCCTCGCTTTGATCTTGTAAGAATTTATATGCTTCTCTTTTAGATTTAGGAGTTGTAGCTTTGTATTCGTGAGGAATAACACCTGTTCTCTCAAACCCTTTAGATGACATATAAGTGCTCTCACCACCTAACATAGCCTTAATTCTAACGTTGTTATCTATGTAACTGTTTGAAGCTATTAAGTTAGCATCATTAATCTCCATACCAGCATAGTAAAGCAAAGACTCTGGAGACATGTGAGTTATTTGATCTGCTTGTTTTTGAGTCAACTTACCTCCTTTACCTACCACCTTACCTAGTTCGTACATCTCGCCTTCTGTAAGTATCTGCCCATCTTTCTTCTGCTGCTCTATTATAGCTTTAGCTTGATTAGCCCCTATAGTTGATGCGATAGCGTGATGTGCTATACCCACATTAACCCGGGCATCATTAGCTTGTTTAGGCGTTATTTCATTCCTATCCAACTTGTCTTGTATCTCCTTGTTTTTCTCTTCAGCAGCTTTCTCGATAATAGAATTAGAATCCTCTGTAGGATTTTTAATAATATCCGTACCTACACCTAATATCTTTGCTCCCTTTACAGCTCCGGGATTTAATCTGTTCATTCTAAGAATGTCAGATGACAACTCTCTATAAGAGTCACGCATGCCTGGAAAACCTCTTTTAAGTTTAGTTAAAAGGAACATTTTATTGGTTTCTAAAACAGTGGAATATAACAAATTGCTATAATCATAGTCCAATGGATCCATAAGTATGTTTCCTGCAACAAAGGTTGAACCTCCAACAACAGCACCTGTAGCTTGTTTTACTTGAGTACGTAAGAACCTAGACTTATCTAAATGTTGTAAAAACTTGGAATTAAAAACTTTTGGGGCTGCTCCAGATTTAGCAAAAGCACCCAATACACCTCCAAGAATAGGTCTTACTAATCCCCCTCCTATACCAAAAGCTACCCCCATTCCAAATGAATCTCCAACACTTTCTTTTTCTCCAGAAGTAAACGTATTTTTAAGAGCAGTTACGGATGCAAACTCACCACCTTCCACAAGGGCTGGTACGACAAATTTTGATGCGGCAATTAAAGGTTTATTACCTCTAGCAAGCCAAGTCATAGCTTGAATAGCTTTTGCCCCTAGACCACGTACAGCATAATTACTACCTCTCCTAACACCTTCTATTTCTGCTACAAACTGGACTAGTTCCGGAAAAAATCTAGCAGTATCTTGCAGAAGCGTTCTGTCTGTTTTAAATTTAGTTAAATCTTCTTCCGGCACACCCATCTCTTCAAGAGTTTGTAGGAAAACTTGTTTCTCTTCAACAAGAGTTGTTTCATCATGACCTATTATATTCTTCACTGCGTCCTTAAGTTCTTCCCAAACCTTTACATCTTTATTAGAAAGTGGATTTGTGTTGGTCTGTATAGCTTTATTTACAATAAGATATTCAGCTAGAGTTTCGTTAAACTTCTCAGCTAAAACAGGGCTGTATTCGCTAAAACCTCTACCGTGTCTTGAAGTTCCACTAGTACCATATATCCTATCATTTTCATTATATGTAGCGATACTTTGTCCAAAATCTAAAGCATCTTGTATAAAATCTTTATCCGAGTCGAACAGCCCACCAAGGTCGCTAATATTAACAGGTAGTTTGTTATTATTTTTAACGTAGTCCATTACTGAGCTGTATTTTTCAATAGCTCTTCTAGTATTCTCATCTACAGTAACCTCATTGCTATCTGTGGCTCTCCAATCTGGGTTATCTGGGGAAAAAATGCCTCCTGTCATACCTTTACTAGGAACAAAATCTTTTGTTATAATTGCAAGATCTTTTATTCCTCCAACAAGTTGGGCGTATAACTCTACTGCTTTTGTTTTTAAATTTTCAATATCTGTACCACCGGCAACCTCTTCAACCTTCCTATCGAACTCTTCAGCTGCTGGAATATCATTATTACGTGCATAAAACCTACCTGTAGCAGGGTTATACAATTTTTCAACATCGTTAGTTAATTCTTTTATTCTAGCTTCTGCATCCTTATATTCTTCAGAACCTTCTATGTATTCTGTTTTTAACTTTTCTTTAAGCTCAACAACCTCTTTAGAGTCTTCTCCAAGAACCGTAAAACCGTAACTTAAAACATCATCCTTTACAGTATCTTCGTTACTTTCTGCAATGAGCTCTCTTTTAATATTATTACCAGAAGAGCGATATCTTTTATCAGCGAGATCCGAAGGAGACCTGAATATAACATTTTCACTTACAGTGCCATATTTATCCATATGAGCATCATAACCTGTGTTTAGTTGGTTGTTTGATTTCTTCAATTCCGTAAGCTCCCTATTCGACATTTTACCATATCTACCGGGATCCTTTTGCTTATTTTTTAGGGAAGAAACTCGCCTATTTAAAGTAGTTAGAGCGTGAACAGATTCCGGGTAACCTTCACTGCTAGCTTCTCCAAAAACCATATAATCAATTTCGGGGTTAAGACGAGCTAACCCACCTAAATCCCCCATAGTTTTATCATATAATACAGCGCCTGCATCTTTAGCCGCTGCTATTTGTAAATCATCATAAATGATCTCATCCCTGTTTCCAGTACCAGCAACACTATTTGCAATAGATGTCCACGTGCCATGAGGGTCCTTAGGTACTTTATAAATATCTGCAGGTACAGGGCCAGCAACTTTAACCTCAGGGATTAACTCGTCAACCCCTTCCATAATGTCTACATCATTTTGAGATGGAGATGTTCCACCCCCAGATGCTGAAACTTTTCCTGGTGCTACAGACGCATCTATCTCCACAACACCGTTTGTCTTTGCTACCTCTTTTACTTTCGCAACCTCTACTTGAGGTTCTGGGTTAGCCGACTTCCATTCGCTAATACTTCTAATCTTCTGTTCTTGGGACAAACCTTGAGTCTCTAAAGAGATAGTGTACTTTAATAAAGCAGCTTTATATTTTTCTAATCCAGTCATTTAATTTAATTTAATTCGTTATCTTGTAAAAATTTCTGAGCTTTTGCTTGCTGCGCTTCTGCTAAATCAAATATACCAGCATCTTCTTCTACTATAGGTAATTGGTTCTTTGTAAACTGCATTAGATAATTGTTCATAAAGTATTCTTTATATTTTTCTCCAAATAAAACTTTTTTGTCGTAGTGTAAAGGTAAATCAAATTCATATGACCAACTATTATCGCCTGCATTTGCGTCTTGTACCATTTGATCATCTTCATTTTCAGTGGTACCTTTAGATATATAAACATTCCAGGCAGCTACAGCAAATTGTTCACTGCTAAGTAATCCTGCAATTTCAGCATTTACAAACGGTTCAGATTTTCTTTTAATCTTATCCATGTCATACTTCAATACATTCCTACCTTTGCCCTCTCCAATATCTATAATCTCATAGTCATAGCTGCCATCTGCGTTTTTTAGTACAAACTCTTCAGTTATTTTTGCATTAGGCCCTAAACTACCATCTTCCATGGTATCTTCTACATCGAACAATCCAGTCTCTAATAATAAAGCAGACATGTCACCATCAATATTTGGTGTTGAAGCAACTATCGATGTTCCTGAATCTAGTAGCGCTTTTAAAGTCGCACTGTTAACTGATAAAGGTTCATCAAATCCTGGCCCTTCAAATACCATTTGCTGGGTTCCGTCTTCTAATAAGTACAATGAAATATTATAACCATCTGTTTTAGAAAAAGCCGGTTTCTTTGAAATAACAGCGTGAGCTATAGTATATGCGAAGTTGTTGTTAGGATCAAAATTAGGCTCTTCAACAGTTGCTACTTCTGAAGTGAAGCTAGAAATAAAATCTAATGAAGTTTGAGGCGCTGACTCTAATTGTCGCAATCTGTTATTTTCCCATTCACAAGTCGGTGTAGAACACTGGTTATTGTCTATAGAAGTTTTTAACCTTGCATATAAAATACCTGTACCTTCATAAGCTTTATTTAATACACCAAATTCAGAGTCTGTTGGACTAGCTAAAAAACCAGGGCGATACGCAATCGCATCACTTTGGTTCATCTGCTTTATTAATAGATTTGTAGCTATGTTTTTATTCATCTTATTTTGTTTATTATTAAAGTGCTTATTGACCTGCTGATATTGCCGCACTCCCGATCGATCCTAAAGCACTTATAGTACCTGTTAGCGCTGCTGTTTGGTCTGCGTTGGCTTGTGCTTCTGCGGCTTGAGCGCCACCGATCTGGGCAGCTACTCTATTAAGTTGTGCTTTTTCTCTTCCCTCTCTCGTGCCAAATACGAATTGCTTACCAGCAACATCTGCTTGTTGCATTCTCTGTGCTTCAGACATTTGTTGTTCTTGTAATCTAGCTTCGCCTTGAGCTCTCTTGTCTTCGTTATTCTTCTCTTGCATCTCTATACTAGCGGATACACCTTTCTTGCTCTGTAAAGCGGCCTGCGCCAACGCTGTTGCTCCCCCAGCACTCGCTCCAGTAGATCTAATAGTGTCTAATGTATTTGCTAAAGATATATCAGCCTCTTCAATTTGCATTTCTGCAGCTTGAGTTGCTACACCTAAATTCGCCATAGGATTACTAAGCATGTTACTTAAACTAGTCACATCAGCATAAGGGTTTATAATAGCTTGTCTATTATCCTCTAAATTTTTCAACTTAGCTTGCAGCTTTCTTTTCCTTGCTGCTTCATCTCTTGCGCGTTTTCCAGCTGCCCCTCCAGATATTAATCCTCCAATTATGGAAACCGCTGCGCCTCCTGCTATTACGAAACTCATACTATTTATGTTTTTTGTTATATTGTTCTTGTGTCATAGAAACTATTTCTTCTTCCAATTTACCCACGTCTCTCGTGTTTGAAGGATTTTTATGTACGTTTACAAATATAGAATCTTCAACTGCGTATATTAATCTTTTAGAACCTGGTTCTGATAAAGTGTAACAAGGAGCGATGTGTTCTATTTCTTCCCCATTATTACTTATTAGAACTCTACCTTTCATTAAAAACCATATGTGTAAATGGTTATGAATAGCACCAACAACTAATTCGCCAGCAGGCATTGTCATCTTTCTTATATAGACTCCGTCTGTAAACTCATGTGTAATTGGTATACTAGGTATATCTGCTATGCTTAGTCCATCCCCGTATAGCCCATCTAAATGGTTATTCTCTATAATTAAAGATTGAATATTATTAGCGGGATTATTTAATGTTTTTAATTTCATTTATTTAAAATCCGTTATTTGAATTGTAATTTGAAGCCACTGAAAATAATTGTTTTTCTTGTCCAAAATCAGTAACTGAATCCGTTCGGAATGTAGCTGTAGTATAGAATCCTTTTATACCACTCATCCTATTACCGAATATTATTTCACCTTCTGCAGCTGGACTATTATTTACTAAATTAGCTACATAGGTATTTTCTTTCCTATCAAATCCAGCGTGTTGTCTAGGATATGGTGGATTATAGGTACCAAATACAGAGATATAATCAGATCTTTTTACAGCCTGTCCATCCGCTGGGTTAATAATATACTCACCTCCAACGTAACTGTACACATTATTAACAGTGTCTTGAGTACCTATCCAATTAGAAACAACTGAATCGTAATCTTCTCCGGTACTATCAGAAGCTAGTGCGGATAATTTCCAACCATTACTTCCTTCATAATTAATTGTCTTAAACGTTTTAGATCTTGTTGGATCAGGATTGAATACTAGAGTTACAGAACTTACGTTATCCTTACCGTAATAATTACCTCTATTGACAGCTGTAGAATAATGTTCCCAAATTCCGTAACCGCTTAATGGGGTACCTTTAGCATCTAGCACTTTAGATATTGAGTATGTCTTGTTTCGTACATGGAATAATTGATCTGGTTTGTATGAATAAAAGCTAGTCCACCCATTTATACTTTCATCGAAAGATACTGTTTTATAAGCAGCTGTCTGTACAGGATAATTAAAAGTTAAAAGTTCTAGATACTCTATAGGTGGTAAGGGTGGCCATACAGAAATATCATTCCCATCTACTGCTGTAACCGTCCACGTTTCGGAAGTATATAAAGAAGCTCCTGTAATAACCATCCCAACTTCAATAGTGCCTGTCAGGTTGGAAATTATAAGAGCAGTTTCCGTTCCCCCAATATAAGTGCCTGTACCACTAATTGGATTAGGGTTTGGAGCTGGAGTTTGTGTGGATACTACATATTGACTATTGTATATGTCATAACCACCTCTTACTATTCCGCTAGTCGATGGTGAATCGATGCTATTAAGTTCATCTCTAAAGTAGTCTTTCAGCCCATAATTAGAAATCTCAGTTATACCGTCCTTAGAAAGGCGTAATATAACATTGTTGTTTTTATCGGAGAAATACTTTCTATAACCATATACGGCAAAGCTTTCTGGATTAGTACTTATCCCCCATCTCCCCGCGTAAGGCTGTATAACTCCAATAGTTAAATTAGAAGAAGTTACACTTCCTCCACCTTCAGCTGAATATATAGCGTCTTTATCTATCAATGCTCTACTTACTTTTCTTTCTTGAAATATTACTAAGTTAGTGTCTTCAGCGTATAATCTTTGAATAGATCCATTTGCTGGGTCGGCACTCTTAGTTATATCTTTTCCAACAGAGAAAACATTACTATTATTGATGCCTGTTCTAGAATTAAATATTCCAGAGTATATAAGCGAATTACCTCTTCTAACAGCATTAGGTTCATCTTCAGCTAGATATGCTCTAACTCCAAAATCAACAGTAAGATTGTTATATCCTCCTCTTATTCTAGATTCTTCAATCGCCCAGTTCCATGTAGGGTGGTTAGTTGTAGTATCTGTATATATAGGGTACCCTCCTTCGCTTGCAGGTATTCCAAACGAACCATTCCATACAGGTTGATCAGTGGTAGTCACTGTCTTCCTTAATATAAAGGTATTAAAATATTTTATTTCTATTACTGCTCCTGCCATAATTAATTATTACTTATTTTTACCTAAAATTCCAGAGGCTATATTATTTTATTATAGGACTTCAAAGGTCATATTTTGCAAAGGAGGTATTGAAGAAACTAAGTCAGCCTGAGGGCACGTTATAGTATTATTCAAAAACCATTCATCAATTGCTTCTTGTAGCGTAGCCTTATATATCCAAGAAGTTAAAGCGGGGGGTGTAATAGTCGAGTCTAAGCTCACGGTTTCTCCAGCACCACCAACACTTGCGACAAGATCATTATAATCCCAATTGTTTTTATTTCCTGGTATATAATATCCCCAATTTCCAGCACCTGGTGATTGGGCTTCTGGTACATATATAACACAGAATTTTGCATGTTCCAATGAGCCTCCAACATTGTACATACAAGGATTTGAAAAAGTATAATCCCATACTTCTGGTATAACATTCATTCTTAATTCAAATTGACAAAGTGATGACGTTAACGGATCGTTTGCTTGGACCTGCACTGTATAAATTGAAGTAGGCATATTCCCGCCGCTTTTGTTTGTTAACCAAGAGTTACTTGCAAAATCAGGAGTGCCTGTTTCTGTAGGATCACTCATTTCGAAGAAATCAACATCAGCCCCTGTATCTGTATATGTTTGAGATAGTATACTCCATACTACTTCTTTACTCCTAAGTTCCTCATTCGCAGATCCATTAAATCCATTAAAATTTATTATTTTAAGAGCTGTCCGGTTAGTCTGTATAATATCGTTACAAACTACTGATCCTGTTGGTGTGAAATCAACTCTAATATTTTCTGGACCAGCTGTTTCTGAATAAAAAGATTCAACACCATCAACAACTGATTTAAAATTAAATGTAAATGTCCTACTATTAGCATCATTCCC
>Ga0307984_1000293_pt1 | contig 21940 bp, 17 predicted proteins | sample EllFjometageno78_FD_203169 | JGI IMG/M metagenome (GOLD analysis project Ga0307984, IMG submission 203169) | Marine microbial communities from Ellis Fjord, Antarctic Ocean - #78 | ecosystem: Environmental > Aquatic > Marine > Unclassified | place: Southern Ocean | collected 2014-10-09
CGGGGAGCGTTAGGGAATAAAATCCGTAAAGATTTGCAGCCACGCCTACTTCCAAATTTTCACACCACACCGTCGCTCCAATTAATTGTTCCCCACTTGAAGAATCCTGAATGTGACCAGAAAGAGTGTAGTTTGTTTGGGAATATAATGTGGAGGCAATCATAAATTGACACAAAAAGAGTAGACGCATAGACAGTACCTTTGAAAAGTTTTTAGTAAAAGCAAAAGTAAGTATCTATGACACAATCGAAGCAGTTATTTTCATTCTTAACAGTTCTTGTGTTGGCGTTCATCTCTTCAAATGTTTCCGCTCAAACCGCTCCTGCCACGATAAATGCCATTCGTATCGCCGAAGTTAATCAATCTATTCAAGTCCTTTCCGCTTCGCACGATACGGACAATCAATCTCTGCTTATTGTAGGACATGACGGAGTCGTTCATTTTTGGGAACCTCTTTCAGGTGTCAGGGATACACCTTTCCTGGATCTCGGAGAGAATGGATTAAATATCCTCGACTTTGGGAGCAACAGTGAGCAAGGGATTAATGGCATGACTCTGGACCTGGATTTCGATAACAACGGGCTGTTTTATATCATTTACAATGGCTACAGACCTGATGGCAGTGGGGAACTAATTGATGAACGTATCCTTTGTTTCGGCACCACAGAGGACCACCTTCATGCAGACACCGAGGTTTGGTATGAAGTCCTTGAGCTCGTGCAACCTGATCAAGGCCACAATGGAGGCCAAATTCTTTTCGGCCCCGATCAGTTCCTTTACATCTCGACAGGTGATGGTGGGTCTACTGGAACCGGCGCGGTCGGAGGAGGCTCAGGTGGGGATGATCATGGACCCATCGGAAATGGTCAAAATCTTGAATCATTGCTCGGTAAAATTCTGCGTATTGATGTTCACGGACTTAATCCATATACAATCCCATCTGACAATCCTTTTGTAGGTATTGAAAATACGCGAAATGAGATTTGGTCATACGGATTAAGAAATCCATGGCGCTTCTGCTTTGACTCTGAGAATGGAGACATGTACATAGGGGATGTGGGCGAAGTCGATTGGGAAGAGATCAATTACGAAGCTGGAGGCGGTGGTGGCGGAATAAATTACGGATGGAGGCTCATGGAAGGTCCCGACTGTTATGAGCCCATATTGGATTGTGACCCCAACTCCAGTATCACAGAACCCATCTTTGCATTCCCCCACGAAAATGGCCTCTGCAGTGTCATCGGAGGAGTGGTATACCGCGGCCAAGATATCCCATCTCTGTATGGGTATTATATCCTATCTGACGCATGTGGGTTTGGGGACACTCAATTTTTCACATTAATATCCGATGGAAATGGCGGTTGGATAGATCAACCCCTTGTCCTTGATGTAGAAGGAGGATTTGTCCCCTGGACTGAAACAAAATTCGCCTTCGGGGAAGACAACAAAGGAGAAATCTATCTCTGCACCAGATATTTCGTGTATAAGCTCCTTTTTGATCCGCTTTCCCCACCGGTTGATTTAGGAGGTGAAGAGATCAATTTCCATCCAAATCCTGTCGTCCCTGGTGCTTTAATTCGAATGGATCTCAGTGAAGTCGGAAATGTTGAGCGCGTGAGAATTTTCGATTCTGCTGGAAGACTTGCTGAAGTACTCTTCTCTACAGGGATTGGCGATGATGCTTCTTTCTATACGACTGGATTGACAAGCGGGGTGTATTCAGTCCATATTGATATCGTTGGATCTGAAGAAATTGTGTATGGAAAATTTGTTGTCTCCGGAGAATAAACTTAAGGACAGGGGCAGTCTTCAACGTCCCTTAACACAACCTGAGTAACTGTACTTGCAGTATCTGTCATGATAAAAAAGGCGGATTTCACTTTCCCGTCTCCTTCAATAAAATATCTGCGAGGTTTCTCTCTTGTGGCGCTTTTCTCGTAATCGACATCTCCCAAACGCGCAAGGTCTGCAAGATCACTTACTGTAAGGTCTCCACAATTCAAAACACAATGTGCTTCACTGTCAGCCTGAATGCCACTCATGGCAATCTCTTTCCGAATGCGTTCTGATGGAAGCCAATCCATGCAGCCGCGTTCAGAAAACATAATCCAAGTAAGTCCCAAACCTATAAATACTCCTATTAAATACTTCGTAATACGATTCAAAAACTTCATATAGCGAATCTACTCCAAACTATCTATCTCTAACCTTAACTTCGTGATATGATTGAAGTAAATGATTTGTCTTTTTCATACGATGGCAATGCTGTGATAGAATTCCCTGATTTTAAGTGTAATCGTGGCGAAAAACTGTTGCTTCTGGGAGATTCGGGGACTGGGAAAACCACCCTACTTCATCTGCTATGTGGTTTGTTACGTCCCAAATCAGGGTCGATGAATGTTGCCGGAGTTGATGTTAATTCACTAAATGACAGGCAACTAGACAAGTTTCGGGGGCGTGAACTTGGTATTGTCTTTCAACAATCTCATTTCGTTCAGAGTTTAACCGTCGCTGAAAACCTATCACTACCCGCTCTTATGAGTGGAACAGAAATGAGTGCGACTGAACTCCAGGAACGAACGCTCGAACTTTTAGAGAGACTTGGCGTGGGGCACAAATCCGATGCCAAACCAAATGACTTAAGTGTCGGTGAGCAGCAAAGAGCTTCTATTGCCAGAGCACTCGTTCATTATCCATCCGTTGTATTTGTAGACGAACCTACTTCCGCATTGGACGACAAAAGCACTGAATCTGTCATAGAGCTTCTGGAAGATGAAACAGAAAAGGCCGGTGCAACTTTAATCATCGTAACACATGATTCAAGGCTGAAGACACGATATAAAGACCGCGTGGAGCTATCTCAGTTTATTCATAACCCTTCAATTTCTTCATGATGCGCCTATCCTATATCGCAAGGCGTAACCTCGCCTCAAAACCATTACAAACTGCGCTTAGTACCATACTCCTCGCATTCGGGGTGGGCATGGTGAGTCTCATGATGCTTGCCGAACGTCAAATGACAGCCCAGTTTGAACGAAATATTAAAGACATCGATTTGGTGTTGGGGGCGAAAGGAAGTCCGCTCCAACTCATCTTGGCAAACGTGTATCATGTCGATGCGCCAACTGGAAACATCTCTCTTGCAGAGGCTGAAAAAGTGATGAGACACCCACATATCGAATCTGGGATTCCGCTTGCATATGGAGACAATTACCGAAGCTATAGAATTGTTGGAACTGAATATTCCTATCCTGCACATTACGACGCAACAGTATCTGAAGGCAAGCTTTGGGAGGATGTTTTTGAGGTCACACTCGGAGATGCAGTGGCCTCTAAAACAGACCTAAAAGTAGGTGATCAGTTCTTCAGTTCACATGGTCTCACCGACGAAACAGACGTACACAAGGACAAGGCTTTCACCGTTGTAGGAATACTTGCAAAAAGCAATTCTGTTATCGACCAATTGATTTTAACAGGAGTAGAAAGTCTGTGGGCCGTACATGCCGAGCACGATAATCTTGAGTTATCTGCTGAAGAACTTTACGCTTCAAGAGAAATTACGGCCGTACTTCTTAAAAAGCGCAATAAAATGGCAATTTTGACTCTGCCAAACCTTCTCCGTGAAACAAATATGCAGGTCGCAATTCCCGCAATAGAAATCAACAGACTCAATCAACACTTTGGAATAGGTGCTGCTACACTTCAGTCGATTGCGCTTCTGATAATGATACTCAGCTTTGCGAGTATTTTTATTTCTGTTTTTGAGAATATGCAAGCACGTAGATATGAACTTGCCTTGATGCGAACCATGGGTGCCACCCCTTTCACATTAATCAAACTCCTGTTGTTAGAGGGTGGAATTTTAAGTCTCTTTGGCACAATTTGCGGCCTGATCATTTCACGAATAGGACTCTATATTTTGGCCTCAGAAGTAGAAAATAAATTTCAATATGACATCGGAGATCTCGGGTTAATTGCACCTGAGGTCTTTCTTTCAATATTTGCTATCTTAGTAGGACTAATCGCGGCGGCTCTGCCTGCTGAAAGAACGCTAAGAATGGATATTTCAAAAACGCTTTCGAACGAATGATAAATCTAAACAAGCCTGGAGTTTATGTCCTTCGATCCAGTTGGATTGTTGGAGCGATGGTTCTGGTATCTATCGTATCCCTTGATTGGAGCAGCATGTGTCACCCGTCTCCTGCGGGTGAAGCAATGAAAGACCAATTTAAAATTGTTGCATCTTCGAAACCTTCCTATGAAACTCCTAATAAAGTGGTAACAGAGAGCGACCTTGGTTTTGAGAAACTCACATGGGAGGATTTAACAGACGTTGAATTCAAGGATGTGTATGTCGAAGAATTAGATGCTTACTACTGGAAACCCATATTTGGTCCAAGTGTACAAAACCTCGAGGGAAAAAGATTCCATATCACTGGATATGTCATCCCTGTAGATTTAGACGAAGATTTCTATGTATTAAGTCGTTACCCTTATGCAAATTGTTTCTTTTGTGGCGGTGCGGGACCAGAAACGGTGGTTGACCTTCAGTTCACTAGGCATTCCCCCCCTAGAGAGTATGCTACAGACGAAAGGCTCACCTTTGCAGGAGAGCTCAAGCTCAATTCAGACGACGTCTACCAAATGAATTACATCATCGTAGGCGCGCACGAATACACGCCAAAATAGAATCACGTCTGACGTCAATCTTTCATTTGTGATAACTTGGCATAGATTCATTGCCCTCGAAGACACTATTGCAATAAATTGTACGTTCAAGAGGGTCATAAATCGCCAAATTCAATTCAATGCTAGAATTTTGTAAAACCGTACTCGTCAAAGTAAGTTTCGACAAAGCATTATTTGCCAAGGAACTTAAAAAGAGTGTACGGTGGCTTAAACGATCTGAGATTCACAATCTCAAAGATTGGTGCCTCAAGAGATATGGTGAGATCTACGGAGATCTTATCCATACGACTTTTTCTAACCAAGCCCTCATTGCATGAGGGCTTTTTTTTTACCCTCTCTTTTGCTACAAGGCATGAGGGCTTTTTTTTGCGCTTTCTTTTCTTGCCTGATATAACTTGCAGCGATTATGAAGGCACAAAGTAGATCATCCTTAAAAGTTGCCATTGTCGGAGGAGGCGCCGCTGGTTTCTTTGCCGCATTCTCTGTGAAAGAACATCACAAAGGTGCCCAAGTGGTCATTTTTGAGAAAACAAATAAAATTTTAGCGAAGGTTAAAATATCTGGAGGTGGTCGATGTAACGTCACCAACGCCTGCTTCAGCGCAAGTAAACTTTCTAAGTTTTATCCCCGGGGTGAAAAAGAAATGAAAAAGGCATTTTCTGTTTTTCAGGCAAAAGACACTGTTGAGTGGTTTGCAAAACGAGGTGTCAGTCTCAAGGCAGAATCAGATAACAGGATGTTTCCCGTAACAGATGATTCACAAACAATCATTGATTGTTTTCTTGAGGAAGCCAAATCAAAAAACATTCAACTTTTAAAACAAACCCCTATTTCGAAAATAATACCTGAAAAAAAGGGCTACACATTACACCACAACGAGTCAAAAGAACACTTTGACAAAGTAATCATCGCGACTGGAGGGAGTCCCAAAGAAAGTGGATCGTATTGGCTTCGACAACTAGGTCTTTCTATCTCTCCACCCGTACCCTCACTTTTTACCTTTAACATTCCTGGAGATCAAGTAAAAACATTAATGGGATTGGTCGTGGAAAATGCGACCGTGAGAATACAGGGCACCAAACTTAAATATGCAGGGCCCGTTCTCATTACGCATTGGGGAATGAGTGGTCCTGCGGTTTTAAAGTTATCCGCATGGGGAGCAAAAGTGCTTGCCGAAAAGAAGTACCAGTTTAAAATACAAATTAATTGGTTGTCGATAAAAAGTGAGGAAGAAGCACATGAGATTTTAGAGAAGGCGGACGCAAGTATTCGCGCAAAAAAAATCATGAATGCAAATCCGTTTGGACTCCCAAATAGAATGTGGGCCTTCCTCCTACAAAAGGTGAATATTAATCCGGACATGAAATGGTTTGACCTTTCAAAAAAGAATCTAAATCAACTTCTGAATACCTTGTTAAACGACATTTACGAAGTTTCTGGAAAGACCACTTTTAAGGAAGAATTCGTCACGTGTGGGGGGGTGAAATTGTCTGAAATCGACATGACATCTATGGAAAGCAAAGCCCTGAAGAATCTATATTTTGCGGGTGAGGTCATGGATGTAGATGGGATCACTGGGGGCTTCAATTTTCAAGCCGCTTGGACGACGGGCTACATTGCGGGTCAACTGAAATAGTGCGCGCCGTTTTTTCCAGGTTAATTTTTTCTAGAAATGAACGCAATGTTTCTTTTTAGACCTTCAAAACCGGTTCTCTTTACCGGACTGTCTTTGAATGTTTTATTGAAGACTTCTTCCGTTAAATCCATCCATTCTGTTTGACCCATTTCGAGTAGGCCGGCTTTGGGTTTAAATGCTTCCTCAAGGGTTTTTTCTGAATGCCTGTTCCAAGGACAAACCTCTTGGCAAACATCGCAACCGAAGATCCAGTTGTCCAGCTTTCCGGCATAGGGTTCCGGAATCGCACCCTTTAACTCAATCGTGAAATAACTAATGCACTTCGAACCATCCACAACATATGGTTTTATGATTGCTCCTGTGGGGCAGGCATCAAGACACTTTGTACAATCGCCACAATGATCTAAAACTGGACCATCTACCACCAGGTCAATATCCAGCATCATTTCAGCTAAGAAAAAATAGCTACCTCTTTTTTTTGAGATCAAAAGGGAGTGCTTCCCTATCCAACCAAGCCCTGACTTCTCAGCCCAAGCTCGCTCCATGACAGGTGCGGAATCGACAAAGACTCTCCCGTTTACTTGACCCCACTCCTCTCTGGCCTGTTTTAAGAGCTCCTTGAGCTTCCACTTAATGACATGGTGATAATCCTTGCCCAATGCATATTGAGAGATTCTAAGCGCTCCCTTTTGCTTGGGCAAATCGGGGTTGTGATAATTAAACAACAAACTCACAACACTCTTCGTTCCAGGGACGAGCTTTCTTGGATCGAGACGTTTGTCAAAGTGGCCCTCCATGTATTTCATCTCCCCGTGCATGCCCTCTTTGAGCCACTTATCCAATCTTGGGATTTCTTCCACCAACTCGCGCGCTTGAGAAACCCCCACTGAAGTAAACCCCAATTCCAAAGCTTTTGCTTTAAGCCAAACTGTTCTTTTCTGGGCCAAATGTGTCTCTCGAGACATTGCGCTAATCGAATAAGCTCCCCGACCTGGCACTTGGCGTACGTCCCAAATGCTCAAATGCGGCTTTCGTTGCCTGCCTCCCCCTTTGCGTTCTAACCAACAGGCCCTCCTGAATGAGGAATGGCTCATACACCTCTTCTAAGGTTCCTGCATTTTCTCCTATTGCAGTTGCCAGTGTTGTCATCCCTACTGGCCCTCCTGCAAATTTATCGATCAGTGCCGATAAAATCCGATTGTCCATCTCATCTAATCCGCGTTTATCTACCTGTAACGCATCGAGTGCATAATCTGTAACCGCAGTGGTAATCGTTCCATCACCTTTAATCTGGGCAAAATCTCTGACCCTCCGTAAAAGCGCATTTGCAATCCGCGGCGTTCCTCGGCTTCGAGAAGCAATTTCATGGGCCGCAGAAAGATCATGCGAAATATCTAAGATGCCAGCGCTTCGTTCAACAATGTCCGTCAGCGTTTTCGTGTCGTAATACTGCAGCCTGAGATTTATTCCAAACCTGGCTCTTAGTGGAGCCGTTAAGAGACCTGATCTTGTAGTCGCTCCTATTAGGGTAAATGGATTCAAATCGATTTGTACAGTTCTCGCATTTGGACCCGAGTCAATGACCAAGTCAATCCTATAATCCTCCATTGCACTGTATAGATATTCCTCAACGACTGCACTGAGCCTGTGAATCTCGTCTATAAAAAGAATGTCATTGACCTCCAAACTGGTTAACAACCCTGCAAGATCACCTGGCTTATCAAGAACGGGTCCTGACGTCGTTCGGATTTTTACCCCCATCTCATTCGCAACAATGTTTGCGAGTGTCGTCTTCCCTAATCCTGGGGGCCCATGAAGCAGAAGGTGGTCAAGAGATTCCTCGCGCTGTCGAGCAGCTGCAACAAAAATTTGCAGGTTGTCCATCGCAGCACGTTGACCGGTGAAATCTTCAAACTGTGCAGGCCTTAGCACACGTTCGAATTCTATATCCGTACGGTGTGCTTCACTGTCTCTCATGTCAAACTCTTCGTTTGGCTCCATGTGTGCAAGTTAATCGAAAAGAAAAACCCCTCGGAAAGATATCGAGGGGTTTCTAAAATTTTATCAAGAACGAGAATCAATGACCGACTTCACCATCTTTAAGAGGTGTTGTCTGCAACACAAAGTCTTCATCATGCGCGGGGTTACTGTAGTCATATGGCCAACGGTGTACCTCTGGCAATGCGCCTGGCCAATTGCCATGAATATGTTCTACAGGTGTTGTCCACTCTAATGTATTCGATTTCCAAGGATTCTGTGTTGCTGTTTGACCTCTGAAAATGCTATAAAAGAAGTTGAACATGAAAACCAACTGAGCCAGTGCTCCAACAATCGCAAACGTCGAAATAATCGGCTGAAGGTCTGTCACTGAATCAAGGAAATCGAAACTCGTTGAATCATAATACCTCCGAGGCGCTCCAGCCAAACCGACAAAGTGCATCGGGAAGAATACACCGTATCCGCAAACGATCGTAAACCAGAAATGAACATACCCCAGCTTGGTATTCATCATCCTTCCAAACATCTTGGAGAACCAATGGTAAACACCTGCAAACATGCCAAAGATCGCCGAGAGACCCATCACAATATGGAAGTGCCCGACCACGAAATATGTGTCATGAACTGTCACGTCGAGTGCCGAATCTGCAAGAATAATACCTGTCAATCCTCCTGTGACGAACGTGCTCACAAGACCAATACTAAAGAGCATTGCTGGTGTCAATCGGATATTTCCTCTCCACAGAGTTGTGATGTAGTTAAACGCCTTCACAGCTGAAGGAATCGCAATAAGTAAGGTTGTGAATACAAATACAGATCCCAGGAATGGATTCATTCCCGTGACAAACATGTGGTGTGCCCAAACAATAAAAGAAAGAAATCCAATCGCAATAATCGAGCCTACCATAGCCTTGTATCCGAAGATCGGTTTGCGAGAATTCGTAGCGATAACTTCAGAACTAATCCCTAAAGCAGGAAGCAGAACAATGTAAACCTCTGGGTGACCTAGGAACCAGAAAAGGTGCTGATAAAGAATCGGAGATCCTCCAGTGGCGTCTAATGCTTCACCTCCAATGAAGATGTCGCTTAAGTAAAACGCTGTTCCCATCATTCTATCCATCAGAAGTAAGACGATTGCTGAAACCAAAACAGGAAAAGAAAGCACACCGAGAATGGCTGTTACAAAAAACGCCCAAATGGTGAGAGGCAAACGGGTCATGCTTAACCCCTTTGTTCTCAAGTTGATAATCGTAACAATGTAGTTAAGTGATCCCAAGAGAGAAGAAACCACGAACAAAGTCATGGATAAGAGCCAGAGGGTCATTCCCATTCCAGAACCAGGCATGGCCTGAGGCAATGCACTTAAAGGTGGGTAAATTGTCCAGCCACCAGATGCTGCGCCGCCCTCTACAAAAAGTGAGAAAATCATCACGACACATGAAATCACAAAAAACCAGTAGCTCAGCATATTGAGGAAGCCCGAAGCCATATCTCTTGCGCCAATTTGTAGTGGAATAAGAAGATTAGAGAATGTCCCTGACAAGCCTGCGGTTAAAACAAAGAACACCATAATTGTTCCGTGAATTGTTACAAGCGCCAAGTAGGCATTTCTATCTAAAACGCCTCCTGGAGCCCATTTGCCAAGGAACGTTTCAAGAATTGCGAAACTCTCTCCTGGCCAACCCAGTTGAAGTCGAAAAAGAATGGACATCGATACACCCAAAATTCCCATAACGATCGCAGTTATGAGGAATTGCTTAGAGATCATCTTGTGATCGTATGTAAAAATATACTTCGAAATGAAGCTTTCCTTATGATTGATATTTCCCATAATCAGTTCTTTTCGGCCATGTAAACTTTCTGCTCAGAGAGCCAAGCATCGTATTCTTCTTGTGTCTCAACCACAATGGTCATCTGCATATTAAAGTGGGCAGAGCCACAAACTTTATTACAGAGAAGGATGTAGTTGAAGTCAGGATTGTCGAGGATGGTACGCATACTGTCCGTTGTAATAGTCGTTTCTATTTTAAAACGCGTGGGCAGTCCAGGAACCGTGTTCATTTGCGCTCTGAAGTGAGGCATAAATGCCGAATGAAGTACATCTCTTGAACGGAAAACAAATTCAATTTCTCTTCCAATGGGAAGGTGGAATTCTGATTTTACAATCCGATCGTCTTTACCAACTTCCCAAGCATCAGAACCATCTCCCACTTCATAATTCTTCAGTTCGAGAATACGTTGTCGGTGTCGCTTGAGACGGTGAATTTTATCTTCTTTGGCTTCATATGCAGCATTAGTCATAACCTTCGCAGTCCCTGAATTAAGAAGATCATTAATCGCAGTGAGTCTGGATTCAAGATTGTTCTTATAGCCCTCAGTCATCTCATGATGTGCATCGTCATGACCTGAATGACCGTGATCATCTGCTGGGTGCAATGAACGTTCAAGTTCCATTTTTTCAGCGAGGAGATGACCTTTCTCAGCAGTGAGTTCATCATTCAGCTTAGCGATCTTGTCTTCGATTTTAAGAAGCGCTTGATCTATTCCATCTTGGGTAACAATACCTAGAGGATTTAAAGGTGTAATCAGATTAAAGTTCGTAGATCCAAATGCATCATCGTCCCCTGCGTAGCGCGCCGTCCAATCAAACTGTTTTGAATAGAGCTCTACGCGAAGAGAGTCTTCAGATGCTGGACCAGTCATTTCAGACCAGGTCTGAAGGCCGTAAATAATAATGACAGCCAAAACAATAGAAGGAATAACTGTCCAAATTACTTCCAGACGCGTATCATGTGGAAAGAAGTGTGCTGTTCTATTCTTGTCGTATCTGTACTTATAAGAAAACCCGAAAATCAGCGCATTTACAACAAAGAACACGAAAATCACAAGCGCCAGATTATAGCCCATTAGCGTATCAACAGCCTCTCCATGAAGAGATGCTGAGGGCGGCAAATAATCACCATAACGAACGAATTGCCAGATCGTCGTGCCAAATAGGACAAACATAAATACGATCCAGAGTGAACCCTGTAAGCGGGTATCCGCATCAGAAATATCCTCTTCACGATGTCCACGAAGACGAGCAGAGAGTTGGTAGATTTTAGCCAATTGAGCTAAGGCTATGATGCCTACAACTATGACTAAAAGTATGAGAAGTTTCATTCGTTAGCTTCGTTTTCTGGGTCAGTAATGTAATTCCTTTGATTCCTGAAGCATGGGATGATTCCTGGCTATCAGTGGTGCTTTTGAGAGCGTAGATAATGTTCTGTTAATGAACAATCCAAGGAAACCAAGGAACAACCCTACTTCAAAAAAACCAAAAACATTGTGATTAAACATCGTTCCTGGAATGACCAAGAGATATACATCCGCGAAGTGACCTACAAATATGAGGAAAGCAACGGGCAGTATAAAATTGGGATTCCTTTTCGTGTCTCTAGAAATCAAGACAAGAAATGGAACAATGAAGTTGATCGCAAACATTAAAACAAAAGGCACTTTATAATCCGTAAAGACGCGATTCACATAATAAGTCACTTCTTCAGGAATGTTTGAATACCAAATAAGCATAAACTGGCTAAAGAAAAGATAGCTCCACAACATCGAGATTGCGAACATCCATTTTCCCAAATCGTGCATGTGACTGTCCGAAATTTCGGGGAAGTACCCTTTTGTTCTCAACCAAAGAATCGTGACGTGTGTGAAGATGATCATCGAGACCCACATGCCCGCAAATAAATACCATCCATAGAGCGTGCTAAACCAGTGAGGGTCGATGGACATCAACCAATCCCAAGAAAGCGTAGAAGAGAACACTGCGAAAAACACCAAGAACAGGGCGCTGCGACGAAACACCTTATAGTGGAGGTCAAGGTTGGGCTCCTTGTCTTCTTGCAGAGACCACTTGCGAAATAGCATTGCAAAACCAAGGAATGTTGTGAGGTAGATAATCGTCCGTAACCAAAAGAACCAAACTGAGAAATATCCTTTCTTTCCAGCAATGATATGATCGTAGTTCGGATTAACAACAGCGCCTGAAACTTCCTTGTCAGCGTACGTAGTCACTCCACCATCTACGGTCATAAATTCATGATAAAGCGAGGTGTCCATCCAATGATACAAGTGGTGTAAGTCCAAATGTCCAGCCAACAGAACGATGACGATGACAGCGGCTCCGTAGGGCATGTAACCAAACATGGCTTCTAAGAAGCGTTTAATTACCACGGACCAAGCGCTTTCTGTAGCATATTGTAATGCATAGAAAAACAGTGCCGCCAAAGAAATAGAAAAATAGAAAAATCCATTTACAAGTAAATTCGCCCACCATCTTTGGTGATGATCAGAATGATCTGTTAGATATCCTCCAACAAGAGCGATTAACCCCACAGCCATTAAGACTTGAGTAATCAGCTTAGCACGTCCTTCAAATTTGAATTCCATGATTAGTTGTTATTTTGAGTTTCAGTCATTACCTCTGCACCATCTTCGTCAGCGGAAGATATCTCCCCTCCATCTTCGTCAACGGAAGATATCTCCCCTCCATTTTGCATGACTTGAATATATTGAATAATCTGCCAAAGCCCTTTGGGAGAAATCTGAGATGCATGAGAGCCCATAAGACCTTTGCCATAAATCAAGGTGTGATACATCTTTCCTTCTGGAAGGTCTTTCAGCTTGGTTGTGAAATCAGGAATACCCAGGATATGGCCATTCTTAGAAATTGCTCCATCACCGTTCCCTGTCTCGCCGTGACAATGCGTACACATTAATCCGAAATTCAACGCTCCTGCCTCAATGTTCTCTGGGGTTGTAGGGAGTGGAGAAAGATTCTCTTGCCCCGCCAATTCATACCCTTCTGGAGTATTTGGATAAGGGTATGGAAGGCCAAACGCCTTGTCAGCTCCTTGAAATGCAATTGAACCCGCAACAGGCTTTCGTGCACTTTGCTTGTTGCGTTGCGACACCGCCACTTCCTCTGTTACATAGTACGGATCCTCGCCATAATCAACGTAAGCTTCAATCGCAGGAGACCGGTACATGTCAGGCATGTATTCAACACCTGGGCTATTTGGATCTGTTGTACATGAAGTCATCATAGCAAAAGCTACAATCACTAACGTGGTGTATTGTATTGTTTTGTGCATCATGATTCCTTCACGTCTTTGATGCTTAGTTCGAATACATCTGTTTTCTTTATTTCCGATTCAAGATCCTGAGCATTCATGCTATTTGTATCTGTCGTAATCTCCATGACGAACTTGTCATCTGTCGTTCTGGGATCAGGATTTGTAGCAGGCATTCCAGGAAGCGTTCCATTGCGAAGGAGGTACGTAATGACCATTCCATGGGCTGCACAAAAAACTGAGAACTCAAATGAAACGGGGATGAAGGCCGGTAAATTTTCAAGCAAAGAAAAACTTGGCTTTCCACCGATATTCATAGGCCAATCAGAAATCATTGTATACCACATAAAGAATACGGCCAATGACAATCCTGACATGGCATACATGAAAGATGTAATTGCCAATCGGGTACGCTTAATTCCTATCACAGGATCAATACCGTGAATAGGAAATGGTGAGTAAACTTCGTTTACATGTATGCCCTTGCTTACAAGTTCACGAGCTGCTACCAGTAGCTTTTCGTCGTCGTCATACATGACGTGGAATACCTTTTTCATGATGGTATTATTTGACTTGTTCATTTTTGTAAGACTCACCGCTGGACTTTAATATCGTCTTGAGCTCATTCAAAGCGAGTACTGGGAAGAATCTCGTAAAGGCGAGGAAAAGGGTCAGAAATATTCCCAGTGTGCCAATAAAAATTCCAACGTCAGTCGCGGTAGGAATAAACTCTCCCCAACTAGATGGCAGGTAATCTCTGTGAAGAGAGGTGACAATAATTACATAACGCTCAAACCACATCCCGATATTCACCACGATTGACAAGATGAATGTCGCCACCAAGGATCGTCTAATTTTCTTGAACCAGAACAGTTGGGGACTTATTACGTTGCAGGTCATCATCGTCCAGTAAGCGGCTTTATAAGGTCCTGAGAAACGGTTGATGAATGCATAGCTTTCATACTCTACACCAGAATACCAAGAAATAAACAACTCAGTCAGATAAGCGACACCCACAATGGAACCGGTAACAATAATCACGATGTTCATGTACTCGACATGCTTTACATGGATATAGTCTTCGAGTTTATATGCTTTGCGCATCACGAGCAAGAGCGTTTGGACCATAGCAAACCCAGAAAATACAGCTCCAGAAACAAAGTAAGGAGGGAAAATTGTCGTGTGCCATCCTGGAATGACTGACGTCGCAAAGTCCATAGATACAATCGAGTGTACAGAGAATACCAGCGGGGTAGCAATACCCGCAAGAACCAAACTCAGCTCTTCAAAACGATTCCAATGTTTTGCACGACCACTCCAACCAAAACTCATAATCCCATACATCTTCTTTGCAAATGGCTTCGTCACCCTGTCGCGAATTGTCGCGAAATCAGGAATCAATCCTACGTACCAGAATACAAGTGATACTGAGAAATATGTAGAGATTGCGAATACATCCCAAAGAAGTGGACTGTTGAAGTTGACCCAAAGCGAACCGAATTGATTGGGCAAAGGGAAAACATAATAAGCCAACCAAATCCTTCCCATATGTATTCCTGGGAATACGGCAGCCATGATCACGGCAAAGATGGTCATCGCCTCTGCGGAGCGGTTAATCGCCATGCGCCATTTTTGTCGGAACAGGAGGAGAACTGCAGAAATCAAGGTGCCGGCGTGACCGATACCTACCCACCATACGAAGTTGGTAATATCCCAAGCCCATCCCACAGTTTTATTTAAACCCCAAACGCCAATACCGGTGCTTATGAGGTATAAAATTGAGCCAATGCCATAAAGGGCAACGATGCTCGATATCGTAATCATAATTTTCCAACCAAGTGAAGCAGGCCCCACAATCGGTCGGACCACATCGTCAGTAATATCCTTATAGGTCTTGTGACCTAGGATTAACGGTTCGCGTATTGCTGATTCTTTCTGCATTGTAGTTAAATCAAGCTTCGTTACTATCTACATTCCTAACCTTTGTCATATAAAAGACATTTGGTTGTACCCCTATTTCTTCTAGTGCGTGGTAAGAACGATTGTTTTCAGAAATGGCACGCACCTGCGAACCAGTGTCATTTAAGTCTCCAAATGCAATTGCGTTTGACGGACAAGCTTCTGCACAAGCTGTAACGATCTCACCATCATTAATAGCAGTCCCAGCCTTTTTTGCCTCTAGTTTTCCAGATTGAATCCGCTGGACACACATCGAGCATTTCTCCATGACTCCACGGGCACGAACAGTTACATCAGGGTTGAGAACCAAACGAGCAAGAGAATCGTGCGCTGGATTTACATTTTCAAATTTCGAGTGCCCTTTGTAGTTGAACCAGTTGAATCTACGAACCTTGTACGGGCAGTTATTCGCGCAGTAACGCGTGCCTATACATCTGTTGTAAGTCATTTGGTTTAAGCCCTCATTGCTATGCGTGGTGGCAGCTACAGGACAAACCGTCTCGCAGGGAGCGTGGTTGCAGTGCTGACACATCATAGGCATGTGAACCGTTTGAGGATTCTCAGCAGGGTCCTCCATAAGACCATAGCTAGAAATAACGCCAACTCCTTCTTCCTCCCCTTTCTCAAGAGAATAATCGGAAGCGTAGTAACGATCGATTCTGATCCAATGCATGTCGCGGTGACGAAGAACCTCATCCTTACCCACAACGCTCACATTATTCTCAATACTACACGCTGTTACACAAGCACTACAACCCGTGCAGGTTGACAAATCTATCGTCATGCCCCATCGATGTCCTACATCTTTTACTGGATGGCTATGCCAAAGATCAAACTCACTTGTGTTTTCCTTATCTCTTGCATCAATCACACCATCGTGATTGGTGTCATCGTGAACATTCAAAGAATGAGCCATGTTCCAAGAGGCTTTCCCTTTAGGCTTATCAGCTTCAGCGAGGTATGAATCAAATGACGTTTCACGAACGACCGAATCACGACCCATATAGGTGTTGTGAATTTGAGTACAAGCAAGTGGATACTCTCGGTCTGTTGCTTCAACATTTACATCGTAGCTCGCATAAATTGTGTTTCCTTCTGAATTTGAAGTAAGAGGGAATGCATTCACTCCGATAGGCATGGGTAGACCAGAATCTAGCAACAGGTGCTGTCCTTTCTCTCCAGATTGGTAGGCTGCCTGACCGATTTTTTCACCCTTTGATCCTCTTCCATACCCCAAAGCGATACCGATCGTGCCTGGCTTCTGACCCGGTTGCATAAACGCAGGAAGTTCAATTTGCTTGTCTCCTACTGTGACTTTTACAACTGTCGCTAGATCCTCCTGAGCGATATATGTGTTCAGACCCAGGGCAACCATATCTGATTTAGACATTGTTACGTAGTTGTCCCAAGTAACTTTAGAAACTGGATCTGGTGTCTCCTGAAGAAACGGATTGGCTGCATGCTGACCTGCTCCTGCTGTTGCTTTCACGTAAGTCACCAATTCCATCTTTCCACCCTTCACCTCTGACACTTTTCGCTCGGCAAGCGAAGTCTCAATTGGGGAAGCGTAATTTGGTGACTCAGACAGATCATTTCCCGCCATATTTCCATCGTGAATGGCACTGTTCCAATCCGAATCAGAGTATAGAGCGTCTACTGTGTATGCATCATTGTACTGGCTACGAAGGAAGGTGTACCAATCTGAATTTTCAGCACTTGACCAGACCAAGAATGATTCTTGGGCCGCCCTTGTGTTGAACAGAGGTTCAATGGTAGGTTGGACAAGATCTATACGGCCAGCTCGAAGACTTAAGTCATTCCAGCTTTCAAGATAATGGTGATCAGGTGCTACAAATGTTGAACGACTTGCAGTTTCATCAGCAACGCCATTCATACTCACAGAAGTAGAAACCTTCGCTAAGCCAGAATTAAAGGCTTGGGCGTTTGGCATATCGTAGGAAGGGTTACAGCCATATATGATCAGTGTTGATACCTTGCCAGAATTCATGTCAGCAATTAATTTTGTTGCTGCAGATTCATCTCCGCGATACGCTTGGGAAGGTCTTTCTAGGTCAATTGTTACTCCGTAATTTCCCAACAGCTGGTTGATTGCTGCAACAATAGTCTGGGTTGAAAGATCGTTTGTTCCGGCGATCAGCAAGGATTTCCCTTTAGAACCTGAGAGCGCATTTGCTGCATTTCTGACACGAGAAGAAAGTTTTGCATCTAAGTTCGATACTCCCCCCCCTTTTAAAACAGCAAGGATTCCTGCTGCAACTTTCCCTTCCTCAGATGGGCTGATCATTGTTCGAACATCTGCGTTCGTTCCGGTCATTGACATGACCGATTCAAACTGAAAATGCTTTGATTGAGACCCACTGTTTGGATTTCTTAGTGCAGCATAATCAGGTGCAAACTGTGTTGAAGTAAGCCAAGAGTTTAAGAAATCTGCTGCAATACTGACAACGACTTTGGCTTTTGAGAAGTCATAATGTGGAACTGCATGTACGCCAAAAGATGCGGCTTGTGCTTCACGAAGCGCTCTGTAAGAGATCGCATCGTACTGAATGTGTTCAGCTCCAAGTGATTCGATCGCTTTTCTTGTAGATGGACTGACAATGGTATTTGAAAGAACGACTGCTCTTCCATTGCCATTGATTGATTCAGAAACTGCAGTATCTAGGTCCGACCAAGAAGTCGACTCACCATTTTTTGTAGGGCCTTCTAAACGCGCTTTGTCATAAAGCTCCATTACAGAACCTATCACACGTGCATTCACTTTACCAGCTCCTATACCAGTGGCTGCATTTCCTTTTACAAAAATCGGACGCCCCTCTCTCGTTTTAACTAAAATATTCGCGTAATCCATTCCGTCATAGTAGGAAGACGCATAGTAATTCGCAACACCAGGAGTGATTTCGGGTGGTTTATTTGTGTATGGAATAGATTTTATTACGGGTGTCTCACACGCCGCAAGCGTAGCTGCTGTGAGAGAAAAACCCATGAATTTCAAAAAATCTCGGCGACCTGTGGTCGTTGAATTTAATTTCTCGTCTGCTAAAAATTTGTCGACAGGGATTTGCTCTTGGAATTCCTTAGATTGGATTTCCTGGAAAGCATCCGTGCCGTCTAATTCGTCTAAACCGGACCAGTATTTTTTCGTATTAGCCATGTGGCGTCAGAATCAGGGGTTCAATAGTGACACTTGGAGCATTCCCAGCCACCAAGTTCTCTAACAGTGATTTTATCATCTTCTAGGTAGCGACGTAACTCCTCATTTCCTCTTTCAGAGTCATTGAGTCTTTCATGAAGCTCTTCGTAATATCCGTTGCTGGTCAGATCAACCTCTGCCTTGTTGTGGCATTCAAGACACCATCCCATAGTAAGGGTAGGCTTTGACAGTTGAATTAAACCAGGAAATGCATCTACCAATTCATTGATTTCCTCCACAGGGGCGATTCGACCTACACTGTATGTACTGACGTCACCGTGGCAGTTCTGGCACTGCATACCACCGACAGTCACATGTTGCTGATGGCTGAAGAACACGTGGTCAGGAAGGTTATGCACCTTGTTCCACTTGATGGGCTCACCGTCATAGCTGTCCTGAGGCAATACATTGCCAATCTCTCCTTCACCATCTATGTAGGTTCCAGAATTTGAGTCAAAACCTATTGCAGCGTAAATCTTTTCGATTTCTGCCGTGCCTGATCTTTTTCCTTTCTTTATTGCTTTGTGGCAGTTCATACAAACGTTTGCGCTCGGGATTCCAGCATGTTTCGATTCATATGCACTGTGGTGACAGTACTTACAATCTATTTCGTTCTCACACACGTGAATGCTGTGGATAAATTCAATGGGTTGATCTGGGCTGTAGTTCGCGTAAATACCTATATCCATAAGCGCTGAGTAGCCAGCTACTACACCATACAAGACAAAGAATATGCCCAACAAAGAAACAAAAACAATGTTGTTCCAAACCCATCCGCCTAACCGCTGCATATAAGTAGAATCAGGCAACAACTCCTCACCATTTTTCTCTGCCAACACATCTGTTAGTGAACGTTTCACACCTGACGCACCAAGTGCAATTGTGATGAAGAGTACAAACAAGATCAAGAACCAAATCACATTACCAGAGTCAGACTCCTCTATTTCGTCATAATCTATCGTAGGACAATCGGAACTCGCATCAGCAGTACCCCCTAGAACTTCAGGTGGGTTACTTACGTAAGCCATAATGTCTCCAATTTCCTCCTTAGAAACAGCTTGAGCTGTCATCCATCCGTAGGTTCCTACATAACGATCTACCAATCCTTTGATATACTTGTCTCCAGATTCATGGGCCTCTTGGGGATTTTGAATCCACTGAACAAGCATTTCATCACTTGATCCCCATCGATCCTGAATGCCTGACAAACCAGGACCTACAAGGACTTCATCTGTAATCTTGTGGCAAGACGCACAGTTTGTATTAAAAAGTGTTTGGCCATTTATAGGGTCACCAACCTCCCAGATGCTTTGTGCACCGACTCCAGAAACCTGGAAAAATAGTACTGTACATATAGCTAATGCTATATGTTGAACGCGGATCAAACGACTATTCATAGGTTTTTTCATATCAACCGAGTACACTCAATTATCGCGCAAAAATACAATGAAATATACGTTTATCATATCATTATGTCATAGCAATGTCAGTCGCTCTGCTTATTTAGACTGTTTCCAAACAATATTTCAATTTGTAAGGCGCTTAAAATGAATACATCCATTAGATTTGCATCATGAATAAACTTGTTCGATTTATTTTAAACATCACAACTCTGGCTTTGTGTTTCTTCGCTGAACCTTCATCGAGCTTAGCGCAGACGGGCAACTCTTGGTGGAAAAACATATTTCGATCAGCACCCGACACAACCCAGGTTGTTGAACAAATAATCCCTTCAGATAGCTCCATTACAATTCATGAAAACATCATTGAGAAGATTGATTCTATCCATTTTATAGATGAAATCGACGTGTTAGAAAAAAGAATCGGAATGGGGCACGTTCAAATTTATATGGACTCCTCAATAATGAGCATAAATTCAAATGCGCTTGATGAGGTTCAACATCTAAAAGGATATCGTGTACAAATTCATTTCGGCAATCTAGAAAGTGCACGTGAAGTTCGAGCCAAATGCAGAGGTCAACTTGCAGGAAAAAAGGTTTATCTGGAATCAATCGCACCAAACTATATTGTCTCCGTAGGAAACTATAGGGACCGATGGGAGGCCGAATTTGAATTGGGAGAATTGAAAAAAAGATACCCGATGGCAATAATTTTCGAAACGAATATAGAAACACCTAAACTTTGAACGTCTGGAGATTAACTGTCTAACGTTTGTTTTACCTCTATTTCCTCATAAGCCTCGATGACGTCTCCGACTTTTATGTCGTTAAACTTATCAATATTTAGTCCGCACTCGTATCCTTTTGCGACTTCCTTTGCGTCGTCTTTAAATCTCTTGAGCGAACCTAACAAGCCCGTATAAACGACGATTCCTTCACGAAGCACCCGAACCTTATTAGACCGTAAAATCTTTCCCTCATTGACGATACAGCCGGCAATTGTTCCGATTTTAGAAATCTTAAAGGTCTCACGAATTTCAGCACTTCCTACAACTTTCTCTTCGATCTTAGCTGACAGAAGTCCCTCCATCGCTTCACGAATCTCTTCAATTGCTTTGTAGATGACAGAGTACAACTTGATCTGTACTTCCTCTTCTTCCGCGAGTTTACGAGCAGTTGCTGAAGGACGTACTTGGAAGCCAATAATGTAAGCGTTTGATGCAGACGCAAGGAGTATATCTGATTCTGAAATCTGACCTACTGCCTTGTGGATAATCTTCACTTGAACCTTCTCTGTAGAAAGTTTTTCAAGAGAATCACCGAGCGCCTCGATAGATCCATCCACATCACCCTTAACAATCAGGTTAAGCTCCTTGAATTCTCCCACTGCGATACGACGTCCCAATTCCTCAAGAGTGACACTCTTCTGAGTACGTACACCCTGCTCACGTTGACGCTGCTGTCTTTTAACAGCGATTGTACGTGCTTCTTTTTCATCTTCAAACACGTTGAAATTATCTCCTGCATTAGGAGCTCCATCAAAACCTAGAACAGAGACAGGAACAGAAGGTCCTGCTTGATCAACACGGTTTCCGCGTTCATCGAACATCGCTTTGATTTTGCCTGAATACTGACCCGCAAGTATAGGGTCTCCAACGCGAAGAGTACCAGACTCAACCAACAGGTTCGTGACATATCCACGTCCAATATCTAGTGTGCTTTCAACGACTGTACCCACAGCACGTTTTGCGGGGTTTGCTTTTAATTCAAGCATTTCTGCTTCTAAAAGTACTTTCTCAAGCAATTCTTCAATATTTGTACCCTCTTTCGCAGAAATTTCTTGACACTGATACTTTCCTCCCCACTCTTCAACCAGCACATTCATTTCGCTGAGTTCCTTCTTGATCTTATCTGGGTTGGCACC
>Ga0307984_1000294_pt1 | contig 21937 bp, 30 predicted proteins | sample EllFjometageno78_FD_203169 | JGI IMG/M metagenome (GOLD analysis project Ga0307984, IMG submission 203169) | Marine microbial communities from Ellis Fjord, Antarctic Ocean - #78 | ecosystem: Environmental > Aquatic > Marine > Unclassified | place: Southern Ocean | collected 2014-10-09
TGAGCCGTTCTGAAAGCAGCGTTTCAAAATTGCATATGAGGCGTTGGCTGCCATAATGGTTTCGATTATGGCCATATCCTATATTTTACCCCATCTTGATCAAGACAGCGACTAAAAGACCAATAATAGAGGCGGTTGCAGCGATCATAATGCTTTCCATCCGTTTTACTCGTCCGAAGAGGTCTTTGAATTGGATTTTCATTTCTGTCTGCATGGCAACCATTTCCTTTTCTAGGCCATCGATGCGCTGGTGTGCTGATAATGCTGTTCTCTTATCCATATCATTTTTCCCCTTAGGAAATGTCATCTATTATTTCAACATTGATATAGTCTGAGTTTGGGAAAGTCTCTATTTTCCCATCAGCATAAGTCACTTGAAATTCGGCTTGATAAGAGCCAATTGAAGAAGTGTCTCCAGCAGCCCAATCGTATTGGATAACACCTGATCCCGCATCTATTACAGATACGCTACTATCAATTAAAATTGATAAACTTCCGATAGCTCTCATGTGAAATCTAACATTAGCCCCGTCAAGACTTATAGCGTTATCAGTGCCATTGAGAAGGCTGACCCGCAAAGACGGGACTGTATCGCCTTGTTTTATTCTAAAACTCATTTTAAGCCGCCTCGTTTCTATTTAAGTTCATATAACTCTATTAACAGAGTTTGATAATGCAAGTACTGCTCTATTATGTCTACTGCCTGTCTCAAAGCGCCCGACTCTGTTGTGGGTCATATTATTATTTTGACCAGTTAGCACAAATGACCCGGCTTGGTCTATCTTCAAGAATTCCCCCCAACCAACATTTTTCCCCTCTATGACGAAAATACCAGCCCCAGCGGGTAAAGTTAAGATAGGATATAATTGAGCATCTTCAGTTAAAACTGAAAAGATACCCGTCTCAACGGTCAATAATTCAGCTTCTGTAAGGGAAGTATCTTGACCAGTTAAAACAAAACTACCGGATTCTGCGGTAATGTAAAATTGGGCTTTAATTGCAGCGGTTTCTGTATCAAAGTTAAAGATACCAGTTTCTGCAATAAAGTTATCACTTAAATCTATGTCAACTTGTTGTCCCGTTACTGAGAATATACCAGCATCCGCAGTTATTATTTTGCTTGTGTTGAAAACAACGTCTTGTCCGGTTGCACTGAAATACCCAGTTCCGGCTACAATGCTTGTGCTAGTATCAATATCAGGGAATGTAAGAACAAATTCACCAGCATTTACTTCAAAAACCTCATGCGTATTAAACTGAATATCTTGCCCGGTTAATCCGAATACACCAACGTCACCTTCAATTATTTCATTATTATTAAAAGAAGCATCTTGCCCAGTTAAATTGAAATATCCAGTTTCGGCTATGATGCTTGTATCAGTATCAATATCAGGGAATGTAAGAACAAATTCACCAGCATCAACTGCAAACCCATATCCTCGGTTAAATGCGTTTTGCTGTCCAGTTAAGGTAAATGTTCCGGTTGCTGCCTGCACATCTCGAACCAGCAATAATTCCGCATCTTGACCCGTAATATTGAATATTCCAGCATCAGTGAGAATTATTTTCTTGCTAGTATTTAGGTTGGCGGCTTGACCGATTAAAGCTAATGCGCCTTCTCCAGCAAACATTGAAATGCTAAATACGCTATTCTGACCCGCAATTGAGAAACTTCCTTGATCAGAAACCAGAGGGAAGTTTACGCCGATTGACTGACCTTCGAGAATAAATTCGCCTGACAATGCTACCTTGCGAGTATTGTCTGTCACTAGCTGTGGTGCAATGATGAACGTGCCTTGACGCGCATCTATGCTATAAGAATTTTGGAAATCAATATCTTGACCAGATACCGCAAAAGACCCTGCCTCCGCTGGTTTACTAACAACTAATGCAGCGTCTTGAGTAGTATAGGTAAATACACCTGTGCCAATTATTTCACTGGTAATAAAGGTTGCATCTTGCCCAGAAAGAACAAAATAACCCGCACTCGCAGAAAGGGAATTTCCAACTGCGTTATCTCCAGTAGCAGCAATTGCACTAGAGGCTAAAGGTGAAAATCCAAGCATTTTTTAAACCCTCTAAATTAATTTATCTATCAGGCGGAGTTTAAGGCGGTCAATGCGTTCCAAATTCTAGTAGCCTCTGCCGCTGCATCAAATGCTTCAGTAGCGAATGGGTCATCATCCGTTGGCGCTAAGATTGTCCAGCTACCAGATATTGATGAAATGTATGTCTGAAGAGTTGACTTGCTGCCAAAAGATGTAAAATCGCCAGTTGCATTATCTTCAGTAATGCCAATCATTAGGTTGTCACGAGGTGAAGCCTCAAGGTTATCAGCGACAACGCACATACCGTGTATGCTATCGTTATGGAAACAGATAAAATCAGGGATAGTTCCGTTCGCGTTCAAGCGATATTTGCAAACTTCATGCGCCATCAGGCTTCTCCAGTTGTGGTGTGTTGGTCAAGGATGTTTCGTCTAATATATCAAAACCACGGCTTTTTGCAAAGTCCCTTGGGCAATGCGCCCATTTATCTGCACAAGCCTCCAACCACTGTACAGTGTGGTAATGCTCTGGGACTTGGCCTTCTTTGATAATTTCGTTTTCCCAGTTAAGATATGACATAACCTCAAGCTGCGCCTGCGCTGCGTTGATGCCAAGGTCAAACAGGTAAATCATGTTGCCTTCGTCAATCACGCCGTTGCGTGGACGGGCAGAGTTTAGCGCCTGTTTCAAGCACGTCATAATGTGATACTTAACTTCCTCAAGCTCGTAGTCAGCCTCAGTCAACTCATCTTTGCCTATTTTCTTCATCAGGTTTTCATATTGATTGCTAAAGAAGTTGAGCTTGCGAACAGCGGCCTCTACGTAGCCGCGTGAGCTTGCAGCGTTGGCTTGCTTTTCGTTGATCTTAATCTCTAGCATTTCACGATCAAGATCGTCTGTCTCTTCTGACAGCTTGCGCTCTAGCTTCTTGAGCTTGATCTCTTCCTTCTTCATTTTGAAGTAAGACTCTTGCAGAGCAGACTTGGTCTTCTCAATCTCAGCAAGTGAATGTTTCACGGATCGGATAGGCGTAATTGCAGTTACATCCAGTGTGACAGACATCATCTGAGAGTGCGACTTGTAGAAGTTGCTGGACGCCTGCGCTATGGCAGGGGCTTTTTCTGCAATGTTAGCTAACATCGACTTATATTCAGGCTTTGCAGATGGGAGCTGAATGTTAAGGTCTACCGTAGCTAGTGCAGTGTCTTTTACTGTGTCTTTAGGCATTATTGAAGCCCCCCATGACCATTAGAACAACCGCTATAAAAACCAGTTTGAGTTAGGTCCCCAAAATCAGTGCCGTTTCCTAGAGTTGCTATCGTTATCTTTTCCAGTGAGTTTAGGTAATAACTACCTCCGAATACTGCCAAAATATTATCTGAAGCACCAGTGGATTGAATTCTTCTAGCTTCGGCTAAATTGCCAAAATCAATAGCATTCCCAGTTGTCGCAATTGTGACGTAATCTATTACGTTTTGCACAGTGCCGCTGCTGGGTATCCCACCCGCAAATAATCCTCTTGTATCAGAAGAAGCCCCACCAGCGTTATACGAGTTAGTGGTCCTATCGCCGAAATCAGTAGAATTTCCGGTTGAAGCTGTCGTGATGTAATTTATCGCGTTAGTGTAATAAGGGCTGAAAGGAATGAACCCCCCCGCAATAAGGCCCCTTGTAGGAGAAGCAAGCCCGGCGGGAGTCATAGTCTGAGTTGCAATATCGCCAAAGTCACTAGCATTTCCGGTGGTCGCAAGTGTGACGTAATCCATCACGTTTGACACACCGGTGGAGGGGCTTCCACTAACCCAAACGCCTCTAGTTGAATTGCCGACACAAGCAGGTCCCCAACGAGCAACGGTTAAATCTCCGAAGTCCGTTCCATTGCCAGCAGTCCCAAATGTGACGTATTCCATTACGGTGTTTACGCCACTCCCCTGAGAATCGCTTGCGCCAGCGAAAACTGCTCTAGTGCTAGAACCTAGTCCCGCCCATCCTCTTATATACGAAAGCGATCCTGTGCTTGTAGCATTACCAAGGCTGGAAAAGTTTATTTGGTCTATAGTAGATGATCCAGAGCCGGGATATGCACCAGCAAACAACCCATATATATTTACTGGAGGAATAGGCCAGTCCGCAGAATTCTCGTATTGAGTTGCTAGGTTCCATACACCTTGAAAATTGGGCATTATTGAGGTCCTCCGTGACCATTAGGCTGTAGGGGTAACAGCATCGCTTGCACCGCTAGGAGAAGACGAGCCAAACGCATTGATAGCCCATACGTTAAAGGTGTAACTTGTCCCTCCGGTTAAGCCAGATACAGTAATTGGGGACGAAGAGCCAGACGATCCTATTCCATTATTTGACTGCGCTCTATATCCAGTGATAGCAGACCCGCCAACATTTTCGGGAGCGGTGAAACTAACTACCACCTGTTCCACACCAGAAGCGCCAGAAACACCTGTGGCTGGATCGGGTGCTTTTATACCGTCTTGGCCTATGAAGCCGCCTGTATTTTTAGACATTATAGTTTCCTATCAGCTGATTTCTTCATAGCTAATGATCACTTCAAGATCACTTGCCGTTCCAGCAGTTGCCATAATAGAACGATCTTCCTCAAGATAAACTGCCGTGTTCTTGTCTAGCGCGACTAGAGAAGCTGTCGCAGGGACAGTGACATCGCTTATAAGGGAATAAGCCGTGCCACCGCCAGCAGCGGCGCTGTGCATGTCTATAGTTACAGCACAGGCGTTTGACCCGTCTACGTTAGCGACTTGGATCATGTTGATCTTAAAGACCTTACCGCTAGATGCAGCGTTGCTTACCAGCGCTGTGGCGCTAGTTGAAGTAAGTGCGATAGTAGCGGATTTGCCTGTGATCGTGCTTACGTTTACAATATTTGGTGCAGCCATTTTCTAGCCTCCTTTATCCAAAGACGATTGCCATAGCAATGGCTTTACCTGTTGATATACCAGCACTACTCGTCGCAAAACTTATAGTGCCGCTTCCGTTAGTTACTAAAGTTTGTCCGCTTGTACCATCAGATGTTGGAAGCGTGAGGGCAGTAACAAATCCCTGCAAATTTGCATCATAAGCAAGATAGTCTGCCGTGTTAAATGCTTTTACCTGTGCTAAATTTGTGACCTCACTGTCCATAAGCGCGCCAGCCGCTGCTACGTTAGTCGCGTCTGTTACATCCGCCCCGTCTTCTACATTTAAGGCGGACAGAAGGCCGCTTTTGCTTATTGAGCCGTTAAGGCCCACAACCGATGTAACCGCGTCTGTCTGATCGTGCTTTGACCAGTTGCTGGCGTAAGTTGATGTTGAAGCATTATCAACTATCGCAACAATATTATCTCCAACAGCAAATGATATTCCACCTACAGTTCCCGCAACTGAAACATAATAAAACCAGCCAATTTTCGCCGAACCAGAGCCGGGGAAAGTACTCGCAGAAGCATCCCAATTTCCCTTGTAGACCATGCCATTCGCAAGGGCAGCGATGTCTATTTCCATTTGGTCTAGGTCAACTGCCTGAGTTACCGTGATGTTGTCTAGCTTGGAACCGTCTGTAGCAACTGCCCGTCCATCAAATGTTGAGTTGGTTGTAATAGCACCTGTCATAGCGCCACCAGTTCTGGGCAACGCTGCATCAGCGGCAGTTCCTTGTGACGCAACAGCGTAGTCGCCTATGGCTGTAAAAGCCGCTGTTCCAAGATCAGATGTCTTGGCTAAAGGGAAACCACCAGCAGTTGACCCGTCATGAATGACCGCAACGTCCTTATCTGTATCGACAGTAACTTCGCCCAAAGCGCCAGTAAACGAGGCCGTTTGCGTTGTAGTGCCTCTTCTTAGTTGAATTTGCCGTGCCATCAGACCAGACCTCCATAATCATCCGTTAAAGTAACTGCGCCAGTGATAAGACCGTAATCTAAGGAAGCATTTAGATCGTCAGCCAAAACAGTAAGGAAAACTTCCGCACTTCCTGACAAATTTATAGCTGATCCTGAACTACTGCTTTGAAGAACTGTTCTAGTCATTGTTCCAGCGCTGCTATTGAAGACACCAGAGCCGATTTCCCAATAGTCTGCATCTTCTATAGTATAACGAACTGTATCGCCATCAGATACACTGCCATCAGAAAATGTTTGAAATCCAGCGACAGCGGAACCAAGAGTTATAGTCCCGGTTCCGGTTGTCGATGTTCCAACTTTTACTCTATTTGCAAGCGTCACCATAGTCAGTCACCTTATGCAATTTGAAGAACGCCATTCGCCGCTGAGAAGTCTACAGTCAAACTATCGCCATCATTTAGCGTCAACGATGATCCGTAGTCATAGTATCCTATCAGTGGGTCAGTGGGGGTAGCAACTGTGTCGTCATAAATATAAACATATCTAAAGGGACCAGTGGCTCCTCCAGTGGATGTAAGCGTGATGTCAGCCAAAACCAACTTATAAGTTCCACCAGATTGGGTTGACGAAGATGTCGTCACATCCCTAGTAGACAGATATGTATAAGTAACCTGAGTTACGTTTGCTAGAATACCATTGCCATCGCTGGATGGGTTGCTAGACTCTGAAGCCAGCGCAGTATTGGACAGTGCAACCACGACTTGATCACTGGCTAAGTCCATATTGTGAACAGCGTTCACAACGAAATCGTTTACTTTATTAAAAGTCGCCATGATTGGCCTCCGAATTTTGTGTTAGCGTATGCCCGTGCAATCTAGCACAAAGGCTCTAGGTAGTAAATCACTAAGGCGATACAGGCCAAAGTGGGCTTTTAGGGTCAGTTGTGTTGGCTGGAAGGTCAAGAAGGGATTGACGGTAATCAGCGTACTCTTGCTGTTCTTCCGAAGTAAGGCCGGCCCATCGTAGGGGGCTACTTACAATAGGGTCAACCATGTCTCTCAAAAGGGCATCTCTTTCGGCCCTTAATTGCGCCCATGATAAAGTCTCGTCCCAAACCCACTGCTCTGTGTCTTTGTCAAAGTCCACTGGATAATATGGCTTTTCAGGAAACGCTCTTATCTGATTATTTTTAACATAATGAAGATCATCTGGATAAGAACCCTCAACATAGGCTTCACCCTCATTTATATTTAACAGAAGTGTTTCTTCCGTGACTGTTAGAAGAGATACTATCTCCCCTGCATTAAAGACTGTGTAAGTCTTCATCGCTTTAACTCCACATAAGATATTGAGGGGTAGAATATAACTGTTCTTGCAGTATTACCACCAACATTCTGAACCTTCAATGTATAGGTATGATACCCCGCGCCGGGGTTGTCTAATTTAGCAAGAACCATAGACGGAGAATTTAAACCCCCTACCAGCGTACCATTAAAGCCAGTCAGAACGGAGCTACCTCTATACATTATGAAATTGAAACGCCTGTATTCATTAGCCGCAGTAGCTCCGTTATTATTTGAGTGCGAACAAGACATAGTCCCCAAGATTTGAGCAGGCGCGCCTGAGTTATAAACTGTTAAACTTACAACAGTTGTGTTCGCTGTATTAGTATACTGTATGGTTATGCTCGACGATCCCTGTGCAAACTGCGGGAACGTAACCATGTTATTGCCAATTTTAGCAGTAGAGATAGCAGCATCTTGGATTTTAGCTTGAGCAATAACAGCGTTATTGATCTGGGCTGAATTAGTAATGATACCAGAGGAAGCAATAAGCCCACCCGTTATTGTGTTGGCAGTAATTTTGTCGCCAGTAATGCTACCAGCAGCAATTTTAGACGCTATTACTGAACCCGCAGCCAGCTTTGGTGTTGATATAGCATTATCAGATATTTCTGTTGTAGTAATTGATCCGGGGCCGGGGATAGTAGCACTGGCTTCCCAAGCCGTTCCAGTCCAATTATACAGCTTCGCGTCAGTGGTATTAAATACTTTTTCACCCGTAAATGCACCAGATGCCGGAAGGCTAGAAACATCTTTGATCGCATACAGCCCTTGATCCCTGAATAACTGGTATATGCCATTAGCAAAGTCGGCATCATCAAGATATGTAGTTGTAGCATTAACCCCAGAGGTGAATGCGCTTGCATTCCCGCTGTAATCAACAGATTTAAGAAAATAGTATCTGGTCAGGTTTAGCCCAAGGTTAGTTCTCTGAAAGGTATTGCCAGCGGAAATCCCGACCTTTGTCGCCCCCGCGCTTGTATTGGTAGTGTTTTCGTAAACCTCGACATAGTTAAAATCTGAATTGGGCGGGTTAGTCCAATCAATAGTAATATATCCGAAATGTCCGCTTGCAGTAATTGCAGTAGGCAAACCGGGAGCAGTAACATCTCCACCACCAGTAAATGAAACCGTGGCATAAGCCCCAGAAATTCCACCAATGCTGACTGCACGAACTCTGAATGTGTATTCTATATTATCAACCAGAGGCGAAAGCTCAATGGTGCTTTCTGTAGTTGTAGTGCTGGCATATACGCTATCAGAAAGGGCCTTCCACTCAATTTCATAATAAGCCAGAAACGAACTCGAAGCGGCATCCCAAGATAAGATTGCTGAATTAATAAACGTGCCATCACCCTGAGTGCGGCCGCCGCCGGAAGCAACCAGATTGGTTATTGTAAGCCCAGCGTTAGGATCAGGTAAATTTGTATTATTATCAATAATTGCTGTTTCGTTGGATGTCCAAGAGAAAGCCGCCTCGGATGTCTCTTGCAGCGTCAAGTTTACCCTTAGATCGCCAGCGTCTTGGTTAGATGAGAACTTCCAACCGACTACCTCAAACTCTTTTTCATTAAAGCCATATCTTGCATTCGTAAAGGCAATGATGTCGCCAACCTCAACATTGAAAGCCTCAAGCCCAAAGTCAGCACTTAAAGCCATTTGCTCACGGCTTCGATAAAGGGTCATCTTGGCAATGCGCTGCGCCGTTGCCGCGCTGGTCGTAAATGGCAATGGCAAGTCGAGCAAAAGCTCATCTCCGCCATCTTCAGTTTTAAATACAGTGCTTTTTATTGATGGGTAGTCGGCAGTAATAAAGTCAGCTTCAGAGTCATTAAACGTACCAGTGACCCCATTGAAGCTATCCCTCATAGTCGTGCGGGTGCTTAAATTGATTGGGCCTCTAAGATCATTTAAAGTTAAAGTTTTAACTGGTGCAGTATATGCGCCGACTTTCAGTTTCCAATAACCAGAACCCCAGAACAACGTGCCAGCGCAAGCGGTAGACATTTTCCCCAGCACGTCACCTATAGGTGAGCTTGCTTTCACAATGCCGTTGATTGTGTATCTTTTTTCAGTGCCGCCCGCTGATAGGGTGACATCCTCGTCGCTCTCATTAGCCGCTGCCGCAAACACCACATCGTCAATTGCGCTATCATTCATTCCGTATTCGCTAGTGATAAAATCTCGCATACAAAGCGCCGCGTTGTTGCTGTAAGCCGTTGAATTTGTTCGTGGGTCGTATACTTTTTTTCCTTTAACTAGAGCGGTGACTAACGGGACGCCATTGGCAAACACGTTCGCATCATATTCATATCTCACATATAGATAAGCTATTCCGTTCCCTATAAAATTAGCAGTCAGAGCATCTGCCCCAGTAAGCTCTGACTCGCTCAACAGATTAGCAGGTGCTGCCGTCTGGCTCCCATCAAATTTCTCAATGCGCACCCCAGATGCACTTGCCCCGCCGCTTATCACCCATTCAGAGGTAGTAACGAACCCGCTACTATCAAGCGTAACAATCTGATCGTTGATATAAATGTCGCCAATCTCTTGAACTTCATGCGATGCCAAAACGATTATCTGGTGAAGAAACTTGTTTTCGTCCCCAGTTGACTCATAAAAAGTTACAGTCCCGCCCTTGCGCACCTGACCATATACAAAATCAGCAGAAGCTGTCGCGTCTCTGGCGTTCACCAAAGTTCCCTGCGATCCAAAAGACGAAAAATCAGGCTGGGGGAATAGGGCTGATAGCGCCCATGATGTGACGGCACTGATGGCGAGATATGTTAAACCAATGATAATATAAGTGCCGATAGTGCCAGCCCCAACCGCAGCGGCAATGGCGGTCCCGATGCTGATTGGATCGCGCGGGGCTTTATCCCAATCATCCCAATTATTGACGGTGTAGCTTCCAAGTTTATACTTCATGTTTTAATCCAAGCTCCGTCGATATCGTCCAGCGGTAGGTATATCACACCGACCTTGTCCAAGAAAGCGCACTTGCTGCCTGTGCAAATGCCTATTGCAACGCCCGTGACCCACTTGCGGGCCTTCTTGGTCGTTACCAGCGCACCCAGCGGCGGGACGCAGTCAACGCGCTGCAATCTCTTATCCACAGCTTTGCCAAAATCAGAACAACGGAATTCACGCATTAGCTCATTACGCCGCATAGGGCGATCATTAACCATATAGCGGCTCAACCAATCATCGGCCCAGCCTTCACCGTACATCGCCGTGAAAGCGTCATTGGTAAACGTTAGGCAGTCATGTTGACCCCATACGAAAGGCTTGCTCTTTACGGCCTTCAAATAGGCGTTGAGATGCTCCCGTGGACCCATCAGCCAGAATTAACCTCACGGCCCCAAACAATGTCACGATCTTGCAAGCTGGAAACGTAAGCAAAGAAAGTGTCGCTGCTATACCGAGATTTCTGGCTCTCGCTTGTGTAGCGCCAGTTTGATGCTTTTTCCAAACGGATTAATTTGCTCTCAACTTTCAGACTAATGACGCTGGTTTCTCCGCCATCCTCAATGGTCATAACATCCATCAAGCCGCTAAACACCTCGATTGGCGTGCTAGTGTCAGTAGTCCCAAAGTATACTTTGCAAACTCTGCGCTGATAAGGCTCTTGCAAAGCCAAAGACACCAGTGTGCTAGACACACCAGAAAGCTGCAAGGTGACGCTTTTAGCCGACAGGTCATTAACTTCGTCCAAGCCAGTTATAGAAAGCAAGCTTCCAGTGCCAATATAAGTGTCACCGCTTATCGTCCGATCACCGTACCCGGTCCAAAAGCGAACAGGCGCACTGTCGAAAACCATCTCAACCGCGTAAAACGGGAGAACTTCAGGCTGACTAAGTGCGGTCAGCAGGGATGCTGGTGTACTTCTGGTCATAGTACCTCCATCGCGGCAAACGTAATGCCATAGATGCTGGCCTCATTTACCGACCACGATTGCTGGTTTGATGACAGCCGGAAAGCTCCAGCCGCGCTAGTTAGATCGGCAGATACGCTTGACTGTGCAACCCTTAAAGCTGGCCATATTTCCAACGTGCCTGACCCGCTTTGGTCTTGCAGAACCTTGTGAAGCCTTGCGTTGACGCCGGAACCTAACTGGATGTAATCACCAGCGAGCAAGGTTCCCGTCATCGCCGTTGTCACGCTGCTATCGTTAGCGGAACCTGTAATAGCAGCCGCCGTTGCTGTGCCTCTGGGCGAACAGGCAATTGGGTCGTTTAAAAGAAACGTGCCAAACTGCCCGCGCAAACTTACCAGAAACGCAATCCATTGCTCTGCATCTGATCTGCGCATCGGCGGCAATGTAACATCAGCTTGCCAAGTTTGCCCAGAGTAAGCGTGAGCCTGACCCGCAAATGTAAATGGACTTTGACTGTATGCCACCGCGTTGATAGCAGTAAACTCAACGCTTCTGATGCGAGTATTAGTCGGCAAGCTCAGAGGATAACTGATGCTCATGAGAACGCCCTTCCATATGATCCGCCGCGCAGCCTTGCGTCAACAACCGCTGATTTCGCGCTATCTGCGATTTGAGGCATTAGAGATTTTATCTCCGCGCGTACAGTTTGTTGTACACCAGTGGAAACATTGATAGTCTGATTAATCGTGACGCCACCACCGCCGCCGCCCGCCGCCGCCTTAGACTGTGATACACTCAACACGCGGCCAGCACTGGATGGAACAAACAACTCTCTACCATGCTCCCCTGTGACATAAGGTTGTCCAGCTTGTACTGCGCCGCCGGATGCTTTGCCGCCGCCGCCGCCGCCGCCGCTCATAGCTCCAAATATTGATCCAAGAATGCCGCCGCCGCCAGATGTAAAGCTGCCTACCATTTGCTGCACGACCAACACCCGGTAAAGCTCTTTGATGATGTCAGCAGCCATTGACTTGAAGGCGTCCTTGGCCGACATCGTGCCGTCTACCATTGACATAAATGCCTGCTCCATAGAGCTTTCGACCATGATCATTGTGTTCTCAAGAGTCTCTGCGTCAAAGCCAAGTTGTTGGAGCAATGGCGAAACCTCAATCATCTTTTTGAGCATATTAACGTATGCTTCTCTTGCAAGTTCAGCCGCTGATCTCAAGTCTTTGGTGGCGACTGTAGCTGCTTTGACCGGGTTTAGAATGCGGCTGGCAGCAATAGCAGCGGCTTCATAGGCTTCGCCAAGTCTTTTGGCCTCCTGAACAAACATAGGTCGGTCTTGAAGCGTGCCATCTTTTTTGTATGGGGCGGTAATGGATGTTATAAGGGCCTGCTTTTCAGCTTCTATGCGCTCTCTCTCGGCAGCTTCAGCACTTATGCCGCGAAGCCGAGCCTGCTCACGCACCTCTTCTGTTTGCCTAAATGCTATAGAAAGAGCGTTCTGAGCCGCCGTTTCAAGCTCCCTAGCGGCTTCAGCGTTTTCATCAAATTTGCGATTAGGGCCAGCAGACAGCGCAAGGGCAAGTGCGGCGGCTGCGCTGTTATAATTTTCTATAACACTTTCGTCTATCAGACCCGGCACACTACCGTCTCCAGATAGTCGGGCGCTTTTAAGCGCGGCATATGCTTTAAACATAGCCTGAAGTTCTTCTTCTACATAACCAGCAGCCACGCCTTGGTCGACTAATGATTTAACAAATCTGTAATTTGTTGTAGTTGCGCCCACCCCCTGCTCTCGGAGTTCATTGACCTTGCTAATTACATCCCCGGCCCTAGCCGCCAATCCTGCGATCTTTTCAGTAGTTCCGACAATCAAAGGAGCAAGGTTAATCAGTGCGCTTGAAAGGTTTGCGTCAATAACCCTAGACATCAAATCAAGTTGGTCTTGAGCGGCTTCTGCGCTTCGAATCAAATCTTCATCGATTACAACGCCAAGCTCACGCGCTTCTTTGCGCATTTGGGCCATACCATCTGCGCCTTCGCGCAAGAGGTTAATCATCGGTGCGCCGCTACGCCCAAAAAGTTGAGTTGCCGCAGCGGTTTTCTCCATAGGGTTTGGAAGTTTGTTAAGTTCAGTTGCGATGACCCCAAGCGCATCTTCCAAGCCCATGTCTATCAAATCTCTGGCGTTCAAGCCTAAAGTCTTTAATCCATCCTTTGCAGTGCCAAGGCCCATTGCCGCCTCTGCCAAGCCCTTGCCCAGCTTCTCAATGCTCTTGTCAAGTTCGTCCGATGTCACGCCAGAGCTTTCGGCTACCGTGCGAAGTTCTTGGAGCGCATCGGTAGTGATGCCAATCTGGTCGGCTGTCTTACCGATGTCGTCTAGCTTTTGCGTAACAGCCTTAATGCCAGAAACAACTGCTGTGGCAGAAAACGCCGCAGCGGCAATCTTGACGGCAGAGCCAAGTTTACTGAATGCTTTTGAAGTTGAGCTAAGATTTTTGTTAGACGTCTTTGCAAACCGCTCAACGCGCTTTTGGCTTCGATCCATTGCGCGTGTAAATTCTTTATCCTTCGCTGACAGGATAATGTTTAACTGTTCCGCACTAATGGCCATCTACACGCCTCACCAAATCTTTGTAATCAGTCGAGGTCATTGCGCCTGCGCCAGCTTCTTTTGGCGAATGTGCGTCCGACCATCCCTGAAATACGATCCAAGTATCTTTGGGGATCATATCACGAATTTCATCTGGCCGTAAACCAATGACGATGCCATTCGCGATCATAGCGCGAACATTCAATCTGTCTGGTCTATGACCTCCGTCTTTTTTTTTAACTTTTCGTCACCAACGTCAGGCATAAAGGCAACGCCCAGAACCGCTTGCGCGATCTGGAACAGCCTCATTAAATCTTCAGGTGTGCATTTTGAAATAACTGCATCAGCTTCAGCGTCTTTCATTCCACCGCCGACCAAGCCAAGCGCAAGAATGTCACGAACCTCTTTGCTGTTTGGCTTTGTGCCGCGCCCAAAGAACCCTTCCCAGAGGTCAAAGATGCCCCGGTGCTGATCCTCAAAACGCTCAATCTCACGATTGCGAAGTTTGAAAGAGTAGGAAGCATCGTCGATTGTCTCGACGATGCTCCCACGTTCTGCTTTAGCAGTTATTGCCATTATGCGGCTGTGAACGTTACTGCGCCGTTACTTTCAAGCGAGATAGAGTAAGTAACGCCGCCTTCAGTTTCTCCACCAAATTCCAGAGATGAAATGCGGAATGCGCCAGCATATGTGCCAAAATCAGGAACGACAATTTCCATGTTCACAGAATTGTCAGCGGCCATTGCGACAGTATTCATGCGGGCTTCTGCCACGCTGTCTTCAAAAAAGCCATCGCCAGAAAGGCTAACATTTTTTAATCCAGCTAGTGTTGCCGTAAACAAAGCGCCTTCAGGAGAAGTGCAGTCAGGAGTTGTCACATCAATCGAAGAGTTGTTGATCGTCAATGATTTTGAGTTTAAGCCGCAAAGGTTTGTAAAAGCCTCGCCACCAGCGCCGTCACCGATTTTTACCAGCAGGGCGCGTCCAAGTTGTTTAGCCATAACTGGCCTCCATTTTTTTGCGCTTGCCCACAGCGCGGGAGTTTAGGCAGCATCTTCAAGCATAGCCTGAAGCACAATGACAGCCGTGTAGCCACGACCTTCACCATCTCTTGTAACCGAAATCGTCTCGAATATCAATTCGATCAGGTTGAAACCATAAGCCGTCACAGAGCCTTCTTGACGATGCAAAGCGGCCTTTACTGCCTCGGCTATTTGTACCGCCTCTGCGCGGCCTGAAGGGCTGCGAGAATGAGCCTCAAAGGTCAAAGAAACCAAGGCACCTTCGATTGTGTCTGTGTCAAACGCGGCTGGCGATATTTCGCCAAATCGCAAATATGGAAACGTGGCATTCTGCGGCGGCTCATCATAAATGCGGCTGCTGACAATATTCGTCACGCCGCTATTTGCAGCCAACGTGGCCAGAAGCCCCTTCTGCAAAGACAGTGCAAACCCATCAGCCATTGACCGCCTCCTTAATTCCGCGCTTTATAGCCGACTTAATAGCCTTTTTGAACTTTGGCCCCTGAAGTTTTTGAGCCAAGCGGATGTAAGGCTGCGCCTCAGTTGTTCCTCGGTTGCCTTTTATGCGGCCAAATTCAACAGCCTTGGCCTTAATTTGCTCATCACGGCTTGGCGGCGCGGCTTCAACCGATCCAAGAAATTCGTGGTTGCCGCGTTCATATTTTGTGTAAATCCAGCCCCTTAGCTCACCGCTGTCAACGGGAACAAGGTTACGAGCCAGCCGCGCAGCCGCTTCGGTGTTGCGCTTAATAGATTTGACGATCTGTCGCTCAACAGCTTCAGGCATTTTGTCAAACTGTTTTGCCAATTTTTTTGCACCAGTGACATTCATGGTGCAATGCCCTTTTCCAGAACAAACTCGAGTGTCGTGTTTTTTGCGTCAAGTTGGATTACGTTTTTGATGGCCCAAGTAATGCCGCGTGCAATCACGCGATCAGCGGTAGTAATAGTTGCAGTTATGCTGTCAGAACGAACCCGCATAGTGGCAAGATTATTATCTTCAAGCACTCCGCCAGAAATCTGTTTTCGGCCTTTTCGCTCAAGCAGATCAGCAGACCGGGAAACCAAAGCATTCCAGCCCGTGTAAACATTTCCATATTCGTCAACCGTGCCTTCAGACAAACGCTGAAACACAACACGCTCACGCAAAAGGCCGGCCCTAACCATACCAAGAAACCCGGTTAATATTTATCAATTCTTCAAACCCAAAGGGAATGCTTTTTGATATAGTTCCGATTAATTCGTTTTCGCGATTGTCATACCAATGCCCAATAAGCAACATAAGTGCGTGCCGGATGCTCTGAGGGACGTCAGCAATCGCGTCACCAAATCCGATCTCGTATTCAATCCTTATGGCGTCAGAACGGTTTTGCGTGACAGGCCAAGAAAAGCCGTCTTTCGGGCCTACAGTTGAAGTAAAATCTGTGCCGAAGGTTTGGTAATTTGTCAGCGTGTCTGTTTGCAAAACGCCATCAACGTCATAATATTTAATCGCAGTGACCGATTGAACCGGGCCAAGAACAAGCGCAACCTTTTGCTGTGGGTTTGGACCCATCCATTGCGCCCATTTCTGGGTAATCATTGCCTGACCAAGTGCGCCCCTCGCATCAGTGTAAGCGACCGCAACGGCAATTAGCCGATGGATCATTACATCATCATCACTATGCTCAACGCGCAACTGCGCTTTTGCTTCCGCCAAAGTAATCGGAGTAACAGCGGGAGCGTCTACAATCTCAAGCGCGTGATGTGTCAAAAGCGGCTGCGGCATTTACTGTTCCTCTACAGCAGTCTCAAGTTTAACCTTACGGACTGCACGCTCAACTTTAGAAGGCGTCTCAATAGCTTCAGCAATTCCAGCCGCAATATAACGTGCAGCCTCTGCGGCGTTGCAATCAATTTCATCACCAGAATTGTGGCTGAAATCGATACCAGCCATGCCTGTCAATAAACGAACTTTCATTTCAAATCCTCTCAAGTGGATAAGCAGGGACCGAAGCCCCTGCCTACTGTGTTTAGGCTGTAATCAAGTGCTTGATCGCTGCTGTGTTGGCAAGTGTGCCGTCAAAGCGGATATAACCCAAGATGCCGTAATCTGGAGCGAAACGCTCGCGTGCAACAAACAATGACGGACCACCAACTTTGCGAACATAGAACTTGGACATATCGCCAAACAACATGACTTTTTTCGCAGTTGCGAGGCTGTCCATTGCTTGGTTTACAACTACGTTGTAGCCCAACAGGTTCTGCGGAATGCCTGCTTGATAGTTGCCCATCGCCCAGAGATATTCGCCTTGCGAAGTCTTCAACTTGCGAACCGCAGAAAGTGTACTGTCGTTCATCATAATTGCTGTTGAAGGCGATGCACGGTAAGCAGGGTCAACCGAGTGAACCAAATCAATGATTTCGTCTGCTGTGATCGCGGCAACTGCGGCTGCGGTTTTGCCCAAAGCTGAGTTGGTTACGATGCCTTCAACGTCTGAAGAACCTGAACCAGTTGTCAGTTTTGAGTTTGCAATGCGGCCGAGACGTTCGCCAAGCAGTTCGCCCAACAGGCTCTCTACATTGAGGATTGAATCACTTGCCAATTCGTAGGACCAACGGACCCACTCAGTGTCAAACGCATAAGCGCCCAAAGTCTTCTGACCGAAAGTGACATCTTTGCCGCCATCATCGGTAACTGTGCCAGCTTCAGTGTGAGCTTCAGCAGTAACAGCAGTATCGTTCACCGTTGGGATGTTGAAAGTATTCCCGCCTGTTGTATTCAGAACAGTAAACAAGCTGCCGTCATACATTGGGCCAGTGGCGATCATCGCTTTGTCAATGAAGTTAGCCAGTTCAGTCGGAACTGTGTAACCGCCAGCAGTAGCCGTGCCAGCAGTTTGTGCGCGAACTTCAGATTGACGCAGAACATTGCGAACTTCGCCGTCCAAGCCATCAACGCCGCCGTTTGCAATCATTGAAAAGAATGCTTTGCGGTAAGAAATGTCAGAACCTTGATCTACGGCAGGGGCAGAACGATCTTCAGCAACTGGACGCTTGGAAACGTCAACGGCTTCAGAAGCACGCAGCGCAGCCTCAGATTTTTCAAGACGATCAGCGCGTGCTGAAAACTTGTCGTGGTCAGCCATCATAGCGTCAAATTCACGCTCAACTTCTGCTGCACGACCTTCTGGCGTACTGTCGTTTAATTCTGCAAGTTTGGCGCGGGCCTCAGTGGCGATGTTCGCCATCTTCTCCCGCAGGTCTTTGATATCAGCCATTGTGGGCCTCCATATATGCGCTTGCCCAAGGCGCGGGGGAAGGGCGAACAGCGGGAGAACCGCCGTTATCTGTTAAAGCTGCGCTTTCATCCTAAGACGCCGTGCAGCCTGAGATTTTATTTTCAAGCTCCTGTGGGCCTCAAGAGAGCGCAAGCCGATCTCTGTGCCGTCATAAGCTGGGGTTGTAACTATAGAAACATCAAAAAGCTGTGCTTCCTGAATAGTGCGCTTTGGGACTGCGCCGCTTTCGTCCCACTCTTGGCGAGTCGGGATAAACGCAAAAGACATTTTGTCCAAGTCTCCGCGTTTCATTTTGGGGACAATGCTTCTGACATCGGGATCATTGGGGTCAAGCTCTGTTTCCATATACAAACCGTGATCATCTTCAGTTAATCTTAAAGTGCCGGAGCGTGTCCGCGCAAGTGGCAACCCCTCGTGGTTGATAACAAACACAACGTCATCGCGACCAATGGCGTCTTTAAACGCGCCGCGTTCAATTACTTCTGTGAAATAGCCACCAATGCTAGTCTCTTCGCCAAAAACCGCAGCATAACCTGAAACTTTAATTGGCTCATCGGCCTCTTCACGAACCTCAAAAGCGTCTAAACGTGCGCGAATTTCTTTTTCAGACATTTTGATCTCCGTTATTTTCTCCCGACTGTACCACAACTTGGCCCTGCGTGCCAATCGGCACTGTCGCACCTTGGATCATCAGGTCATCGCCGTTGCCCATCGGTGGCATATTCTCAATGTCGCGCACCTCATTCGGCGTGCGGATCGCGTTCTGGATCGATGTCGCGTGAGCTTCCATGCGGCTCTTGATGTCGCCGCGTAGCAAGCCATCGACATTGAACTCGACATAAAGGTTAGTCGTGCGACCAAACAATTTTAAATTTAATTCAGCTTCAGTCTGTTCAATCCATCTGCGGATCGTGTGCTTCACGAAATGCAAGTCTTGCTGCTCTACGTTGCTGAATGTTCCGTGAGTTAAGTCTTGCAAGAAGACAGGCGGCAGGCTGTAAATCCGAGCGATCTGCTCAATGCTAAACCGCTGAAGCTCAATCAGTTGCATTTGCTCTGGATTGAAACCAATCTGCTTCATTTCATGGCCGAGCGGAAGCGCCATCACAGGCCGACCCTCACGCGCCAGCTTGGCGGTTGTATTCGCAACGTCTTCAGATGCACGCTGCGCCGCAGCACCAGATTGGAACGGACCTTGTAAAACTACAGGTGGAATGCCGCCCGATTGGAATGCCTTGGAGCCGTAGCGACTAGCGGCAATGGCCATTCCGATTGCGTCTTTGTTGGTTGCAATAGGCCCACGAACATCAACTTGATTGGCCTTCAGCATAAACGGAATATCAATTACGTCTCTGGCTTCGTAAACTGTTGTTTCAAGACGGTAGGTTTTGCGGCCACCGATAAGCTCGACGCGAACATCTGTCGGGTCAATCGGATAAAGGTTGACCACCTCGCCCTTGCCGTTCCGCTCAATGTAAGTGACAGAGCGACCTCCAGTCAAAACTTGTTCAAAAATATATTTGCGCCACTCAAAGGATGACATTCCATCGTTGACAACATCGTGCAAAATGCCAGAAACACGGCCTTCATATTTCTCGCGCCCGCTTTCGGTCTTTTGATAAACATTTAAAGGAAGGCTGGCAATCGTGCCGCTCAAGAAATTAACAGCCGACCAAATCGCAGGAACGCCCAGCGCCGTGTCAACATTTACATTCACGCCGGAAGACGCTTCAAAATCACCCCAGCCCATAATCTGCAAGAAGTCAGCAGATGACACAGGTGCATTAGGGTTTTCGAGGTTTCGGTTTTCCGACTTGCGGAAACGGTCAAGTAAGCCCATTTTTTAATTTTCCACGCGCATGGTTTCTTGCAATATAGCGCATTAAGACGCAAGCGTAAAGGCTGGGTCGTCCCAAGGTGAGCATGATATAGTTTGATCTTCATGCGCAGACGCGCCGAGCGCCATCGCAAGCGCGACCAAACCATCTATTTTGCTGACGCTTTTGGCCTTGTGCAGCTTCCTATTGCCCGCCGGATCACGCTCAACAACGGCTCCAGCAGCACACATATTGAGGATGGGGTTGCCGCCGTGATGTAATTTTCGCTCTGCGACAAGCCGTTCAAGCCGATCAACAGCCGGGGCCATATCTTTGTAACCCTGACCAAACGCGGCCATCGGAACTTGCGCACCAATGTTGTCAAGCTCACGCTGGAAATCGTTTATCCGCCAGCGGTCATATGCCATCAGCGTGATGTCGTAACGCTCCGCAGCCTCGGCGACTGCCATCGCAACAACAGCCGGGATAATAACAGGGCCGTCAATTAGCGTAAGAAAACCCTGATCGGCCCACAGATCATAAGGAACCTTGTCAACTTTTGACTTCTCTCTGATGCCATCGGCAGGCAAAAAGAACTGTGGCACAACGTGATACACATCGCCGACCGGAAACGCCATAACAAACGCTGTCAAATCTCGGCTGGCCGACAGGTCAAGCCCCGCATAACAGGTCATGCCAGATGAAACTTCTGGCTCCGCGCTGTTCGCTTCCCACTCAGAACGCGACAGGAATGGCGAAGTCGCTTCAATTCTTTGGTTTAAATACAACCACCTAAAACTATTTTCCTTTGCCGGGAGCCGCTCCGCTTGCTTGGCAAAATCCTGAATGTCAGTCAGGCTTCGGAACTCTCCAACCGCCGGGTTTGCAGCCGACCAAGCATCGCGATCCATGATATCGCAATCCTCCGGCGCAGAATGCAAATGGCAAACGATCCGTTTGTCTTTTGCGTTCATTGCGTCATCAAGCCAAATGCTGAACAAATCGCCATCGGTTGCAGCCTGCGTGCTGATCGCAATTAACAGCGGATCATCGTGCGCCCCCTGCGCAGTTTCAATGGCCTCAATGAAAGCATCCTGTGGCCCGCGAACCTGACCGACCTCATCCAAGATTGCCAGCACTGGAGACAAGCCGTGCGCTGTCCCGGCCTCGGCAGAGATCGCTTTGTATTCCACGTTCACAGGCAGGCCAATTAGCATCTTGCTAGACGGCACAACCTTGATGATCTTGGAAAGCCCCGGCGATAGGCGCACCATCTTTTCGGCCAGCTTAAACACAAGTGAAGCCTGATCCCGGCTACGTGCGCCGCTAACGATCTGGCTGTTCTGTCTGGCTTCAGGGCCAACGATGTGGGCCAAAAGTATTGCCGCAATTAAAGCTGACTTGCCGTTCTTTCGCGCCACGCTCAGATATGCTCGGCTCGTTCCTTTGGGGTTGTCGTAAATGTCAGTAATAAATTTACGCTGAAACTCCATCAGCTTGATCGGCTTGCCAACGTGCTTGCCTTCAGGAACCAAAACATATCGCTCAATGAACGTGCAAACTCTTTCACCTCTGGTCATCAATTGGGCCTTGCAAGCAAATCATCATTAAGCGGGTTGTTACTTTCGATGTCTTTTGACATTGCCCGCCGCTTGGCAACGTCTCTGGCGTCACCCTCTCTCGCCCGCGCGTGTAAAGATAAACTCCTACGGAACGATAGTAAATCACCTGACAAAGATTTTACAACTCGAAGCCTTGGATTTTCAACCGTTGTGCCATTTTGGCGTGCTGTAATGTAGCCTTCGGTGCGAAGCATTTGCTGTTCTTCATTCAAATCACACATAGATCGGGCCAACATCGCAGCCACTTCGAGGTCGTGAGCCGTCCAATCCGAACGCGCAAACTGGTCTAAAACATTTACAAAAAATGGCATGTCTTTTTTTGACAGCGGAACATTGCTTGGCGGGCCGATGCTTTTAGTTGACGCGGCCATCACTTTTACTTGCTCTGAAGTGCTGTCAATCCTGTCTCTTTTGGCTTTTTTAACTGTGGCCATATTTTTTCTCCTACGAAAAACTGTGTTTGCAAATAAAGAAGTG
>Ga0307984_1000295_pt1 | contig 21921 bp, 23 predicted proteins | sample EllFjometageno78_FD_203169 | JGI IMG/M metagenome (GOLD analysis project Ga0307984, IMG submission 203169) | Marine microbial communities from Ellis Fjord, Antarctic Ocean - #78 | ecosystem: Environmental > Aquatic > Marine > Unclassified | place: Southern Ocean | collected 2014-10-09
TCAGGAGGATTAACCGTTTCAGTAGTTCTACCATTGAAAATGCAGTACATGGTAGAAGGACTTGCAATAGTGCTAGTGGTTAAAGCTGTGCCTGATACACTGTAACTGGCAGGGTCTTGTTTAACATTATCAATGTATAAATCAATATCGACCGAATTAGTAACCGCTTGAGACAATGTAAACGAAGTGCCTGTAGGGGAACTAAAGGTCTGCTGTGTCAGTGCAATGTACTTTTCTGCTGGTACGTTACCAATATAAGCCATGTTATCTCCTAAGTACTGATGGCATCAATGCGTGAGACTACAGTATCTAAGCTACTGGCTACGCTTGACTTAATAGTTAAGGCATCACCACTTTGTAGTATTACCTTAGACCCACCATCTATAAGTTCAAGTTGACCGCCTACACTGATCGGAGTAGTTTTTGCTAGGTAGTAATTATTACCACCGTTTACTATATAAACATCTACATTGATGGAAAGAGATGCGTGTACATTACAGCAACGTATACCAACTACAGTATCGTCACTGTTGCTAGTGAATACGGTAACTGCCCCTGTACCTGTATTACGGCTAATGTGTCTTTCAAAATCTTGTGCCATTTGCTGCTCCTTTTATTTACCCTAAAGCGCAACAGCCATTGCTATTACGAAACCGTTAGATGCCTCACCTTCTGGGCCTTGTGCCCCAGTAGAACCTGTTGAGCCAGTTGAACCAGTTGATCCAGTTGCACCAACATTACCGCTTCGTGAAAATGAAACATATAGTGTATCAGCGTTACTTAAACTCCCGCCACTAGCTGCGTGTGTAACGGTCACTTGTAGCCACCCAGTATTATCAGTAACGGCTGCGGTGACATTGTACGCCATGAATGTAGCAGGGGCACCAGACTTCCTGAGAAAAATATACCCCTCATGCGTACTATTAGTACCATCGTCTATAGATGTAATCAAGTCTGACACATCTGGATTACCTGTATCTGCTGTAGTAGCATCAAACGCTATAGCTGTTACTGACGCTAAAGTACCATGATTCAACCGTATTTCACCTGTGCCCGGATCAGCCATAGTAGTAGAGTTATCGAATGTATACTTCCAAGCTAATGCTCCTGTTGAAGCTGCTGCTGCTGTAGCTGAACTAGCTGAGGCTGTAGCTGAACTGGCTGCTGCCGTAGCACTACTTGCCCCTGCTGTTGCACTAGACGCTCCTGCCGTTGCACTGTTTGCTGCTGCTGTGGCACTACTCGCCCCTGCTGTAGCACTATTGGCTGCTGCCGTAGCACTTGAAGCTCCTGCTGTTGCGCTATTAGCTGCTGCTGTAGCACTTGAAGCTGCTGCCGTAGCGGATGTAGTAGCACTAGCTGCATCTACAATTAAAGCCCATTTAGCTGCATCAGTATTACTAGAGATCGGTTGTGAGCCACTAGAGGTATGTACTGTAATACAGATATATATATTATTATTAGAAGTATCTTTAACAATATCACGTAATGCGTATGCTGTAGAAGCAGCCCAGTTGCCAGTATATGTACCTATTTCTTGGGTAGCTTGGAGGTTGCCAGAGGCATCAAAGGACAGTATTTTACTAGCTCTGGTGGCAGCATTAAGTGTGATAGTAACCGTTCCTGCATCAGAGACAGACTCAGCAAACCTGAATATATCCGCATTCAGTGTGTTGTCTATTTCCTGTAGGATAAAGGTAAGTTTATCCAGTGCAGCCTCATGTGTTTCTGCTGGAAAAGTGTCATTCTCCACATAGTCTGTAAGCTGAGTACGGGCTAGGTTACGTAATAAAACTACCTTAGTAGATGAAGCTGGTGTATTCCCGCCTGTAAATGTAACATTACCACCATTAGTGGCACCGATTCCGCTGAGGGTATAATGGGTAGTAAGTGTCTTTTTTACGTTATCTACATAGACACTAACCTCAGACTCAGTAAAAACCTTAAAGGTATAGGCGAATACAGTAGTTGAGTTATTCCCTGTGTAGGAAACCTTGGTTGTCGTTGAGGATACGGTCATTGCTTAGTCCATTCAGCTTCAACCCGCATGGATCGTTGCTTGTCTTTTTGAGTGAATAGTTTATTCAGTGCCTTGGCACGTGCCTTTAGACCAAAATCACGAATCATAGTGCCCCTAGCAGCATTCGTATGACTATTATACACATTAGTCATCATACTAGCCATCTCGCCTTCTGCTATTTTACTGCCTTTGCCCTTATCCCATTCTTTGAGCCTTTTTTGGTAAGCAGGGCTATTGTACATATATTCCCAATGTTGCTTTAAGTTCATGCCCTTGAGATTAAAAGCAGTTTGTTTACCGATACGTTTTGTAAATTCTTTCCACTCGCTAGGTTTTAGTTTAACGCCTGTATCCATACCCGGCACATTAATTTCTAAAGGGGGTGGTCGAAAGTCTACACCTAGCGTATCTTTATCACCAAATAGATGTACTAGGGCAGGTGTTTCGTCTGCTTTACGTATACGCATAAATGACCACACTGGGTCACTAAAGATAGCTGGTATCCCACTACCAGTTTCGCCTCGCTCATGCTTTACCTCGTCACCTAATACATTATTTTTAGTCAAAATCGCCTCAGAATGTACCCCGGTAGCAAGTAACTGGGCTGTAAACCCACTCCAATCTTGTGTGGTACGCTCCCGAATATTTTCCGTCTCCATTTTATAAGGTCGTAACTCCGCTTTACCCGGATGGCGTAATGTTTCATTCGCACGAACAAACGCAGGTTGCATCGTACCCATAATGGACTTAATCGCTCTTGTATTGGTGCCGGGGTCAGAAGAGCTATCCGCTATAACACCCAATACCTTATGCAGACTTGGTGCCCATGTTGGGTCAATTAAATTAGTTTGCAGACTAGAGTATGCTTTGTGCATAATATCACTTAACGGAGCATCTTTATGCGTCTGCCGGATCGCTTCTATATCTGCACCCATACCCAAAAGGTTACTGTATGGAGCAAAACGACTGACATCCACCCAGTACTTCTGATTAGCTTTAGCATAAGGTGACTTAACCTTCAAGGACTTTGGTGGGCGTACACCTGTTTCTTTGGAGTTAGTATCCTTCCAGTATTCACGATGACCAGAGCCAGTCATATCACCACGTGAGTAGAGTTGCGCTCCGTATAGCATCATCATGCTACCGTAGGCCATACGTCCATACTCTAGCATTTTTGCAGAACCGCCTCTTTGGAACTCCTCGCTTTTAAGACCCGGCACCAACCCTAGAGGAGAATGCTGAATCGTCCATTTAGGTATATTAGCGAGTACTTTGATAAAAGGAATACCAATTTTTAATACAGGCAAATGATAAGTAATCTTGCTGAGGCCATCAGCTAACATACCGTTCTTTTTTTGGAATGTAACCAGATCAGCCAGTTCTTTCATCTGCTGTTCAAAAGGATAGTCTACACCAGCCATGCGCTCTTTAAACGTACCCGGATTATCAATTATATCCTTGTATAACTCTTGTGCCCCATCTGCTTTCCTACCGTTAGCGAACGCATACTTCCAAGCTAAGCTATGCTTTTTCATTTCACTAGCAATGGTCTTAACAAACTCATCTTCCATTAACAGAAAGCGACCAGAGGATCGGGTAAGGGAACCCATATAGTCTAGCCCTAGACCTATCGCTGTACCCTCCATATCTAGTGATTTAGCAGCGATATGTTGCATACCGTAGTTGTCAATTTTAGCGGTGCCCCACTTAGACTCTCCAGTAATACCAGCTTTAAACGACAATCTAAATGCTTTGGTGAGTCCAGCCATAACACCGTACATTGATCCCCACGCTTCACGTAGAGTGACATCCTCAGTACCTAGCATATGTGTCATTCCGGGAATCTTAGACGCTCCTACTGCGACTAATTGGGAACCGATATGACTAGCTATATTGGCAGAACCAATCACCATATTCATAATATGGGTGGCTGGATTGCTTAGTAGGCCTTGGTTAATCCATGCCTCAATAAACATATCCATCCCACCAGACTTGAGGCCATCTTTAATTGTGTTCGCTACACCCCTAGGCCCAGTCTCTAAACTCGCCTTACCAAGCATAGCAGCTAAACGCCCAATCTCAGTCCCACCAAATTTAGTACTTTTGAGTAGGTTAGCAAGCTCTGGTGAGGATAAAATATCTTGTGTGACATCACCTAATACATGATTGTCTTTTTTGATCGCTTTCCATGCCGACAACGATTTACCTAATGTAGTACCTAGATTTCGATCACCTTTAATCAGTTCCTGCATATCTATATGATCGACTAAATTACGTACAAAATTACTTTGTATTTGTGTAGCCATCTCATCGCTTACTTCACCAGCAGCAGCCAAACCTAATTCTTCTACCCTAGTAATTGAGGTCATTAAATTATTAGTAGTCGATTTAGCGAGATGAGCAAAAGCATAAAGTTGAGTAGGATTTAATGCGGTATCTTCTCGTAATAACCTAGCGACATCTACATCTATTCCAGACTGGTTCAGTAATTCTTGCCCCTGTTTTGCCCAGTTAGCGGTTGTCTCAGCGACCTTCTTAGCTCCTTGACTTTCTAACAGTTGGTGCGTTAAATCATTCAAGACTAAAGTTTTTGCTTCTTTACCTACCGCAGCGTCTAGCTGCTCAGTAAACGCTTTCAATCCTTCTTCTGTTTGTATGAATTGTGAAGCCGTTTTCCCTGTGGGAGCTTGAAAAGTTAAGCGTTCTGAGGTAGTCGTAGGATTAGGTAGTTCGCCAATCTTAGACTTTAGCAAAGAGCTTATAGCTTCATCATCAACAAACTCTGCCTTGCCATCTATAATTTGCAACACTCTAGCTGTTTGCTTAGGCTGCACCCCTTTGGCTTGGCGTACCTTCATGGCGTGAACTTGTTTTTGCAAACCTAACGCTTCGATAAACCATTCATGTACCGGAGCAATATCTAATGCTTTTTGCCCACCTGCTTGAATTGCGCCTCCTACAGCACGTAAAGCAGGCATCATAATCTTATCCCCTGCAAGAGCTAAACCGCCTTCCTGCAAAGCATTACGTAGCCTATTTTTCCACTCTGGGTCATTGGGATCAGTAGCAAAAGCCCTAGAAATAGCTCCACCTAAATAACTGTCTGCCCCCTCCAGTGCGTTGCCAAAATTTTGATGGTCGGGAGAAAAAGCAGTTGCCCCAGCTAGTGTAGAAGCTAATGCGTTTGCTGGTATTCCTTTTGCCCCTTTCGCTATAAATTCCCCTGCCTTACCTAATTTACTAGCACCATCTAACATTTTTACAGCACGCAACATCGGTATCCAGCCTAGCACAAACTGACCTATGCTACGGCTTGCATCTACTACTCCATTACCATATACGCCTTTTTGCTTTGCCATCTCATCTAAGTATTTAGAGAGCATTCTGCTTTCATACTGCTCGTTCATTACTTCATCTGGAGTAAGCATATTCAGTAAGCTACTGGTACTAGCTACAAGCTCATCCGCACCATACCCTAACCCCATGACAAACCCAGTAGAAGCATCCGAGGTAAAATCTACCATTTTAGACAAAATACCTTGCTCTTCTGCTTCTTCAGGAGTAGGAATTGGTTTCCTTGCTTTAGCTGGAGTATTCATAGTCTCAGGCTCACCAATCCCTTGACGCAAATATTCCCCTTCGGCTGCGTGTTTTGATGCACGTTTTTGCAGGTTCATATAAAATGTGGGATCAGCAGACTCAAGAGTAGGCTCCATTTCCGACACTGGAGTGCGAAACAAATCCTCTTTATGTAATTCGAGGAAATCTGACTGTAGGGCTTTACCCTCTTCCTCTAAATTTTGTGTAATCTCTTCAGCAGAGGGAATTTCACGCTTCATAGAACATCCTTAGTTGTATTGCAATTTGCTGAGTAATATAGCTGCCCCAGCAAGGAAATTTAATTTCTTATTATTCAATAGAAGTTTTCTTAGTTTAGCATCATTTTTCGGCAGAGCAAGCGTCCGTAGCTTCTCAATGCTAAAACCTGCTGCTGCTGCCATTTGTGGCCCCAGATTCCCTTCAGGTTTGACTACATCACCAAAAGACTCTCTAGTGACCTGCAATTCGCCAACTACACCAGTTTTAGAGACTTTCTTAGTAGTACCGAAATTAGTCTCAGCCCCGTAAATACTAATCATGTAATCTAAAAATTCATCGTAAGGCATTTTCAGATAAGTTAAATCATCAATAAACGAAGACTTAGCTTTGTCTAACACAGAAATCATACCATCTAAATTACTCTTCTCTTTTGGGCTTAACCTCTCAGTGTAATATGCCTCTAAGCGTTCTTTAGACCTAGCAGAATATTCTGCCTGCTGTTCAGGTGATGAAGCATTATAATTCTGTGCGAGAAAGTCTGACATCATCAAAGTAACTTCTTCACCTGCGGGGGCATTCTTTTCTAGTGTAATTGTACCGTCTATTGGCTCTGTAGCGTATTGACTCAGTTCCTGCTGTCGTTGCTCGTCTGAGGTTGGTTCCCATAACCCCTTACCCAGCACTTGCTCTACCGCAGGTACTACTGACTCAATTAAAGTATCAAGAGGGGGGATTGGTGGTGTATCCATTGGCATCATATCTGATTCTGGGGTAGTGGATTTTGGTTGTCTAACAGGGGAATTTGGGAACTCTGCCTCTAATTGACGATCTACCGCTGCCAATTCTTTTGATCCTCTTGCAGGCCATCCAGCTTGTTTAGATAACTCAAGTGATCTTTTCACTTTATCTGAATTAAGAAGCGAACTTGGTAGTGATTTTAACGCAGGGCTATTAATCATATTCGTCTTCATTTTTGCTGCTGCGTTATGTAGGGATTCGTTTACAGTATCTGCAATCGCCTGTTTTGCTTGAATTGCTCCCTTGATTGCAACATTTTTAACTTCAGTAGCATAATCAATTGCAGGGTCTAATGGATCAAAGACTGAGCCTAGAGTACGCAAATCATCGCCTACAGCGTCTACAATGGTTGCCCATGTTTGACCATCCCATATAGGGGTTTCTTCAGAGCCTAGGGTAATAACCCCATTGGCCTTATCTACTAAATTTTGTAAACGTAGCGTTTCAATCATATCTGATAAGCCCGTATTTTCTTGTTCCTTTAATACCGATAATTGTTCTGCCAGTGCTTCCGGGGTTTCACTAGCTGCTTTCTTCTCTTCCGCAGCTTCAATTTCCTTTTGTACTTCTAAGGCATTCTCAGCTTGCTTAGCCCGCATTTCCTCGTTCGCCTTCTTCAAAACTTTGGCTTGGGCTGCATTCTCTTGTTTAAGAATAACTCGTTGCCCAGTCGCAGCCTTTTCCTGATCTATAGCAGAACTCATTAAACCGTTCCTAACTCGCATCTTAACATCTGTCGCAAGAGACTTGTACCACTCATCATATGGGGTCTTTTCCATAATTTCTTTGTTAAATCGCCCTGTACCAGATTCCGCTTCAGTTTTTAATTGTGTTTCTACTGAGGCAATCACAGCAAGTAACTCTGGCGTTAAGGCTTTCCGTGGCCCAGTCCCTTTAGTAGATAAATTTAAAAAATCTTGCTGGAAGTTAGCATTATTTGCTATTAATGAATTGACCATAATCCCGTCTGGAGTACCTTCTCCTGATGCAAAAATATCACTTACAGAAGTGTTGACCAAATTTGGGATATAACTTGATCTCTTAGTAATATTCTTCGTATTTTCAGCACTAAACTTCTGGCGCATAGCGATTACTGTCGCTGCATTGGTATCAAATCCATCTAACATCTTTTCTACATTAGCGATATTCCATAAGCCGTTATTGTATAAATCAGAATCACGCCTATGTCCAGCCATCGTTGTATCATCTGTATATTGGGCAACCTGTAATTGGTCAGCAGCCCCGCTAAACCATCCTTCTAGTTTATGCGTCAAAGCATCAGCAGTAGCTTGCAATTCCGTAGGTAACTCAGCAATAACAGAACGATAAGCGTCATATTGCTCAATACTCACGTGTCCTTTAGCGATTTGGTCAGTCATTTCAAAAGTCAATGAGTCAACCTGCTCACGATATTGATTAGTAACAAACTTTCTCTCTGCAATCTCCTTCGTGTTTGCAACAGAAATACGCTTAATGTACTGATCTTCATAATCCTGTGTAATTTGCGTCCGTAGATGATCTGGAATCTCCATCTGTATATGCCCCATTGATGCAAGCATACCTTCCTCGCTAGGAATATCTCCAGACTGCACCAACCCATCCGTATATGCAGACGCAGCTAAACTCACTCGTTTATCTAGTACTCCACGATTCAATTTCTGTAAATCAAATACCGCCCCGTCTGGGGTAATACCTCCTAGGTCAACTTTCTTAAGATATAGAGCAGCTAATTCTTTTTGTTTAGATGGTATGTCATTGACTAGATTTTCAGACATATCTTGTTCTAGCGTAGCAATCTGTGTATCAATTTTTGAGATCGTCTGCTTATGCAATAAAAGAGAAGTACTACTATGAAAGGTACTGTATTGATCGCCAGCAGTTTTCTTTAGCCTAGAGAACCGAACTTTATTTTCAGTCGTTGGGGGCACAGTTTCACCCCATTGGCTAGTGAGATTACCAACAGATTGATTGTAGTTCTTAGTGACCTCTTGTTTATCGGCTAATGTAATAGCCTCCGCAAAGGCTTGCTTGTATTGCTGGTTTTGTGTATCCCAGTCAGACATTAAATCTAATGTCTTATGTTCTTTTGCCGTCTTATCTAGTAAAACCGCAGCATTAACACCTGCTGATACCATGCCAACCAACTCACCAGATACTGCTTGGGAGGCTAAAGCGTTATTCATGCCAATACTATAATCTGCCATTGCAATCTTTTGCACAGGCACATTAGAGCTTAATGCTTGTGTTTGAGCAGACAAGACAGGGTTAGCGACACTTTTTCTCTCTGTAACTAATAGAGGTTTACCTATTGCCATAATTTATCCTAATATGTAATTGCTTGAGAAGGTGCCCCTAGGTTAGCTGCACTAACGCCACCAGAAGCACCATCAATACCTGTAAAAGAAGTACTTAGACCGCCACCACCACCGCCACCGAAGGTTCCACCTGCCCCAGCATAAGCCCCGGCTGCGGATGAAATACCGTCAGCTATACCACCAATCAGGGCTGCGTTAGCTTGCTGTTTCATTTGATACGCCTTAGACATCCCAGCATACATATTCATATTACCTTCATTAATTATATTAGACCGTTGAATATCAGAAGCATACTGCTGTAATACAGCTTGTTGCATAGTAGCATTGTAATCAGATTTACCTTGATAACGCCTCATAGCAGCAGATTGCTCTATACCAGACTGAGCTTGTGCCCCACGAAACTCTATATTCGACAAGTTAAGAGCAGCAGCATGAGCATCAGCAAAAGCTACGGTAGCTGGGCTACCCTGCATGGTAACGCCTGAGCTTCCCCACCTTGCTCTTTTTTCTGAAGTGAATATGTCATACTGCCTTGTAGCTATTTGTACGTCAAAATCAGTCTGGGCGATCTGTTCGTCAACCTGACGATCAATTAGAAACGCATCATAGGACGCACGATCTGCTACAACTTCTGCATTACGCTCAGTGATATTTCTTTGGATTATGCCCCTGTCCTTTTCCATCTGGGCATTAATGTCACTAATCTGCTTATTATACTGGGCTGTGGCTGCTGCTGATTTAGAAGAAGCCTGACCAGCTTTATAGCCAGAAACACCTTTAGCTACACCAGCCCCACCAGCTACTCCTGCTGCTACAAGACCAACCATTAGTTAGCCTCCCATGTATAAGATTCGTTTAGTGTATGTGCTACACCCTGCTCATCACACTGGCGTATTAGGTCTTCAGCCCACTCAATATCCATTGGTCGTTTCATACCCCATGTTTCCTCAACAATACCTACATAGTCTATCGCATTTAAATTAGCGTTAGGGAATGACCCCAGCATTGGACATGCAGAAACAAACCTGTATTTAGCAGGAATATCTCGTAAGTAATCTAGTCTCCACCTATATCTACCAGACTCTACCGCCACACCCAAATGTATATTGTCAGACCATTCAAACTCGTTAGCTATACAAGCTGCTCTTTCGATACGTTTAGTCGTGATCTCAAAAATATGGTGTCTAGCGTTATTCATAGTCTTGAATATAATCTTCAAATTATTAACTGATACAGACTCATGAAACAAGTCGCTACCGTGCGCTACTAGATATTTTGTAGGTATTACCTCTAGTTCCGGCACTTCCAGCTTATCCATACCCACTCTAACTGAGTAGTCTAACCCGTTTTTTTCATGGTACCAATAAGATGGGCATGAATCGCAACCATGGGTAAGTCTTTCGCAGCCAGTGACTATCTGCCAATTGATACTCTTCACTTATGATCCCAAATAGCGTACATACAATTATCAAGATCACCCCCACAATAATTGTGTAATGTACCTTCATAAACAAATCCAAGACGTTCTGCAAACCGTTTCAGCATATCGTAGTCATCCACAATCTGTGCTTGTACTCTTTTGAGCTTATACTTATCCTTGAAGTACTTTAAGTAGAACTTAATGACCTTCATGTACGAAAACTTGTTCTTAGAGATACCGGGAGAACCGATTACCCAGACTTCTCCAACCCCTTCCCAGAGGATATTTAACCCACCTATACAAAATATTTCTCCATCTACGTAGCAAGTATACGCTTCTACTGCCTCTTTGCCTATAGAATTGGCCCACTCTGTATCTGATAACTTAACTGCTTTTTTGATTACATCTTCGTGTGGTCTAACTACTAATCTTTTAAAATGAGAAAACTTGTATGGTCGTATTGTAATCTTACCCTTACATTCTAGCGGTGCGTGGCTAATCGCTAACACTCAATTCTCCTGCTAATGATATTAAAGTCATGCCTAATGGCTGTGTTTGTTTTATATTAATCGTAGCGTCCGACTCTTTCCACCCAAAATTAGTAATATCGTGTTGACCTGTGAACGTAGGGGGTGCAGAATCCATAGGATCACCACCACCTCTAAAATATAATTGCTTGCCGTTCACTGTAATCCCTAGAGTTTGATATAGATTTAAGATAATTCGATTCCAACCCTTCTTCTTACCAAAACTTGCACCATCAGCTTGTGGTACCTCTGGGCTTAATGTTACTAGCTCTGTGACATAGGGTAATCCAATGTAGGCTGATGTTACCGCTACCGACAAAACGATTGAACCTTCTGATACAACTGCGTCTGGGAAAACTGCTCCATCACCTACTATACTAACTGTTTGGCCTTCAAGATGACCTAGCCCAGAAAGAGTGGCGGTAGCTGATCCAGAATATTTCAATCCTGAATCTACAAAAATAGTATCATCTAAATATTCTATAGTACGAACTGTTGCACCAGCTATAGTACGCTTAACGCTGATCCAAAGATCATCAGACAATCCATCTGCTGAAGGAATAACAGCTACACTTTCAACTTCTGTATTAGTCCCACCAATAGGATGTTGGTGCCAAGCTACTACCTGCTGATCCCTTTGGTACGTAAGACCCAATAGCACCCCATCTGCACGGACTGACCATATAATAGAGTCCGGCTCTTGCTGATATGCCATGTGACTAATACCGTCACCCGTTATGTCTTCCGCTAGAATAGTCAAGTCTGGCGCAACGAACCCTTCTACGTTCAAGTCAAAGATCATTTGTCTTAGTTTCTTAGTAGCCCGTTGGTTAAAAATAACAGCCCTACCAGAAGTTATAGGCGTGATTGAACTAGAACCATACTTAGTTTCTTGTACTACACGCACATTAGAAGGCGTAACTGGTGCGCCATTACCATGCAATTTAAACTCACCACCTACTGTACCGATCAGTAGTACGTCAGAAGCCTTGAGCCACCGTATGACATTTACATCATCTGTAGCTAAAGTGAAGGCAATAGATTCATCATCCAAGCCAGTACCTTGATCCATGTTTAAAAAATCCCCAGACTTACTAGCCCAGATTGTTTGTGGTTTATTATCTGACCCTGCCCAATACAACCGTTCCTCGAAGAAAGTAACACAACGGGGGTAATCTCCAGCACCAGCTACAAAATCTGAAGGTTTGTTGGAGAAGGAAAGCGTAGCAAGAGTCCATGCAATATCGCTGGTTCTTGTAAGTTTACGTGGGGCGTGACTTGCGTGGGATATGTATAGGGTGTCGGCTGATTGGGCAAAGTACACATCAAATATTTGTGCAGTAGTAAACGGTGTAACAATCTCTACTGGCTTTCCAGCAGTACTAACCCGACCATTATCCTTGTATACACGTATATATAAGTTACCAAATTCTAAAATATAGGCTTGCGTTATACTGAACTCAAATCGTACTAAGCGTATCTTAGCATCTTGAGTAGCTACTTTAACTGTAACTGTATCTAAAGTATGTGTTGCCCCAACGGTATGTTTAAATCCAATAAATGTAGCGGAGCTAAGAGCGATAAACTCTATAGTATGTGTTGCAACGGCATAAGAGGTTGAGGCTAAAATATCGACCCCACCAGTCGTAGTACCTATTTGAACATTGATTGCACCAGTACCAATAGTGAAACTCATCACATATCGTTTACCTGCTACTGTGACAATTTCATCTTCTGCCCAACCATAGTTACTGGCATCAACAGAAACAATATTCATCAGGTTAGTTGCATGGGCAATAGAGCTACCAGAGCCTACACTTTTATCTGTCCAACCTGTAAGATTAGACGCAAATGTTCCGTTAGCAACTAGCTCAGCACCACTTGCTATACCCTTAGCTTCAGCAACGTAACGAAAACCACCCCGTCTAACTACACCGCCATGCGGGAGACTAAAGGCATTCTTCTGTGTCTGTAGCCCATTCTTATATTTATTTATATCTACTCGACCATGTAGCCTAGCGGATAACTGCCCTGCTGTAAAATTGGTTTGTATAGGCCATACTTTTGCCATTTAGCGTAACCTTACGTCTGTCAAAGTATCGGTTGCAATAATTTCTGGAGTGCCTTCTTGTGAATCTACGGTACGTGCATCACGAACAACTGAATCATACATTTGTCCCATGAGTGTCATAGTACCAGAAGAACGTGTAACAGGATACGCCATTTTCCATGCCAAACGAAATACTAACGCTTGGTAAAATAACGCATCAAACTGAGTAGGGTCTTCCACACGCTGAACATAAGTAATATCAACCGTAGACTCCTCAGTATACAACTCACGCCCTTGTATAGCGAAGTCAAGGTAGATGTCACCCGTTACTGTACGCACATCTAGTATACGTAAGCAATACGGATCAGTAGGTAATGTAAATTTAAACTCCCAATCTACAATAGGCGTAGCTTCTAATGAAGCTAGGTTTGCATTGCCTATCGCAAAATTCCATCTATGACTACGCAGGAGCGCATCTCTCTCACTAGCGTAGAAACGATTAATCAACACAGCATTAGAATCGTCATCATTAAAACTGGTAATCGTATTAGCCCCTAGAAGCAATAACGACTCGTTAGCTAAATCAACTTGAGAACCCATTCAACTCTCCAGATACTGTATTAGAAAGTAAGGTGGCCCATAAAGGCACCACCAAACCAGTTTAGTTAGGATCAGCGTACATGATATGAAAATCAAAAGTATCTGCTGCAACCGAAGTCCCGGCTGACAAACCAAAAGTTAAGATTAACTCACCAGTAGTTACATATCCCGTGTCATGCGTTGTGCTTTCATGGAAATTAGTAACTGTACGTGCTGAAGCTGCTGCCAATGCGCTGATAAACGCATCAACATCCAAAGCAACTGCTGCTCCTGTACTTTGCGTAGTATGCGCTGCATACCCCACATTAACCGCAGCCGAGGCTTCAAGATCACTAATGATCGCCATAGACTGAGGCATGATACGAACCCCAGAAGGAATTGTCATAACCTGCACTGTGTCAGAAGAACTAAGGGCTTGCCCAGTAAATCTAGCGTAGCGATAGGTTACTCCATTCCAAGTAGTAGGAGCATTTTTTACACCTGTACCACCCGTAGCGGTGGTGTATTCTGTACTTTTAAAAGTAGCCATTTAACACCTCCGTTAAGAATCAGTACACGCAATTTCTACTACCTTCTCGTCTTCGATGCGAACTGCACCTAAGCACATTTGGGCGTAGACCTGCGTACTATAGTTTTTATCTGAACGCTCAGAAATTTCAGTCTTAACGTCCATACCCATACTCAAACCGATTCCATCGTTAATCCAAGCAATACACTGGGTATCACCGTTGGAATCAGTAGTCAAACGCTCAGATCGCATGAATTTGAAACCCATAAAGGTATCAATATCGCCAGCAACTAGAGCTTTAACAGTATTGTAATCTGAGCTTTGAATTTCAGTATCCCCTAAGAGATCATAAAATTGATTGCTCTTCATAACAATACAACGTGGTAGATCAGGATCAACATCAGACGCATCCAAAATCTGTTTTGCAGACCTTAGTTTGTCGATATTCATATCCGTTGCACTGGATACAACAACTTTCTGTGCGGATGGTAATCCAACATTAGATGAAGAATCGTTCTCATCCACACTGACAGCATTACCCAACATCGCACTGATGATTATATCATCCATAGTACGACCCATTGCCCAAACACCAGCTTTCATATATTCACTGGTGGGATCAGCAAGCATTCGGACTTTATCGACCTTATCAATTAGATCAGCCCAATTGTAGTCTTCCATGCTTACCCGTCTACGGGAGTGGGGGGTAGAGATCAAAGGAGTATCACTGTGTCGGCTAGTTATTTTTACCGCAGCAGTGTTACCCAAACGATCAAAATGGTCATACTTGCCTTGCACATCCGTATTTACTCGAACGTACTCACGCAAACGTGAACCTTTTTGCTGTACCAAGTGGATAAAGCTGTCCCGAAACTTCTGGGCAAACGCCTTATTGACTTCAGTACTCATAATATACCTCTAGCAAAAGAGATTTTAAGAAGCAGAGTTGTCTACACCATGTAGGCTCTATTTGCGTGAAGATTTGGTTGTCCGTTTCGGGGCCGTTAGCTTCACAATATTTGGTTTCTCCACAACAACTGGTATGCGGGAACCACCGGGGCATATCGTATAAAATGTTTCAGCAGAAGTTTGCCGATCATAATATGTGCAATACCCATATTGTTCGGGTGTGGATTTACTACCAACAGTGCGCTCTCTGTGAGTAAATTGTCCACAATCAGAACATTTAATGTTTTCTTTAATTGTCATTCATCCTCCGCATATACAATATCATATAGATGATCTCTATATGAAATAGCTTCTAAATGCTTGGAATGTTTATTATCAAATAATGCTGCATTGTATTTGTGGCCTGTGTCTTTTAACATGGCTGCAATCTCAATCTTCGCAGAATCACCATCAATCGAACCAGAATCTTTACCTGCACCAGCCATAGAAGGCTCACTAAAAGCCTTGCCAATACGGTTAAGAAACTTAATCATTGATACATTATTAGTAACACCAGTCTCAGATACAAACGCTTTAAGGTCATCATCAGCAAACCGATTAAAAGCCCGTCTGGAAACAGCCAACTCTTTAGCGTACTCTGTTGGCCCCCACTCTTTCTTAAGAGCAGACTCAGCGTCTACTTTAGCTTGTTGCATTGCTGCCTCACTATTAATCTGCCCATCTGTTTCGATAGAGTTATAGAAATTAATAGCAGACTGCGCTTGCTTGTTCGTTAATCCTGAAGCATGAGCTTCTTTTAAAAAGGATTGTATAACTTCTGGAGGGTAGTTGTCACTAGGCAAATCAATTGCATAGTTTTCTGGTGTATCTGGCCTACCCACCTGAGTATAAAATGAATTAATATCTTCTTCTGTAGACTCATCTGTAGGCACTTTAACCCTCGAACCTACTAGCTTTTGCAGTTCTACATAAGAATTGCCTAGCGAACCAACGTCTTTAAACTTAGATAACGTGTCATTAGCCTGTAAATCTTCTGACAGATACTGTGTTTGCCATGTTGCCTCCGATACCTCTGGTGCTGTATCAATGAGGTTGTCGCTTGTCACGGCCTCGGTTTCTTCTAACATTGTAGCTCCTTGTAATCAGATTTGAACTTCTTCCTGCTGTATTGGTTTACTGTCTCTATGCTTATACGCATAAATCTGTGCTTTCAATCCTAAAACTAATCCCCTACCACCCTCATTAAAGTAAGTACTGTACGGGTCATTAGGTTCTGCTGACAATTGGTTCATGTACGTATCTTCTAAAAACTGTAGTACCTTTTCACCATAAGTGCCAGTGAATGTTTTTGCAATTGCTTCTCTAATATCATCCAGTTCATTATTGTACTGGGAACGCATCTGCACCTCCTAGTGCTTTAACCATTGGGGCTGCTCTACCTGCGCCTTCTGCAACCTGTGACGCTTGTGCTAATTGCTCCTGCATCTGCATTTGCTCTTGTCTGGAAGCACGTAATTCCTCTACTTCCTCTTTAGAGCGCATGACGGAAGATGGCACAGCCATTCTATCGCCAATGATATGTAGAGCTTCGTCCACATTAATGTTATCAAGAACTTCAGGTGCAAAGCCTGCCATGTTTGCAGCCACACCCAACCATCTTTGTATCGCAGTAACGTCTTGTATCTTTTGGTTCTTAGCCATCTGACCAATGTAAGCGACCTCAATTTCATCTAATTCAGCAAGTTCTGGTGGTGCAGGTGGAAGCGCACCAGCCCTATTGAGCAACCCAAAACTACGCAATATCAGAGGTGTAAGTACCTCACTCTCAAACCTAGCAACTGTTGGGCCAAGTAGATTTTGAATTTGTTCTCGTACTGTAGCAACTTCTTCAGCAGTCATGTTGAGCTTTTCAGGTAGCACCAATTGATCTGCTAAGAAAATGCCACGTATAGACTTCTTTAGTTCATTAGCTTTCAGGGATGACAAATCAATGCGCCCCTCAAAACGTAAGAACTTGAAACGCTCCGGTTCTCTGGAGTAGTTAATTGCTGAAGGAGTCATACGAAAGGTACCAATGATACCTTGATCCGGTGCAATCAACGGTGGGTGAACAGCCATAGCCAGCCCTTTAAGTTCGAGTTCTCGAATCTTATTGAGTGTCTTTATATCTGGCATGGCAATATCGGCAGGACTTCTGCCCCATAGTTCGCCTGATGCCTTTTCAAATCGACCGATCACATACGGTAACTCATCAAAACCGCTTCTTCTAACTACGGTTTTAGAATCATAATGTATATCTAACGCTGCAAATTTCTTATTCTTTGAGTCTATAGAGTTAGCAGCATACTCCTCGCTAGGCAGAACTACTCTAACGAAGGTAAATTTAGCATCTGGTGTTTCACGGCAAGCCTTCTTAATAGAGTCTGGTAATCTTTTATTACCAAACATCTGTTTAGCCTGTCGTGCTGTAAACACATACTCCCAGAATACAGTATCAGGTTTGCCTCTCTTATCTTCAGAGAAAACAAATTGACCAGTAGGGATAGAAGTAAAAGCTAGACCACCAAACTCTTTGTTAGGGTCATCGTTTTCTTCTAGTAATAAATTGATTGTGCCAAAGGAAGTAAAATCTAAGAATGCTTCGCCTATTGCTGTGTAGAAATTGCTTTCGTGCATACCGTAAAACATTTTCTGCGTTACATCATGGAACCAGCGTTTTACATTAGGAACCTCATTCAGTGCGTATAACGGGTGCCCTGCGGGAATAGACAAACCAAACCATACAATAGACTGTGGTACTAACGCTTGTTGCATCGACATTGCCATAATACGACTAGCTTCTGGAGCAGACGAATCAAACATTTTATTTGTATGACGTTCTCCGCTTATATGATGGCTGCTGTCAATCTGCTGTTTACGTGGCCTAATGTAGTCTCGCACATCACGGAAGAATGGCTCCCAGAGAATACGATCACTCTTTAGAACCTCGTACCGTTTCATTAAATCATTCGCTACAGACATACTAGGCTCCTAACAATGTTTTTTGTTCTTTTCCACCACCGCCCAATAAACCACCTTGGTCTGTCGTAGACCTATCCGCAGTTTTACCAAACTTAATACGGCCCGGTTTAATAGATGCCTCGCTAGTACGCCTGTCAAAGTACTTACTAGGATCAGCCTTTAGCGACTTAGCTGTGATTGACTTATCAGACTGGTAGTTAGCAAGCACTTTATTTGGGGTAGCTCCGGGGCTAACACCTGTAAAGTATCTACCAGTAGCAGACTGATGTTTAGATTGCTCTGGATTGTCATACATGAAATCAATGAAATCGCTCACACCTTGAACACGGAAATTCTCATCTTGAATGCCCTGTAGACGTTGCCGTTCTGCCTCTTGCTGCGCTGCCACAGCAGCATAGTCAATCTGCGGTGCCCTACGACCTTTACAGTCTGCAAAACGAAAAATCTTTCCTAGGATACGTTCTAGTTCGTAGTTCTCATCTTTCTTCATACCTACTCCTTTATGAGCTTAGTAGCCCTTTAGTAGCACTTTTACCAATTTTTTTAGGTGTTATAAATAAATTAGGCTTTTGAATTTCTTCATCTTCCACAAGACCTACTCCTAACGCACCACCTATATTAGTGATCGTGCTTTCTCTTGTGTCAGTACTTGCCAAGCGTTGAAATTTCCTACGCTTTTCTGCATCTAGTTTAGCTTGCGTCACCTGCGGTATTTCAGGCAGGGATGCTTTCTCAGGCAAGTAGTCTGCTTCTTTTGGTGGCGCAGTCACTACTGGTGCTGGCATTGCTGGCATTGATCCCTTACCGCCCATACTTTATCTCCTACTCGAATACATCGTAATCGGCTACTGCGCTATCCTGCATTACAGTAACATTTAAATAACCTGCTTCAAAGCCTAAAGCACAAGTAGCTAAAGCATCAAAACCATGAGATGCCCAGTTATGCAGAGGCCGATTCTTGTAACAACCGTGTTTGTCATCCCATTCTTTACGGTAATTCTTCAAACAAGTCAATCCACGACCACATTTATTCTCATCAAAGTAGTACTGTGGAAATAAAGCACGTACACTTTCTATTTTGTCCATTACATCATTAGGACGGGGTACTGTCTCAAAGATTAAGCCCTGCTCCCTCGCAAATTCCTTCCGGGTCTTACCAATGGTGAAGTCTCTCACCTCAATATCATGCGGTGCAAGGTGCTTGCCGTATCTATAATCTCTTTGCTTCAGTAGATTAATGTAGTGGGTCAAGCCCTCGTCAGAATTTTCATAGTAATCAATAAAGCGTACACAGTCTTGGTGTATTTGAAAGAACCAGATACAGGTTGTGTCATTAATACCTAAATCCCATGCAGTATGTACAGGTAGTCTACGTATATAAGGTATCGCATCAATCCTACCGTCTACATAAGCAGATTGTATGTGCCTAGACAGGTAAGCCCCTTCGATACTCTGCTCAAATGCTTCTTTAGCTGTAGTTGGGTATTCCCGTTTAACATCATCACCTAACTCAGACAGCTTTTTAGAGTACCAAGCCTTCTGCGCCTTACTAAAAGTCATGTCTAGGTCGAGACTTTGTTGCTCAAAGTAAGTTTCTACGTCTGGAGGGATGGGTGCGCTAGTCTCTAGCTTATAAGCCTTCTCCTTATACCAAGGAAAGAAGAAGAACCTGTAGTCCATAGTAGTCAGTTCTTTATGAGCTAGGTTATCAAGCTCTGCATCACGGCATTTAGTAAAGAAGTCACCTTCATTACCCATAGCAGTAGATTCCATAGCTAGCAAAGCATCTCTAGGCAGAGTTTCAATACTACCAGTGCGCACCTCTCTAGCTTTCTCAGGTTCTTTCGCACAAATCTTACCGTACTCAGTGATTAGTAACTGACTGAGGGTACCAGAGCGCATAGAAGTAGACACACGAAAGGCCGATCCATTACTAAAGATCAGCCTCTTACCTTGGTCGCTCTCTAACCGTACAGTATCTTTAATTAGAGTACGCAATGCGGGTATATCACGGGCTATATTGTCCCATACATCCTTAACCTTCGTCCTAAAGATTTCTTCTGCGTTCTCTCTAGTATCAGCGATGATACCAGCTTCACGATTAGCGTTAAACAAGCAATCATCCAAGAAGAGTACAGCAAAAAAGGTTGTTACACCTAACTGCCTAGCCTTTAGAACGATTAATCTATTCCATATATTGTCATATAGTTCCTTCTGCGCCCAATTAAGGCGAAAGGGAATTAGATTACTACCCTCTTTAGGGCGTATATGGTAAAGATTGTTTAACCGCCATGTCCTACTCTTAATTAGTTGTACTAGGTTCTTCGGGGTCTTTGGTTCCACTAACATTCCTAGGTTTATAGGAGAAGCCCTCCGCTTTATCCTGTATCTGCATCATAGCTTCTGCAATTGGGTTCAAATTAGTAGCCATACTGTGACTTTCCACCTGAATTTGTTTAACCTCTGGGTAGACTAGCCTCATCATCTTAGTAACCAAGTCTGCCTTTACTTTAATCGGAGTCTCTTCATCCCTAAACAATGAAACTGCTTCGGTAAGGGGGTCGAAGTTTAATTTATTTAACACTTCCGACACTAGGCGGTTCTTGTTTATGGCGTTCTTAGGTCTACCGGGGCCACCTACCCCGCCCTTCATAAATCTTGTTGTTTTATTTTCTATTTCCATCCCACATTTTCCAATCTATATTATCGGTACGGTACAATGAAGGTAAACTTGATACTACAAACTGCATACCATGCTCAACTAAGATCACCTCCTCCCCAACCTGTCTATAAGGTGCGCATTCACGCATTGGGTTCTGAGTTAGTATAGGATAAGCCAAATATAACATTCCGTCATCTGTTTCTACCGTTACTACAATACCTAGTGCAAAATCTAAGTCCCAATTTGTCATATAGGCAAAGCTAGGTTCCTCTAGTACCGCTTTTAATGTCTGCCCGGAAGAAGGAGGAGGACTTGTAAGCAAACACGACACTAGAAGAACCCGGATTACCCAGTTCATTCTTTCTTACGGTCTGCACCCATCTTCCAAGTTGCAGCACCACCGATACCCATCATACCCCAGACCTCAGCAGAGAAGGAATGAAACCCTAATCCCTGACAGGCCATCATCAACATACTCATACCCAACAGAATATATGTTTTTTGACCGGGAAACATACTGTCTACCAGACCAATTGCTGTCTTAACCATTATACCTCTCCTTTAATTTGGTGCATGACATTCCTGCAACCGTTTTACCATATCGTTCTCAAATTGCAAGCGTTCCTCCACCCATGATTCGGATACAGCGTACCATCCATCCTCAAGTACTCGCATTTCACCGCTTTTCAGAAGAACTACCTTGCTTTCGCAACTTACTAAAAAGAGCAGTAATCCTATTAGGGTCACGATCGCCCAAAGACTCTTTAATCTCTTCTTGGTTCTTCTTCCATTCAGTGTCAAATTTACCAAGTGACCTTCTTCTGAGGACATCTCTTGCGAGTCCGAAGAATTCTGCGATTGCTCTAAACATACTGGCTCCGCTTTGTAAGGGCAATCACTCTTCAGTAGCTTCTGGTTTGTCTTTCTTGCCGATGTATACGATGTAATCAGGCTCATTATCCTTCTCCTTAAAGGTGTTAGCCATGACCAATAGTTTTGTGCCATATGTAAACCCACCACTAAAGTAATCGTTGTCATTTTTATCCTTGTTCTTCCATAACCCACCAATCTTAATCAAGTCGCTCATTAAACACTCCTCGTTTTATTTCGATGCTTTTTTTAGGACGGCCTACTGAGCGTTTAACAGGGGGCATCTCCTCTGCAAACTCAGGTTTGTCGTTATGTAGGTCGTTAAATTCAGGCAGATTTGCCTCGTTCCACTTCAACATCATTAGATTAGCCAATGCGTGTCCTATATGATCCTCACCTACA
>Ga0307984_1000296_pt1 | contig 21837 bp, 19 predicted proteins | sample EllFjometageno78_FD_203169 | JGI IMG/M metagenome (GOLD analysis project Ga0307984, IMG submission 203169) | Marine microbial communities from Ellis Fjord, Antarctic Ocean - #78 | ecosystem: Environmental > Aquatic > Marine > Unclassified | place: Southern Ocean | collected 2014-10-09
TTTAGTAGAAGAAGAAATGGGAGGCAAAACGTATTCTGTTCAGTATGCTGCAAGTACAAGAGAAGATCTCGAAAACTACTACAAGTTTAATGCTCCTAAATTACAATCAGAGGGTCTTAAACGATTTGCAGATAAAATGCTAACTTTTAAAACTGAGTTAAAAATTGTAGAGGAATTTTACCCTACAAGTGTTCGTAATTAAGTGCGTTTTTATAAGGTTTGTTATTCCTGGTTTACAGGAATCTAATCAGAAGCTCGTCCATTTAAAAACTAGCTTCAACACCAATAGAAAATGCATTAATCTTTGATACACCTAATTTATAACCTTCATAACCAGCAGCAATTCTGTAATTATTAATATTGTATTTCAATAATAGTTTGGTATTTCTAACAGATTGACTATTTACTGTTGCCCATTTATGCGAAGCAACTAAACTAATAGGTTTTGCAATGAAGATTTCACCACCAAAACCGATTAAAAACCGAGTTTCATTAACATCATTAAAAATTCGTCTAACACCCAATCCAAACCAAGCATCAAAACGTTGAGTTCTAATTCTGTGGTATTTTAGTAAGGTAGAAAACATGTTAAAAGTATCTCTATTGCCATTTATTTTTTCCGAAAAAGTAGTGTAATTTATATCCAAAGCGAATCTTTTCAAAAAGCGAAAATCAACTCCGAAATCATTCCCATATAAATTTTTACTTTCAACTAAAAAGTGATTGTAAACGTCGAATCTTGTGATATTATAGTTGGTGGAGTCTGTGTATATAAAATTACCATGTTTGGCCTCTTTGTAGGGGTAATTAGCAATTTCTGCAGTACTCATTCTACCCTCCGTCTCCCACGGAGATTCAAAAATAGCACCATAAACGGTATATACAGCAACGTACCATATAATTCTCGCAAACGGATTTTCAATGGCACTTGCATTATTTTTTCTTGTGGTTGATGTGGAATTTGAACTCTTTGCGGAAATTGTTCCTGCTCTCCCTGAAGAATTGGTTTTTTTTAAACTCTTTTTAGCTTTCTCTAGTTTACCCTCTTGAGAAAAACTATGAAAACAAATAAATACAAATAGTAAAGATAGAATAAGTGTTTTTTTTAACATTTTGGTTGATTTGTAAAAGTCAAGTATAACCAAAAATTATGCCAAATTTAACTGTATCTTTGCGTATATCAGGATAAAAACAAAGATTGTGTTTGTAAAAGCAAAAAAACATTTAGGTCAGCATTTTTTAACAGATGAAGGCATTGCAAAAGACATTGCAGATACTTTAACTGGCATTGGCTATGAGGACATTTTAGAAATTGGTCCAGGAATGGGTGTTTTAACAAAATATTTATTACAACAGAAAGCAAAAGTTACTGTCATGGAATTAGACAGAGAGTCTGTTGCTTATTTACATGATACTTTTCCTTTAGAACATATTAAATTAGATACCTCAGCAACACACTTCTCTGTTTTAGAGGGAGATTTTTTAAAGAAGGAAATAAAAGAAATATTTCAAAAAAAACAAGTCGCAATTATTGGTAATTTCCCTTACAATATTTCTACTCAAATTGTTTTTAAAGCAATAGAAAATAGAGCGTTTGTGCCAGAGTTTGCAGGCATGTTTCAAAAAGAAGTAGCTAAGAGAATTGCAGAAAAAGAGGGTAGTAAGGTTTACGGAATTCTTTCTGTATTAACACAAGCTTTTTTCGATGTAGAATATCTTTTTACCGTTCCACCAACTGTTTTTAATCCACCACCAAAGGTGGATTCTGGTGTTATAAGATTGGTGAGAAAAAAGGATTATTCTCTTCCTGTAGATGAAAAAATATTTTTCAGAGTTGTAAAAACAGCTTTTAACCAGCGTAGAAAAATGTTGCGTTCTAGTTTAAAATCTTTCAATCTTTCTGAAACTTTAAAAGAAGACCCTATCTTTACAAAACGTCCAGAACAGTTGTCTGTGCAAGCTTTTATTTCTCTAACGCAAAAATTAATAGAAAATGGCATTTGAAATTACAAATGAATTTCTCGAAAATCTAGTTGGTTTTATTGATAAAAACAACGATTCTAAAATAAAAAATCTTTTTGAAGATGTCCATTTTGCAGATATTGCAGAAGTATTAGATGAGGTTAGTTTTGACGAGGCTATTTATATTATAAAACTTTTAGATAGCGAAAAAACATCAGAAATTCTTACAGAGTTAGATGAAGATACTCGAGAAAAAATTCTAGAAAATTTCTCAGCAAAAGAAATTGCAAATGAGGTTGGGGAAATGGATTCTGATGATGCTGCCGATATTATTGGTGAACTTTCAGAAGAACGTCAAAAACGCGTAATTAATGAACTTGAAGACAGTGAGTTAGCAGAAGATATTAAAGAATTATTATCTTATGGAGACGATACTGCCGGTTCTTTAATGGCAAAGGAATTGGTAAAAGTTTACGAAACGTGGACGGTTGCCGGATGTATGCGCAGAATAAGAGGGCAAGCTCAAGAGGTTACAAGAGTGCACTCGATTTACGTTGTAGACAAGGAAGATAGACTAGTTGGTAGATTGTCTTTAAAAGATTTAATTGTTGCCAAATCAGATCAGAAAATTGCAGATATCTCTAAAGCTAAAGTAGATGCCGTAAACGTGAACGAAGATGATGAAACCGTTGCTAGAATCATGGTAAAATACGATTTAGAAGCAATACCTGTAGTAGATGACAATAACGTTTTATTGGGTAGAATTACAATTGATGATATTGTTGATCTTTTAAAAGAAGAAGCAGACAAAGATTATCAAATGGCTGCTGGTTTAACACAAGATGTAGATTCAGATGATAGTATTTTTGAATTGACAAAGGCGCGTTTGCCATGGTTATTCTTAGGTTTAATTGGTGGTGTTGGTGCTTTTATAATTATGGAAGGTTTCCAAGATGTATTTAGTAAGTATGCTTCTTTATTCTTTTTCACTCCTTTAATTGCGGCAATGGCTGGTAATGTTGGTGTACAATCTTCTGCAATTATTGTACAAGGTTTAGCAAATGATGATGTAAAGGGAAGTATTAATAGTAGGCTTTTAAAAGAAATGCTATTAGCGGCTTTGAACGGAGTTATTTTAGCTCTTTTCTTGTTTCTTTTTGTGTGGGTTTATGAAGGTAAAATAGACCTGGCCCTAGCAATATCGGTGTCTTTAGTTGTCGTTATTATTATTGCAGGATTAATTGGTACTTTTGTACCCTTATTTTTAAACAAAAGAGGTGTTGACCCTGCAATTGCAACGGGACCTTTTATTACAACCTCTAATGATATTTTTGGAATATTAATTTACTTTATGATTGCTAAAATGATTTTAGGAATCTAAAAAAACCTTCCCAAATTAATAGAAAGGTTGTTTTCTTTTTCTTTTCAATTTTAGATATAGGTTCTTCACCGTATATCCGCAATTACTCCCATTCGTGCAGAAAATAAATTAACTACACAACAAAAATTTTTACAAGCTTCATAACTATACGGAAAGCCGAGCGTGAAATTGCGGGTTTCCGCAAAACCAACATTAATCTATAATACCTAGTTCTTTTGCTTTTAATATTAAATCTATATTGTTAATAGCATTTAAATTTGTTCTTAAGTTTGCTAATTTTGTTTCGATAGACCTTAGCTTAATTTTAATTCCGTCGTTTTTAGTAATAATTCCTTCTAAATTAGCAATTTTTGCGTGTTTCGGAAGTTCCTTTAATATCTGAAGCGCTACCTCATCCATTTGAATTTGAACAATATTTCTACGGAGTATTTTTTGATGTATTTCGTGGGTATAATAATACTCATTATGCAATATTTTTTGCACTGCAAAACCTATTTCTGTAGCATCGCATTTACTTTTTAATAAATAAGCATTAGGGTTTAAATTACTAATTACATTGTACACTCTATTTGTTTCTGCATGCCCTGTAATTACCCCTATTTTAATATCTATTTTATTCTTTCTAATAGCTTTTATTAATTCTTCACCTCCTTTTAAATTGGTTTGCTGGGTAGTATTATCAAAACTTAAATCTGTAAATAAGATTTGAAAAGGAGTGGTGTTTTCGTTTGATTTTATCAACTCAAGTGCCGCATCACAATTATTTATAGTCACCACATCAAAACCCCCTAACTCTTTGAGGTGGAAACGTATTCCATCTAGTGTTAATTGATGATCATCTGCAATTAAAATTCTAGTTTTATCTACCATTCGTTGATATTTCTATATAAATACTTGTTCCTTTATCTAATGTACTTTCAATAGAAAAAGTCCCGTTAACCCCTTCTATTCGTTCTTGCATGTTTTTTAAACCTATTCCTGCTTTCTTTGAAGCAGTGTTAAACCCTTTTCCGTTGTCAGAAATAATTAAAGTAAATGCTTTTTTAGTTTGTTTAAAGTTTAAGATAACCGCTGAGGCTTCTGCATGAGTTTTAGAGTTCTGAATACTTTCTCTAACCACTAAGAATAATATTCTTTTTATTGAATTATTAACGTCTTTCCAATTTACAGCATCAATTTCTTGCACTTTAATTTTAAAATCGATTTCAAAAAAATCTGAAATTAAACTAATAATTTGATTTTTAAAAGACACTTTTTCAAAACTTTCACTACTTAATTGATGTGATAAATTTCGAACCGTTCCCTTTATAATCGCAAGTTTTTTTGCTTCTTCTAATCGCTTTCTTTTTATCAATTCTAAATGCAGCATTCTAATGTCTCCAGCAACCTCATCATGCAAAGATTTTGCAATTCGCTGGCGCTCTTTTTCACGCACTTGAATTTGTTTCATTTTAGCCTCAAAAATCAACTTTTTTCTCCTATTTGTAACAATACTAGCGCCAAAACCAAGAAACAAAATACTAACACCAGCACTTAAAAAACCAATTATTTTGTACTGTCGTTCTGTTTCTAAAGCCAATTGATTTCTAGTGTTTTCTAGTTTTAAGGAAATATTTTCTTTGTCTTTTTTTTCAGTTTCATAACGAACCTTCGTAAACTTATTTTTTAAAATTCGCTCTCTCTTATGAAGACTATCATTTAATTGTGTGCGCTCTTCTAAATATTTCCTGCCTTTTTCTCCGCGAACTAATTTAGATAAAAGTAACAGGTTTTCTAATTTTTTCGAAGTAGTAAGCAGTTCTTTTGCTGTTTGTAAAGATTTCTTGATAAAAAAGATTGCTTTCTTCGTTTCATTATTAGAGGCGTGTAGTTCTCCTAATAAGGCGAATGACCAATTTAAAACTTCTAAATATCCTTTTAAAGCTAGTTTTTTATCCCCCTGCATAAAGTGACCATAAGAGAAGCCTTCTAATGCAGCTTCGTATCTATATGCACTCTCAATCTTAAAATTAGCGACCAACAAACATTTATTAAAATATTCTATTGATTTTGTATAGTTTCCCTCTGCTTCGTATGTCTTTGCTAAATGCAATTGTAGCCTAACTTTTTCATATTTCAACTTAATGTTCGGAATTTTTTTTTGGAGTTCAAAAAACTTTAGATAGTTTTTTCTAGCTTCTTCTTGCCTTTCTAGCCTCCACATAACATTCCCTAACCTTTCATACAATAACCCTGTAAAAAACACTTCTCCCGAAGGCTCTAATAAATGTAATCCTTCAATAATTGAGCTTTCACTTCCGAAATAGTCTTTTTCTCTGTATTGAAGAGCAGATATCGAAAGCAATCTTCTTCCAGCCTCCAAAGAATCTTTTAATTGAACTGATATCTTTTTAGATTCACTTAAATAATATAAACTACTATCGGATTTTGCTAAATTATCTCCAGAATTTAAAACCTTAAAAAAAAGGGACTTATAATAATATTGCTTTCCTAAAGCAAAAGAGTCTTTCGTTTTAATAAAAAATGCATGAAGTTTATTTTCTGTTAAAGTTAAATTAGCAAGATCTTTGTTAAAAAAACTTTTCATACCAAAAAGAACGTACGTTTGTTTAATTAAAGAATCTATCTTAGTTTTTTCTGCAATTAAGAATGCTTTTTGAGGTAAATGAGCTTGTTTTGTTTTTACATACTCTTTTAATATCAATGCAACAGTGTCTCTGCTTTCATTTTGAGAAAACACCGATAAATTAACAAATAAAAGTAAAAATAGTATGTTTTTTTTATTAAAAAGAAAATAAGTGGCTCTTTGAAAGAGCCTGTCTATTGTCATAAACATTCTGGTTTAGGGCTCATTAATGTTTTTTAGAGGATTTATTTTCTAACGTCATTTTTTGGAAAATTCATTTCTTAAAAACTAAAAATAGAATTTTAAAATTAAAAATGAGTTGTTTTATTGCATTTTCTGAAATAAATCCCAAATGACAACACCTGTAGTTACAGAAATATTTAAGGAGTGTTTCGTTCCTAATTGTGGAATTTCAATACACAGGTCTGAAGCATTCACAACTTCCTGCTGCACTCCTTTTACTTCATTTCCCATTACAATTGCGTACTTCTCGTTCTTTTTAGGAAAAAAGGTGTTCAGTTTGGTGCTATTTTCTGCTTGTTCAATAGCTAGTACTTTAATATTTTCTCTTTTTAATGTTTCAACTAAACTAAGCGTATCCTCAGCATATTCCCAAGAGACAGACTCTGTTGCGCCTAAAGCTGTTTTATGAATTTCTTTATTTGGCGGAGTTGCACAAATACCACATAAATATATTTTTTCTATCAAAAAAGCATCACTAGTTCTAAAAACAGAACCAATATTATTTAAGCTTCTTATATTATCTAAAACTACAATAATTGGTGTTTTCTCAACTGCCTTAAAAGCATCTACTGTAATTCTACCTAACTCGTTATTCTTTAATTTTCGCATACTTTGTGGATAAGTTCACTATAAACCGCTACTGAAAACTGCTTACTAATTTTTATATTCGCAAAACTAACTTTAATTTTCTAAACACTTGATAAAACAGAAACCAAAAAAAGTAACTCCCTTAATGAAGCAATACAATGCCATCAAAACAAAATACCCTGATGCAATGTTGCTTTTTCGTGTGGGAGATTTTTACGAAACTTTTGGTGAAGACGCTAAAAAAGCAGCAGGTGTTTTAGGAATTACATTAACAAAACGTGGTGCAGGAAGTGAGACAGAAACAGCGTTAGCAGGGTTTCCACACCATTCCTTAAACACCTATTTACCAAAGTTAGTGAAAGCTGGTATGCGGGTGGCTATTTGCGATCAATTAGAAGATCCTAAAATGACCAAAACCATTGTAAAGCGTGGTGTTACAGAATTAATTACGCCTGGTGTCTCTTTAAATGATGAAGTTTTACAAAGCAAAAGCAACAACTTTTTAGCAGCGGTTCATTTTGATAAAAAACAACTCGGAATTTCGTTTTTAGATATCTCTACAGGTGAATATTTGGTGTCACAAGGAAATGTGGAATACATCGATAAATTGTTACAGAACTTTAACCCGAGTGAGGTTTTAGTTCAGAAACAACACAAGCAACAGTTTTTAGAACTCTTTGAAAACCGATATTACACCTTTTATTTAGACGATTGGGTTTTTCAAAAAGAGTACGCTAATGATACTTTACAAAATCATTTTGCAGTAAAAAACTTAAAGGGTTTTGGAATTCATGAAGTTAAAAACGGAATTATAGCTGCCGGTGCCGTTATGTATTACCTATCAGAAACGCAACACAATCAACTAAAACACATACAGGTTATTAGTAGAATTGCCGAAGATAATTATGTTTGGATGGATCGTTTTACTGTCAGAAACCTAGAGCTATACAGCTCTAATTCTTTAAATGCTGTTACACTTTTAGATGTTATCGATAAAACAATTTCACCCATGGGTGGAAGACTACTAAAGCGATGGCTGGCGCTTCCTTTAAAAAATATAGACGACATTCAAAATCGTCATGAAATGGTAAAGTTTTTTATAGACTCCGATGAGTTTTCAGAAACAGTAACCTATCAAATAAAACAAATATCAGACTTAGAAAGGTTAATTTCTAAAGTTGCCACAGCAAAAGCTTCGCCTAGAGAAATTGTCTTATTAAAAGATTCTTTAAAGGCTATTTTACCTATAAAATCAGCTGCAGAAAACAGCAAAAACCCTACTGTAAAAGCTCTTGGAAATCAGTTACACACAGGAACTGATTTAATTGCTAAAATCTCTGAAACTTTATTTGACCATGCGCCAGTAAACATTAATAAAGGAAATGCAATTGCCACAGGAGTGCATCAAGAATTAGATGATTTGCGTGCCATTTCTAGCTCTGGAAAACAGTATTTAGATGATATGCTAGCGCGCGAAACGGAACGCACAGGAATCTCAAGTTTGAAAATTTCATTCAATAATGTTTTTGGCTACTTTATTGAAGTTAGAAACTCTCATAAAGATAAGGTTCCTGAAGAGTGGATTCGGAAACAAACGCTCGTAAATGCAGAGCGCTATATTACTGAGGAGCTTAAAGAATACGAAACAAAAATCCTTGGTGCTGAAGAAAAGATTCAAAAATTAGAGCAAGAAATATTTTCTAAATTATTACAATATATTATTCAATTTGTACAAATAGTGCAAGAAAACGCTCAAATAATTGCAAAAATTGACTGTTTACTGTCTTTTTCCGTTCTAGCAATAGATAATAATTATGTGCGCCCCGTTATGGATGAAAGCACTGATTTAGAGATTAAAAACGGGCGACATCCAGTAATTGAAAAACAACTCCCAATAGATCAAGCGTATATTGCAAATGATTTAGTATTGAATAGAAATCAGCAACAGATAATTATGATTACTGGACCCAACATGTCTGGTAAATCGGCTATTTTAAGACAAACGGCACTCATTGTTTTATTAGCTCAAATGGGGAGTTATGTGCCCGCACAGAATGCAAAAATAGGAATTGTAGACAAAATATTTACACGAGTAGGTGCTAGTGATAATATTTCTATGGGAGAGTCTACTTTTATGGTAGAAATGAACGAAACGGCTTCTATTCTAAACAATGTTTCAGAAAGAAGTTTAATTCTTTTAGACGAAATAGGGCGAGGAACTTCTACCTATGACGGTATTTCTATTGCCTGGGCTATTTCTGAATTCTTACACGAACACCCCTCTAAAGCAAAAACATTGTTTGCTACACATTATCACGAACTGAACGAAATGACAACTACTTTTGAGCGTATTAAAAACTTTAACGTGTCTGTAAAAGAGTTAAAAGACAACATTATTTTCTTGCGTAAATTGGTTTCTGGTGGCTCTAACCATAGTTTTGGAATTCATGTTGCTAAACTCGCCGGAATGCCAAATGTAGTAATTCACAGAGCGAACAAAATACTAGCACGATTAGAAAAAAATAATAAAAGTGCAGAAGTAAAAGACGCTTTAAAACAAACGCAACACGAAGAAATGCAACTTAGCTTTTTTCAACTAGATGACCCTCTTTTAGAAAACATTAAAGAAGAAATTTTGGCTACTAATATTGACACCTTAACACCTATTGAAGCCTTAATGAAATTGAATGAAATTAAGCGAATGTTATTGAAAAGTAAATAATTAAGTAGTTTCAATATTGTTTCTATTCGTATAATAACTTAGAATAAAAGCTCCAGCACCAATAAAAGGAATGCATAAAATAAATGCTGCCCAAATTAAAAAACGCATATTACTCTTACTTCTTGAGGCTAAAACCAAGGCAGTGACCACCAAAAGAAGTAATAAACCCAGAATAAATATTACGGTCAAAGAGCTAATCATTAAAGTCATTTTTCTTACTAAGATATAAAAAAATAAGATGGTAAGGAAGTTTCTTTTTTGACTAACTACATCAAAAAAAAATACTCGTAAAGAAAAAATACGCTTCGCTTTATAAAAATAACTCAGTATCTTTGCAATATGAACACAGTATTCTTATTTATTAGTGGTCCAGAGGTTATGATTATCATGTTAATTGTGGTGATGGTTTTTGGTGCAGATAAAATCCCTGAAATTGCTAGAGGATTGGGTAAAGGAATTCGTCAAGTAAAAGACGCAACTAATGATATTAAAAGGGAAATAAAAGACAGTTCTGATACTACAGGAATTGATACGGATATTGCCAAAGATATTAACAAGGAAATTAGCGGTGTTAAAGACGATATTGAAGATCTTACCGGTCCAATAAAAAGACAATTATAAGTTATCTAAAGTACTCTACTTATTGTTAAACCATCTCTAATTGGTAACAAGATCGTTTCTATCCTTGTGTCTTCATTCATCATTTTATTGAACGCTAAAAGCACTTTTGTATCAGTGTCTTTTGGGTCTAATGCCTCAACAACTTTTCCGCTCCATAAAACATTATCAGATAGAATAATTCCGCCAGAGTTCATCTTATCAATAATTAAATGAAAATAATTAATATAATTAGATTTGTCTGCGTCGATAAAAACCAAGTCAAATTTTTCATCAATTGTAGGAATAATTTCAATTGCATTGCCCACAAACTGTGTTATTTTACTTCTAAAGCCAGATTTTTCGAAGTATTTATTTTGAAGTGTTTCTAGTTCTTCATTTTTATCTATTGTAATTATTTTTCCTTCAGAAGACAAACCCTCTGCTAAACACAGCGCAGAATATCCGGTATATGTGCCAATCTCTAAAATGTTTTTGGGCTGAATTATTTTAGTAATCATAGACAATATTCGGCCTTGAAAAGCACCGCTTAGCATTCTTGGGTTTAACACTTTTTGCCAAGTTTCTTTTGTTAGCTCTTGTAAAATGTTTGGCTCTTCTTGTGAATGAGCTACAGCGTAATTGTCTATTTTTTCTGGTAGAAAATGCATTCTAATTGAGGTGTTTTTATTCTTTGTTTTTTTCTAATAAAGCTTTTAAATCTTCTTTGTCTTTAGTGGTCAGGCAGTGTTTTACATCTTTACAATACTGAGAGTGTCCTTTATATAAATTAGACAATGTTGTATTCTGTTTGGAATATTTAACGCAAATTCTACATACAATAAGGTGAAGACATAATCTTATTTTGTCTTTTGTAGAAGCCTCTCTATATTGATTTTTATCACAAATAGTCGTGGCTTGGTCACATGTTATTTTTAAATTTCTAAACATATCTTAATTGTTAAACCAATTATCTTCCATACATTTTCTCAACTGTGTTCTAGCCCTATGTATCATTACCCATAAATTTGACGAAGTAATACCTAACTCCTTACATATTTCTTCTGTTTCAAATTCCTGCACAGTTTTCATTCTAAAAACCATAGCATATTTTTCTGGTAATTTATTAATACATACTTCTAATTGATTCCTCAACTCTTCGTTCTCTATTTGTTTTTCAGAAGCATTATCCCAGTTTTGTGGCACATGCTCTTCAAGCCAGCTTCCTTTATTTTCTCCATCATCATAAAAATCCATTCGTACTTCTGCTTGCCCTTTTTTAGAATTAATTTTTCTATAATGATCTATAATTTTTCTTTTTAAAATAGACACCAACCAAGTTCTTTCTGTTGCTTTTCCTTGAAAATTCTTTGCAGATTTAAGTCCGGCTAAAAAGGTTTCTTGTACAAGATCTTTTGCTAAATCACTATTGTTAACCCGAGAAATGGTGAAGTTATACAGGTAATCCGCATAGTTATCAATCCATTTATAAGGGGTTAGTCCGTGTTTTTCTTCTATCATATATTATATCAAGGATCAAATGTAATCTTAATTTATTGCATTAAAAGCTTAGCGCTTCTTTGTTCTAGTATAAGCCAAAAAATTAATTAAAGAATAGCGTTATAATTTATAATTTGTTAAATATCTATTGATATTTCTTACTTTTACCCTATCAAAAACCGATAAAACATGTCTGTAGCTAAAAAAAAGTATAAACGCGTTACCGTAAAATCTCTTGTAGAGATGAAAGCTAATAAAGAGAAAATCTCTATGTTAACCGCCTATGATTTTACAATGGCAAAAATTTTAGACAGATCTGGAGTTGATGTTTTACTCGTGGGCGATTCAGCCTCAAATGTTATGGCGGGGCATGAAACTACACTACCTATTACCTTAGATCAAATGATTTATCATGCAAGTTCTGTTGTTAGAGCTATAGAGCGGTGTTTGGTTGTGGTCGATTTGCCATTTGGTAGCTACCAATCTGACCCAAAAGAGGCCTTGCGCTCTGCTATTAGAATTATGAAAGAATCTGGAGGACATTCAATAAAGCTAGAGGGTGGTAGAGAGGTCAAAGAATCTATAAAAAGAATTTTAAATGCTGGTATCCCGGTAATGGGGCATTTGGGTTTAACCCCACAGTCCATTTATAAATTCGGAACTTATACTGTTAGGGCAAAAGAAGAAGAAGAGGCAGAAAAACTAATGGAAGATGCCTTAATGTTAGAGAGAATTGGTTGTTTTGCATTGGTATTAGAAAAAGTACCTGCTAAATTAGCAAAAGAAGTTGCAAAAGCAATCTCGATTCCTGTTATTGGAATTGGAGCCGGAAACGGAGTAGATGGGCAAGTTTTAGTTACCCATGATATGATTGGGATGACCCATGAGTTTAATCCTCGCTTTCTAAGACGTTATTTAGACTTATACAAGGACATGACAGGTGCTTTCGAAAGTTATATTTCTGACGTGAAAAGTGGAGATTTCCCTAGTGATAAAGAGCAGTACTAAACTTCACTTGTACTATATAAAATTGTCATTCCTTTAAAGACGGTTAGTTACAGTTCATTATTATTACTTTTGCGGGGACGACAAACTTAAAAATCTTCTATGAAAATTCTTCACCTAGATACCAACCACCCTATTTTATTAGAACAATTAAATAGCCTAGGTTTTACTAATGATGAAGATTATACCTCTTCAAAAGCTGAAGTTATAGCTAAAATCCATTTATATGATGGTTTAATTATTAGAAGTCGTTTTTCTATTGATGCCTCTTTTTTAGAAAAAGCAAAAAACTTAAAGTTTATAGGTCGAGTTGGAGCTGGTCTAGAAAACATAGATTGTAGCTATGCAAAAAATAACGGAATTACGCTAATTGCAGCTCCAGAAGGAAATAGAAATGCCGTTGGAGAGCACTGCTTAGGAATGTTGTTGTCTCTCTTTAATAAGTTAAACAAAGCAAATAGCGAGATTAAAAAAGGCCAATGGTTGCGCGAAGAAAATCGTGGAGTTGAATTGAATGGGAAAACGATTGGTTTAATTGGATACGGAAATATGGGGAAATCATTCGCAAAAAAACTTCGTGGTTTTGACGTTGAAGTACTTTGTTATGATTTAAAACCTAATGTTTCTGATGATTGTTGTAAACAAGTTTCACTTAGAGAATTACAGCAAAAAGTAGATGTTTTAAGTTTACACACTCCACAAACAGAACTCACAAGAAACATGGTAAATACTAATTTTATCGAAAGTTTTAAGAAAAATTTTTGGCTACTAAATACCGCACGTGGTACCTCCGTGGTTACAAAAGATTTAGTTAATGCTTTAAAATCTAAGAAAATTTTAGGCGCTGGTTTAGACGTTTTAGAATATGAAAAAACCTCTTTTGAAGACCTTTTTACCAATGATAAAATACCCAAAGCCTTTCAATATTTAATAAATTCAAATAAAGTACTTCTTTCTCCCCACGTTGCTGGCTGGACCATTGAAAGTAAAGAAAAGCTAGCTCAAACAATTGTAGATAAAATTAAAAGTAACTACTCTTAAGCTATCGGTAGTTGCCCTTGTGTATATAAACAAATATAACGTTAACTGCTGATTTACAAATACTTAAAATAAAAAATATGAAATTTTTATCAAATTATCCCGCAGAAGTTTTACTTTTAATTTTTTTAATTATTACTTTTATCCAATCTGGTATAGACAAGCTTTTAAATTGGAACGGAAACATTTCTTTTATTAAAGAACATTTTAAAAACTCCCCTTTAAAAAACACCGTTCCTTTATTATTAGGAATTATTTTAATAGTTGAAATAGTTGCAGGTATTTTAATGAGTATTGGTGTTTATGAATTATATACCTCTGAAGCAAAAGAAATTGCATTATTGGGTGTTGAGCTTTCTGCAATAGCTTTAATTTTTTTATTAATAGGACAGCGCCTTGCTAAAGATTATGCCGGAGCGATGTCTTTAGGTGTTTATTTTATTATAACAGTAGGTGGTGTGTTTTTATTAAATAGCTAAAAACTATACCAATAAAAAAACAATCAATTATACTTATTTAAAAAGGCTTTAAAACAATCGTTTTAAAGCCTTTTTATGTATTACATGCCTAATTATACAACTTGATTAGAAATATTTAAGCCCTGTGTGTTTAAAATAAGTTTTAGCCGTTTTTAATCACATAAATTAAAGAAGAATATTCTGTTGTGGATTTAGCGCTGCGGTTTGAGAGAAAGCCTCTATAAAAAGCTTTTATGGGGTTTGATTTTCCAGTTTTATATTTTTCACTTAAAAGAGATACATAATAACTATCAAACTTCATTGGAAGTGTTTCCTCTACAATCATTTCTGCTTCTAAAAATAATTTATGTATTGACTTTTGACTAAAATGCCAAAGATGTCTTGGTACATCATACGCCGCCCAATGCTCTTTATAAAACGCAGCATCGTAACTTTTATAATTTGGTACTGCAACCACAATCCTTCCTTCGGGTTGTAATAAACTCTTTAAAACCTTAATAGTGCTTTTTAAATTTTCCACATGCTCTAAAACATGCCAAAGCGTAATTACATCAAATTTTTGATTGGTAACGTCTAAAAGGTTTTCTTTTAAATGAACTCCTTTTTTAACTGCGTTTTCTCTTGCTGCTGCGCTTGGCTCAATTCCTAAAACCTGCCAATTATTATTTTTACAAATTTTTAAAAAATCGCCAGTTCCTGCACCAAAATCTAACACCGATTTTGAACTTGATTTAAAAGAATTTAATAATAAAAGTTTTTGTTTTAAAGTGTGATTTTTTACCGCTTGGTAGATCTTATCAAAGAATGTTTTTTTACTATCTGTGTGCGAAATATAACTTTCGCTTTTGTAGTATTTTTCTAAGTTTTTAGGAACAGGAGACGTTACCAACATCTCATATTCTTCATGCTCCATCACTTCAAAATATTCTCCAGAAACAGTGTTGTCTTTGCAGTTTAAGAGCGTGGTTAAATTTATATAAAGCTCTTTTTGATCGTCCATATTACTTTAATCTTAAGAGTGTTCCACGAGGAACATTTGAAGTTTTCTTTTTTTATCTACCCATATAAACCAACAAAACAGAAATATCACTTGGCGAAACACCACTAATCCTGCTAGCTTGCGAAATAGATGTTGGTTTTACTTTGTTTAATTTTTCAGTAGCTTCAAAGGATAACGACTTCACTTTTTCGTATTTAAAACTAGTGGGAATAACGACGTTTTCTAACCTATTTAATTTATCGGCATTATTTCTTTCTTTCTCTATATAGCCAGAATACTTTAAGTGAATTTCTGCTTGCTCGATTACATCTTTAGCAACATTATGCTCCTTTAAAAAATCTTTTAATTTTCTTATATCACTAAAATCTGCAAGCGACAATTGAGGTCTTGATGCAATTTTGAAAAGCTTCATAGACTGATTTACCAGTGCTAAATTCTTAGCTTCTAAAATAGGATTTACCTCTTCTTGCTTTACACTTGTCTCTTCTAAAAACTTAATTAATAAAGCGGTCTTTTGTTCCTTTTCTAAAACACGGTCCATTCTTTCTTGAGATGCCAAACCTAATTTATATCCTAAAGGAGTTAGTCTTAAATCTGCATTATCTTGCCTTAATAAAGTTCTATATTCTGCCCTAGAGGTAAACATTCTATATGGCTCCTCTGTACCTTTAGTAATTAGATCGTCAATTAAAACTCCAATATATGCTTCGTTTCTTTTTAAAATAAAAGGTTCCTTTCCCTGTGTTTTTAGCGCAGCATTTACGCCTGCCATTAAACCTTGCGCGGCCGCCTCTTCGTAACCTGTTGTTCCATTAATCTGACCTGCAAAAAATAAGTTCTCAATCAACTTTGTTTCCAAAGAATGTTTTAGTTGAGTCGGTTGGAAAAAGTCATATTCTATTGCGTACCCATATCTTAAAAACTTTACATTTTCAAAACCATCTACCGCACGTATTGCTTTGTCTTGGATATCCTCTGGAAGTGATGTAGAAAAACCGTTCACATACATTTCAACTGTCGTCCAACCCTCTGGTTCTACAAAAATTTGATGTCTGTCTTTCGTGGCAAATCGATCTACTTTATCTTCCACAGATGGACAGTATCTTGGCCCTGTAGACTTAATTCTTCCGTTAAACATTGGAGACCTATCAAAACCCTCACGAAGCAAATCATGTACTTTTTGATTTGTATAAGTTAAATAACAAGAGCGTTGCTTTTTTAAAGAGCTTGTGGTTGGTAAATAAGAAAACTTCTCAGTGATTTCGTCCCCTAGTTGCTCGGTCATTTTTGAATAATCCAAAGAACGCCCATCCACCCGTGGAGGGGTTCCTGTTTTCATTCTACCTGCTTCAAAACCTTTTTTAACCAATTCTTCTGTAATCCCTGTAGAGGCTCCTTCACCAGCTCTTCCACCACCAAAACTTTTATCACCAATATGAATTAACCCATTTAAAAAAGTACCTGCTGTAATTATGACTGTTTTTGCTTTTATTTCTAAACCTAACGCTGTTTTTACACCTATAATTTTAGACCCATCAAACAACAAACCACAAACAGAGTCTTGATAAAAATCGACGTTTTTTGTTTCCTCTAACATCGTTCTCCAACACTCCGCAAATTGCATTCTGTCAGATTGCACCCTAGGGCTCCACATTGCTGGGCCTTTAGACTTATTAAGCATCTTGAATTGTATGGCGGTTTTATCCGTAACAACTCCACTATAACCGCCTAAAGCATCTATCTCTCTTACAATTTGTCCTTTTGCAATTCCACCCATTGCAGGATTACAACTCATTTGTGCAATATTCTGCAAATTCATTGTGATTAACAATGTATGAGCGCCCATGTTTGCACTTGCAGCTGCAGCTTCACTACCTGCGTGACCACCCCCTATTACGATAACATCAAATGTTGTTGAAAATAAACTCATTCTTTATGGTTCCACGTGAAACCCTGTATTTAATTAATTGATCTTAAGATAGTTAACTCTTCTAAGGCATTGTTTTCTTGAGTAGTCATCTCTTTTTGACTCTCTGGTGTTTTATCAGAAAAACCAATATAATGCAAAACCCCATGAATCATTACTCTTTGTAGTTCTTCTAAAAAAGATACTTTAAAATCATTAGCATTATCTGCAACTCTTTCTGTAGATATAAATATATCTCCACCAACAAGCCTTCCTAAAGAATTATCAAAACTTATAATATCTGTTAGTGTGTCGTGTTGTAAAAACTCTATATTTAATTTTAATAAATAAGCATCGTCACAAAAAATATAGTTTATTTCACCCTCTTCACGGTTGTGATTTAAAATAATTTTTTGAATCCATTTTTCTAAACAATCCTCTTTTTCTAATTTAAAATTGGTTTCGTAATTAAAACTAATCATTATCTATCTTATTTGGTTCTAAAAAATAATCCCGAACCTTTAATTTGTAATTTTGATGCAAAGGTAACGATTGTCTATTTAATATCTCTATTTGATTATAGAACTGCTTTTTAAAATTTAACAACTTCTTATTGTTTTTATTTGTAGTATTTCTATTAACTGTTGCTTTACGTTTATTCTCTTTTCCTTGCTCTAAAACCGCTTTGTCTAATTTTAGTAAATCATAGTTTAACTGTTGCATTTTTTGAATCGTGGGTGCGCTAAAACCATTTTCTAAAATTTCGTTTTCTAATTGTTCCATTGATTTTAAAACCTTTTTAATCTGCCCAGTGTTTTTTTTGTTTCCTTTCTCTGAATCTTTTATAGCGGTTTGCAACTGCTGCCTTAATTGAAACTGTTGTTTATATATCTCATACAGCTCGCCATCTAAATCATCATTTTGCTCCGTTTCTTTTTCTCCAAAACCCGCACCATTTGGTTCGTTAATATTTTTTCCAGTCTCATCTTTTTTACCTGGTTTCTCTCCTTTTTTTCCATCACCTTTTTTGTCTTTTGAGCTCTTACCAGGCTTACGACCAAGTTCTTTCGCTTTTTCTCTTCCTTTTTTCATTTTCTCAGACAGCTCTCCTTGCTTTTTAATGATGTCTGGAAGACTAAATCCTTTTCCTTTTTTACCCGCCCCCATTTTCATAGATGCGTTTTTCATGTTGTTTAACATTGTGCTTAAATAATCTGATAAATTATTTGCAGAAGTCATCACATAACGCTGATTAGAAATTCCATTATCAAACCTTCCCTCAGAGAAGTTTTCCAAAGATTGTTCTAAGTTATAATGGATCGTTGATAAATCGTTTTGAATTTTTGAAGATATTTTAGGTAACCGCATAGAGAGCACGTATAAACTATCGTCTATGTGCTCAAAATAAGATCTTATATTATTTTGCTTTTTTAAGTCTTTACCAAAATCTGGGTGCGCTGTGGAAATAGCGTCAAACTTATTCATAAGGGCCTCTTGTTTAAATGAAAAAGTCATCAAATTTTCTAAAATCTTCCGCATATCATCCATGTTTTCTTCAATAGATTCACCCTCCATTTCAAACATCGCTTTTTGCATTTTAGCGCTCATTTTTTGCATTTTTACCGCGCTCTTCTTTTGGTTTTTCTTGACCAAACTCCTGTCTTTGCTTTTTAAGCCGTCTTCTACTTTCTTTAATTCTTGGTCAACACTCTTCGTCTCCTCTTCTACATCTGGTAGTTCCATCGGATCTTTTAACCTCTTGTTGTCCTTTGCCAATTCATTTAACTCCATTTTTACTTCCTCAAAGCCTTTTTTTATTTCTTTTTGATCTTCTAAACTAGCAACATCCTTCTTTTCTAACAAGCTCTGCTCCTCTGCCAAGTCATTTAATTTATTCACAATTTGCATTGTTTTTTGTTCTATATAAAACCGCTTCACCAATTCTAGGGTTCTTTCTAAACTGCGCTCTTGTTGCTTGTTTTGTTCCGCTAATTGTTTTATTTTTTTACCTAATTCTTCTTTATTTAACTTCTCCGCAACCTTAGCAATCTCGTCTAAAAGTTTCTGTTGTTTGTTGTTTTTCTTTAACTCATCAATTCTTTTCCGAAGTTCTTCTTTTTTTTCTTTAAGGGTTTTGTCTTCTTCTTTATTTTCTTTGAGGTTGTCTTGCAGTTTTTTAGTTTGAAGACGCATCATTTCTTTATATTGTTTTTGTCTTTTTAAAAAGTCATCCACCTTTTTTTTGTCCTCCCACTTAAATTTTTTATTCTTTTGCAAGCTCTCTTGAAGGTTTTCAATACCGCGCTGTTCCCTTTGCTGTTTAAGCATATCGCGGTCTATATTGTTAATTGTATTTCTTTGGTCATCTAATAACTCTCGACTTACCTCTTCCTTTGTTCTTTCTCTATACTTAAAAACAGCACTTTTTGCTTTTTTGTTTCCATTTACCATGTCATTGTCATAGACCTCAAAAAAAAGCTCGTAGTTGGTTCCTTTGTTAACAGACAGGCTATCGGGAAACAAATAAAAAAAAGTTTGAATGTCTGCTTTAGAGATTCCTATTGCGCATACTTTTTGAACCTGCGGATTATGCGCTTCGTAATACACCATTTGTAACTTACTTAAGCCATAATCATCTGAAACCTGTCCAATAAATTGTTTGGGACTTTTAGAGGTGTTGTTCTTATTCGATTGCATTATAATTTCCGGGAAATTGTCTTTAACCACATTTATAGAAAACCGCAGGCGCTCATAATCTTTTAGTTTTTCATTAGATGAAGTAACTTGATACGTAAATGAATTCTTTATTTGTTTTGTAAATTCAAAATTATTCTCGCTAAACTTGGTAAATAAAACCCTCTCTGTACCTTCAATAAATGCAACCGCTTGAGTTTGGTTGCCCAAAACATTCCATGTAATTTTGGTCCCTTCTGGAACAACTAAGTTTCCAGAATTTGGAATCGTTTCATTCTTTTTACCAACATAAGGAGGGTATTCTAATTTTAAAATAATATTATTAATTGTTGGGGTGTTAATTATGGTTAACTGGTGCATTGTACTTTGAACCTTGTTTGCCTCAAGAAAAAATGGTGTTGCCCTTTGAACATCTGAAAAGGTAAAAGAAAAATTACCCAAACCATTGTTTTGTAAAAAATACTCCTGTTTTTCAAACTTTATTTTTACTTCTGCAGGCAAAACAGATCCAAGGGTTTCAATATGAACCGTAATATCGCTGCCTTGAATAACCTGAAGGCTTTTATTTGTTAGTCTAAAATAAAAAGGAGCTGGCGGCGCGTATGCTGCTCTGTGATGAATAACCCGATCTAGACTCTCTGTAAGTAAATTATTATTACCTGATAATAACGTAATTAAAAAAATTAAAACAGGTAAGATTGCATATTTAAGGTATTTTAAATTTGTACTAAAATTTACTGCTTTTACAAACGGAATCGAAAACAACTCTTCTGATTTTTGATTGATACTTGCAAGTAATAGGTCAGATTGGCCGCCCTGTTCTTTCAATTGTAAAGTATTTAATAATTTATCTTTTACCTCAGGAAAAAACTTACCTATAATATTTGAACACTCTTCAGGTGTTAGTCCTTTTTGTAAACCAATTAATCTAAAAACAGGTACAATAATAAAACGCGATAATAGAAATATTTCAACCAAGACAAATACCAGAAAAAGAAATGTTCTTGCCATGGGTTTTAACCACAAAAAATGCTCCAAAAACAGCGTGCATAATAAATACAAAAAACCTAAAGAAAAAAATAAAAGCCCCCCTCTAATTAGTTCGTTTACGTAATATTTCCGCGTAAACTGCTGTAATTTATCTGTAATCGTTTTAATTCCATTCATAAGAGACTAATAAAAATAAAGCTTTTCAAAAGACTCACAAAGAAATTAACTGTTAAAAAAGATTGTTGTTTATATAAAAACGAACTAGTGCTTATTTCTAGCGTCTTTTTATCCATCTGTAATTTCAATTCTCTCTTTTTAAAACTATCTTTGCTTATTAAAAAAAACTAAAAAATGGAATCTAATGTTCGTGTTCGTTTTGCCCCAAGCCCTACGGGACCTTTACATATTGGTGGTGTAAGAACTGCTTTATACAATTATCTTTTTGCTAAAAAACACAATGGTACTTTTATCTTAAGAATAGAAGATACAGACCAGTCTCGTTATGTTGCAAATGCAGAAAACTATATTACAGACGCTTTAGAATGGTGTAATATTCCGTTTGATGAGGGTCCGGGAAAAAACGAAAAGTTTGGGCCATACAGACAGTCTGAACGAAAAAATATGTACAAAGAATATGCTGCTGTTTTAATTAAAACAGGATGGGCGTATTACGCGTTTGACACTTCAGAGCAATTAGATGCGCATAGAAAAGGACACGAAGCGGAGGGAAAAACCTTTGTTTATAATTGGCATAATAGAGAAAAAGGGCGTTTAACAAACTCTTTAGTTTTAACGAATGAAGAAGTTCAAAACAGAATTAATGCCGGTGATAATTATGTAATTCGTTTTAAAACACCTCAAGATGAAATTTTACGAATGCACGATGAAATTCGCGGAAAAATTACAATAGACACCAACACTTTAGATGATAAAATTCTATTTAAAGGAGACGGTATGCCAACTTACCACTTAGCAAACATTGTAGATGACCATTTAATGGAAATTAGTCACGTAATTCGCGGTGAAGAATGGCTGCCATCAATGCCTTTGCATATTTTACTATATAGAGCATTTGGGTGGAGTGCTCCAAAATTTGCACATTTACC
>Ga0307984_1000303_pt1 | contig 21595 bp, 44 predicted proteins | sample EllFjometageno78_FD_203169 | JGI IMG/M metagenome (GOLD analysis project Ga0307984, IMG submission 203169) | Marine microbial communities from Ellis Fjord, Antarctic Ocean - #78 | ecosystem: Environmental > Aquatic > Marine > Unclassified | place: Southern Ocean | collected 2014-10-09
AAAACCATTTATATCATCACCGATCACGCCATAAGGAGATGAAAGCAACGCGACAGGATAACCCTCGGCAGAAAGGACTGAGGGTGTGACCGTCATTGCAAAGGATTGGCAAAGCGGTATTCCCGCAGCACCTACACCGCCAATAAAGGTCTCAATTAAAAGTGTGCCAGAGTATCTGACAGAAGAGTTTGCGACATAGGGTACAAAATGAGTAAATGTGACGTTAGTAGTGTTGTTAATAGTATCGCCAGTCACAACATTTTCGAAGTCAAATTGCCGAACAGGATTCCCATTAATAAGCAGTCCATTAGCATCAACCCTGATACGCTCCTGGCTACCAGAACCAATCCATACGGTTTGACTTAAATCGCTCGTCCCTGCCCAAGTCCCGATAATAGTGTTTGATGCTCCAGTAGTAATAAGACTTCCCGCATTTTTTCCAATACCAATATTATTGCCAGCTTGCACAGTCGCTAACGTTAATGCATATGACCCGATAGCAACGCTACTTTGTCCGTTCACGTTGTTCTTTAATGCTTCATTGCCGATAGCAGTATTGTCGACACCAACTGTATTTTCTTGGCATGCTCTACGTCCAACTGCGGTATTGCGTAAGCCTGAAGTATTTTCAAGCAGTGCTTCCTTACCTCCAGCAAAGTTAGTATCGATACTACTGCCACCAAACGAATGTAATGAACCATCAACCGTTAAGGCGGCAATGTTGTTCGTGCGGATACCTGCGTTCGTAACTCGTAGTCTCTCCGAGCTCTCGCCACTATATATGACTAATGTATTATCCATCGTTCCCGCAGTTTCAAACGGTGTAGGTTGCGCTCCCGACCCGATAATAGTGTTATTACCACCATCCAATAACCAAGTAGCAGCTTGCCTTCCAATAACAATATTATAACGAATCTGGTCTGAGGTAGTCATGTTTATCACACCTTTTAACGCCTCCGCCCCTATGACAGTATTATGCAGCCCACTTTCGATAAACTTACACGCTACCGAGCCAACTACGGTGTTAGATAATCCATCAACCTCTCCCTGCAATGCTTGGTAACCTACTGCTGTGGAGTTGTCGCCTGACGTCTTGTTCGTCAAACTTGCTTGCCCAACTGTGGTGCAATTGTTAGCAGTATTACCTGGGTCGATAAACGAGTTTTTCCCAAAAATAGTGTTTGTCGCGAAACCTTCATTCCGGTGGCCACCGTTGTTATAGATTTCCCCACCAGGGGTTTCATCATTGCCAGTGAAGATACTACCAGCCGCTGAAATCGAACCGACAGTAACTTTCAATCCAAGCGGAGTTTTGAGAACGAGCTGATCCAGTGGTTCCGTCACTGACTCTAAACGTATAGCATCAGTAGGTTGCCAATTGAGAAGACTAGTGTTCCATGCAGCCATATATCCAGATGAAGTACTGGGCTGGTCAGGATCGCTTATCACCGCATTTAAATTAGTAAAGTTATTATCTAACTCTGCGGCAGTGAGCGGGACGGTTTTAGTTAGTCTTAGAGTTAAATTGGCTGACATGCTTTTTTCCTATGTATTTGTTTCTTTATTTATGCTTTTATTTATATCAACAATCTGCAAGTGTAATAAGCATTATCGTATATTATGATTACTTTTCTTTTTGATATCGATAAATTTTTTGGTGCCTGTCTTTTTTTCTTCGATGACGGGTTCGGTTTTCTCAACGGCATTTAACCATTTCTTGACAGTACGGTTCTCATCAAGTTCAACCACAAGATAGTTTGTTCCAAAATGGGTAATGATGCCCATTTCGTCAGACTCTTTTATGATTACGGTGTCGCCAATTTCAAACAGTTTGCCTTGCACAAATTGCTCTCGTTCTTTGGATACAGATTCAAGTTCTATGTGTCGTTTAAATACTGTATTTTCTTTTAGTCCCAATCCACTACGCACATCAATGAACAACTTCTTCGCATCTTTGTTTGCCATTGTGGTAGGTAGACCCTGATTAAATGAAGAAAAATCATTCTCGCTTGCAAACTTACGCATCTTAGAAGCAGACATACCACTCACACCTTCTGCGTCAGGGTCTCGTTCACCAGCACTAACAACAGAGATAGACTTAAAATTATAGAAACCGTGTGCGCCTTTCACGCCATTGTATTTGTTAAGTAGAGTTTCAAACTCAAGAACTCGGTCGCTACCCGCAACGAATACTACGCTACGGTAACCCTTATCATAAAGATATGCCGATGCATCAAATGCAGTACGGACCTTTTTATTAATCAAAACCCTTCGGGCATGACGAGGAAACATTTTTCGAACATGCCTCACCTTCGAAGTGTAGTCTAAAGGATTTTTCTTACTATCCTGAGTTTGTGATAGAAATGCAAAGTAATTATTCTTACCTGCTTTCTGCGACAGAGCATCCAGAAGTTTACCATGACCAATCGTAGGAGGATTAAGTCTGCCAAACGCATAGTAGGCAACCTTATCTTCTTCAATTAAATAATCACTAAATGAGGATATCATTTATGATTCTTCCCCTATGTTAGAACCAAAGAGACCTGAGTTTGCTCGGTTGGTTCGAATGTTTTTTGCCTTTCGCATTCCTTTAGCGCGGTCTTTCTTACTATCTTTCTTTGCGGCATCGGAATAGCGATTCAAAAGTTTGTTAGACATTTCATCAGTCTGCTCGACATCTTCTCCGACAGTTCCACGGTGACGCTTCTGCGCTTGGTAGTTTGTATGCTGACCCATTCCAGGAACATAGTCAACGACTGTAAAGTCCTTGAAGGAAAGTCTTCGTGGTTCATCGTCTGTATTTTTCATGATGGATATTTCCCATTACCGATTTCTAGTTTATTTTTTGGCATATGCTTCTGTGTGCGTTTAACGTATGCTTTTGCTTCTTCTTCTGATTCAAACCTACCCATCTTACTGTTCGACTTAAACGAACTCGGTGAGTGAACATACCACGGATGAGACTTTATGGTCTTCGCTTCATTGAATTGTGCGAATCTTTTCATTTCCTGTCCAAATAGAATACGCTTCCAGTGGTAGTTGACTTGACCAATATCTTAAATTTGCTTCCAAAGAATTTATTCGCCATACGGAGATAGAGTTTCTCTCTGGTCGCCATTACCATCCTTGGTGCGCCACTGGGTTTCTCTGCTGCAAACGAAATGTATTTCGGGTCTTCTTTCTTCACAAAGTCTTGAGCAATCTTCATGACAGTGGAAAATATTTTGAGAGCGTCACCCTCGCCAGTGACATCATATGATGCCTTTGACCCATTACCCCTTCGACTGAAACCAATATTCCATATATAATAATCATCATCGTCTGCGTTTTCACTACCGACTATATCGACTTGGATGCGAGTTGTATTTATTTTCCCTTCGGCATTTTCGGTTTTTGAATCGAACCCGTATGAGTATTCATCATTAGAAACTTTCTTTCCATTGAACTTATAAGAAGAATCGAATGCTTCATTAAATTGTGTAAAAGATTTCATCGTACAGTACCATATGAGAATGATATTGGCATTTCTTTGATTCCGACTTCCTTTGCGATACCCAGTCTATGGTTGCCCTCTCCGAGTAGCACCTCAACGTCACCGTTCTTTCTCCGGTCAATGCTGACATGACCATACTCTTTGATACCGTTCTTCTTTATGTCTGCTTTGAGTTTCTTCATTTCAGACTCGGTGTTCTTACCAGTGAATCCACCGACCATCTTGCGGTCATATTCTCTTACCTTCCACAACTCGCTTATGCTAATCATGGGTTGGAAGTTATCGGCAACCTTCACGTTACCGTTCGCGAATATCTTGATGATGTTATCAAGGGTCACCTTGCCGCCACATTCTTTCTTTAGTTCGCTCTGTGAACGAACATATGTAGAGAAACCTTCTTGCTTTTGACCACTGTACTTCCGTGGTTTATATCGTTTTTGTGTGGAATGCTTTGCGAGTACAGCATCCGACTTCTTCATCACCTTATCTATCTCTGCCTTAGAGACAGGTTCAAAGTCTGCGAGCATATCGTCAAGGAATCCTTCCTCAATGTATCGAGCGAATCGTTTCACTGTTTAACCACGCCCCTTAGAGTCCCAACCCTTTAAGATATCGGGAGAGAAGTTGTTGTAACTGAATTCCATTCGGTCAACAAGTTTAACAGCATCTCCACCAAGTTTATCAATGGCAACGAAACCCTCTTGACCAGTAACCTTATACCCCTTACTTGTCTTGACAAATGTGTCAATACTTGCAAGGTCATTGAGTTTATTTATAAGGATTAGTTTTGCCGTTACCAACTGCTTTTGCAACTCAAACATGTTAATAAGACTTGCACTGTTTTCCTTTGAGAAGAATGACAATATCTCTGCGAGTTTCTTCTGCTGGACTTTCTTACCAGCATCACTTGAACGCTTGTCCTCTTCCTTCTTGTATTTTGCTTTCAACCAGTTCTGTAATGCGATGGTATGTCTGCGCGAGTCTTTGATCATTTCGCCCTTACGAACAAAGGTATTGTTGAACTGCTCTATCAGTTGGGCAAGTTGTGGGTTTGCTTCTAGTTGACGCAGAGTGCTTCCCGCTACTTTAGAAAACAACTTACCCGCATTAGATAAGGCAGCATCAACCGCCTTAGTTTCCTTTTCCGTTAGCGTAGCAACCGAGACATCACGCAGCATGGCATCCTGAGACCATACCTTACTTGTGGTTTTCAGTATGTTTACGTTAACACCATAGGATGCTTTCAGTGTTTCAAATGAAGAACCTGTGTATGTTGTGTGCCAAACGATTCCTATGGTCGCCTTCTTAACTTCCTTTGCACCTATGGACTTGGCAGGGAACGCATACACAATAGTGTTGGGGTGAAATGTTGTATACTTTTCTCCACCGATACCTTTATTCTGCACATCACCAGGACCGAACAAGAAGTCGCCCTGTATGACACCTTTGATTCCAAGCAGTGGTAGTAACTCAAGTGCAGCATTCATTTTTGTGTTGAGGTCGCCAGATGTATCGGCATCAACATCTGCTTTTGTTTTATAAACTTTGGGGTTCTTATTGAAGACACCTTTCTTGGCGACAAAGAACTCTCCATCGCTTGGGTCAGTGCCAGCAAAGATTGCTGGTGCGCCATCCCACTTTACAGAGATGTCTTGCTTGTGCTTACCCTGCAACATATCACGGAGTTCCCTCAAGGCATTGATTGCCTGTCGGGTTCCGTCCACACCACCATAGATAACCTGATCTTCCAAGTGTGTCATGTGGGTATTCTTCTGTTCAGACAGAATCTGTTGGTGTAGAAATGATTTCATATCGGGTTGGTCGCCTTCTTATTCGTAAGACTATTTATAATTAATTATTTCCACGGATCACCACTGAATTTAACAGATGATGCCATTGCTTGTGATTCATACTTAACTCTCATTTTCATTATTCTATAAGAACCTGCCATTATTCCTATAGAATCATTACCAACTTTTGATATTATAATTTTTTCCTTATTCATATACCCCATCTTACTATTTTTCAATGGGTCTAATAATGAAGCAGTGTATGGAGATTTAGAACCATGTCCGGTAACTTTTATATAAGCAGGTCTGATAATATCATCAGCGTCCAACCAATCACTAAGCACATATTGTTTTAAATCTTTTTGAGATAATTTTTTTAATTTTTTAAAAAAAGAATCTCTTGTTTTACCTAATATCACATCCCTTGCTGTATTTGATGCTTCTATTAATTTTTTATTTTTTCTTATTTCGTTTTTTCTAGTGCTTTTTGATTTAGATAAATTATATGTTTCGGCAAAATTGTTTTCGTGTTTATCTATTTCGCTTTTTAAATTAATACTAAGTGAAGTTTCTATTGTACCAACGCCAGGATTTTTAAATCCTATATCACCTTTACCAGCAGTAGATTTTGCAGATATTCCTAAAAATAATTTGGTAGTATTAAATTGTACCAATGTATCTGTCGGATTCTTTCTCGAATCTACTTCATATCCTACAGCTTTAGATAATACACCAGGTCTTGCAGTCCACCAAACTTTGGATACCGATGAACCATATTTATTTTCTTTAGCCCATTTTAAAGATTCAACCGACATAACTTTAGCTCTGTCGTCTTGTATTTTATAATCCTTTTCACCAATTTGCTTTCTTCGTTTTTCAAGTTGTTTTTTAACTTCTAATTGATCTTGATAACCAGTCCATTTACCACCAAGAAGATAATAACCAAGTAGTATTTCGTTTACATCCGCTTTTAATGTTTCTGCTGCCATCTCTTTACCTATTTGTCCTACTGGATTATACAATACTTTAAGTTTATTTATACTCCCTATTCCATAATATAAACTGGGTATAGATTTCATCCTCTAGTCGGGTTGCCTCAAGTTCCCAAGGCATCTTGCTTTCATCCTTTGGTTCATAAACAATATCAACACCATGCCACTTTTCGCAATGCTTTGGTGCGTTGGGCGCAACCAGTTCACGCTTGAGATACTGCCTTGCGTGAACCAGTTCGTGACCAAGAGTTTTTAGTTTATCTTCACGACTGATTGACTCACCACAAGTCACAGTCGCAATATCAATCTCTGCTCCGTAGTTATCTCCCCAACAGAGACCGTAAGAGTCATAATCGATGGTTCCGTATTTTAATTTAACACATACCTCACCACGCAGTTTATCAAGACCGATGTAGTTTGATGCAAAGTCAGCATATACTCTCATGTATGCTGGCATATTTTTAGACAGGTAAAGGTTCATGAGTCTGTGTCATCCTGTAGTACTGTTGAAGGTCACAAAGAAACATTTGCTTCAGTCCGTCATTTAAGTCATAAGTGGTGACTCTAGTGCTGAGACCTTCTTCAGTCTTACCACCTATATTTAATACGGCAATCTGTTCTATCTCAGTTCCGTACATCTCATCGTGTGCGATAGCGTATGCCGCGCATTGCTTGACATAGTTTTTCATTTGAGATGGCGATTTGATTTGGTTGGTTTTCTTGTAATCCCAAACTGTGGTCTTACCGCGAAATACTCCAACTCCGTCAAACTGACCACGAAACTTATTTTCCTTAGAGATAACACCTTTCTCTTTCGCCCAGACTTCATCAATATCAATCCCGATTTCCCTGTTAAAGATATCAAGAATCGCCTGTTGATATTCGTCCTTCGCAGAATTATCCTCAAGGGTTTTGTGTGCCTTGCGACCTTCGCGAACTGCTTTGCCCAAAGGAGAATACTTGTCCTTCATCATACGTTGCATGATTGCATTTTCTTTAGCATTGAGAGTCCTCCACACTTTACTAGGTGAGGGATATCCCATGCAGTTAAACATCTTACTCAACTTTGGAAGTGGTAGGTATTCATACATTATATATTCTCCAGTTCTTTCGCTGGGTCAACGAATACAACATCTTCCGATGTGTCTTCAATATCAACCTTAGAATTTTCACCAACAAACTTTTTCAGTGCTACGACTCCACCAAGAACTTCGATGGGCAGACTATACTGCTCTTCGATTTTTTCTCGTTTAGAATTTGATAAACTGACATAGTCTTCTGGGTGAAGAAGAATGCGAGTAAGATTTGATCCTGTTGAAATCCACCGCTCAATACGTTCTGAGAGTGGTCGTGTGAATTCGGCAATTGCCATAGGTAATCTCCATTGAATAATCGGAAGCCACGTTATTGCGGCCTATTCCTCCATTCAATGTAACCATTATACTCTTTTGAGGGTCAAATACAAGACCTAAAATGTCAATGTAATCAACGACTTACGATGTGGGCATTAATGCCCTTATGGGGTTTCTGATGTTGGTGTGGGTCTGGGTAGGATGTGGGGTACTGTGGTCTTGTAGGGCATCACTGCCCCCCGATCATAGCATGAATGTTAACGAACATCGGGAGTAGTTGAAGGAATATCAATCCACCCAGTAGCAGATAAGTTGTGCGTTCGAGTTTTCTAACCCTATGCTCTACCTCATTGATCTGGTTTATTATAGATTTCAGCGCGGCATTGGTTTGGTCGCCTTTAGTTTTTAACACCGCTATCTCTACATTGAGTCGAGAATATCCCTGTTCTACTTTATCGTTATCTGTCATGGAAATTTAAATCCTAGTTTGTTAGTACGGGAAGAAATTGAATAAGCACTAAAACGATAATAAAAAAATAAACAGACTTTTCGATTTTCATAACTCTATTCTCGACTCTGCCTATATGGTATCTCAAATTTTGAAGAGTCGCATCCATGTCATCTTCATTTACCCTCTTAGTCTTTCTCCTATCTCGTCCCCTATTCATCCTTGAAACACTCGACTATTATTATTATTCTACAGATTATTTATATTTTTTTTCATCTCCAATCATCATTTTTCTAACTTTTATTAAGTGATCTACATAGTTTAAATTCAATGGGTCAAGGTTAAATGCGTCATGCATGAGGGAAAGGTCAACCTGACATTCTTCTACCGTATCCCCTATTGCTGCTATCGCTGCCACACTGTAGAGGGTTACGCGACCTTCGTCATCGTAATAGACTTCGTGTATACTGTAGCATGTGTCCTCTGACCCAGGACGATGTGCTACTCTATAGTTCCAACTCACATCGTTACTCCAGTCTGCCTTGCTCTTCTGCATACAATTTCCTCAACTCCATGAACCCTTCAATCCAGTTATCACGATGTTCAACGAATACCTGAGTTCCTTCTGGATGTGTGATAATAGTAACCAACTGGTCAACTGGTATCTTTGTTCTTTCCTCAAACATAACTGCATATGCAGACTCTTGCTTGAAGTAATTATTTATAAACTTTCGCGGTTTCTCCTTTGATGAGGTCTTCCAATCAATGATAGAAAGTCTACCATCAAACTCTGCAACAAGGTCAACCGTTCCTGCAACTTCAAGATGATGAGAGAACAACTGTCCTTCCACCATCCTAACATTATTTATACGCGCATCCGCAACATCTCGCAGACCAGCAAACAATGCTTTAACATTAGGCATCATTTTCGTTTGCTCTTCACCAAGGATGTGTCGTTCAATCATTTCGTGAACATCGTTACCCTTAGAGAGTGCCTGTGTGGAGACCCTGTTTGCCTCCACTTCACCGACACGCTTACGCCACCTATCTAGTCCTTTCTTACTGGAAGGGTCAGCAGACAGCACTGTGGTGACCGAGGGATAGGGTTTGCCACCTGTTCCTGAGTAGTGCCGTTTGCCTTCGATCATGATCTGTTCTAGTGCTGGGATGTCAGTTATTAAATCTAAATTATACTTCTTTGTCATTCTATCTCCGCATCCTAGCTATTTCTAGGATGTCTTCTTTATTTAGTATTGGCACAGCGTTGCTCTTATGAAGAACGCTAATACCCTTGATAAGAGTTCCTGTGTATTTCTTGACTGGTGGACCGACACATGCTCCTTTGCTCTGGTCTGAGTCAACAGACCTGTACTGGGATGTATCGCCACGCACTGGTCTAACTGGTGCGTCTGCCATCGTTTTGAACTCTTGGGACGGATGCTTTTGAAATCGCTCACCCCCAAGAATCTTTTTCTTCTTTACCTTGCGACCATTGAAGTCGTGTGATGTTGAATAATATTTCATTAAACTCCCTCACCAAACATTGCATGCATCAAGTCATCTCGTTCTTTGCTGTAAACTTTATAAAACTGTGGGTCATTCATTTCTATTGACTCAGTGTTGTGCTTTAGGTCAAACCTCTTTACCAGTTTAACCAATAACGGAGCATTAGAAAGTCTGCTCCTTGTTATCGCTTTTCTGGTTTTTCGGTTACCAACATATGCTGGAGGGTCTGTCATAAACCAAACACCAGCAGCAACTTCTGGACTAAACTTTTCTTCTATATCTTCCTGAGTAAGTTTAGTGTCTTCCACAGTATCGTGAAGAACTGCTATGGTCATCGCAGTCAATATTTCGTCTTCACTGAATGAACCATCGTTCTCCATATATTCTTCGACAAGATCAGAAACTTCGACTGGATGATTAAAATATGGTTCACCAGTAAACTTTCTTTCTTGCCCTTCGTGTGCTGCCATCGCTACTACTAGTGCGTGACTTAGTTCTTCGTAATACATAGGTTATCCTTTATTTGATGAACCATTATACCCTATCTGGGGTCAAATGCAACCCCCAAAACTTCAATGAAATTAAGGGATTGCGATACTGTGTCTTTGGATTGAGTCTGGTTCAATCTCACCGCCCACCCCGCACCAAATAGTCACACTTAGTGGAATTAGTATCGCGATTATTATTACAAGTTTATTCACAGTTCCACTTTCCACTGCAATGCTATTGGTAGTTGTGGTATGCCATCCTTGGAGTAATTATGGTACTTTACTGTCAAGATGTTGCCGATACATTCATCACGGTGTTTCCACTCCAGTGCTTTCTCATGCATGTTCCCTGCTGCTGTGACATTGAATGTCGCACCAGACTCGGTCTCGCATATCCAGACAGGAACACGATATGTCTTGTGATTGTCTGCGCGGATGCGCGGGGTTCCTTCCTCGTATCCTATGACTTTGAACTCTGCGTCATGAAACTCTTTGACCTTGAGTAGTTTGCGTGACCGCTTATCAACCTGATAACCATCGCTGCCAAATCGCAACATGGTTCCTTCGTAACCTTCTTCGCGCCAATCTGCATGGTGTTCCATTAGTTCTTCCATGTTGTCGATAGCGTATGTTGGATTGGCAACAATCTTTGGATGGAACGGAAAACATCCTTCCTCAAATTCATCAGTCCTATCTAAGAAAGAAGCATGCTCGTCAACAACATCATAGATATGATATTCAATATCAAGTGCCGCTTCTGGATTCTTCTTCGCTCCCTTGATAAGACTTGATACTTCTTGTAGAGTTTTACCATGCAGATATAACTCACCGTCAAGATGTAGATGCTGTAAGGAAGAAGATTCTATTGCCTCAATTATATGTGGTAGGTCGATAACTTTACCAGACCTAGAATATAAAACACCATCAAGAAATAATGCACGATGCCCATCCAACTTTGGTTGACAGAGTGCCGTATCCCAATCGATAGTTTCTGGTTTGACTTTATCAAGTGATGCGGCAAGCATAGGTTTAGGTAAACCCAATGCGTTAGTCGATGTGACCTCTGCTGCCTTGATGCTATCAACATACCCCTTGTCAATTTTCAACCGTGACTTAGATTCCAGTTCAAGAACCGCTTGCTCTTCGGGTGTAGTCTCATTAGACTTACCGATGTTTTTACCAGTCGCAGTGTGTTGACTTGTAACTGCTTTGCCACCTATGACTGTTGCACTGCGAGAGAAAACAATATCTCCCTCCGTCCAACCTTCCCAGATGCCGACTCGACCGTTGTGATTTTTGTATAATGTAATCATATTATCCCTTTGGATAAATTGCGAATGTGGTTGCATGTTCTACGAGACAAGTTGCCTGACCTCGAACACCGGGTCGCCTTGGACCGCGATACTTTAATCTGCAACCAGAATATGCGAGTGCGCGAATGACAATGTTATCGCGGTATCTCATTGGGATGCCTTTGTAAATTGAAGATTCACTTTCTGGTGAAATGTAATCAAAAATATTCATTTTATGCCACCTCTGCTTGGAGATTTTTGAAGTCAGTTGCGACATAGTTAAATGCCTCTTGCAATTCTGCATTTTCACTTTTCAGATTTGCGACTTGATCCATCAACCTTGCGATTTCTCCATCCTTGGTGATGATGCGTTGATTCTGGACATCCATTGTGTCCTTCATAATTTTCTGGATTAGTTCATTGTTCATAATAAAGTTCTCTCTGTTTCTCAATTCTTACAACTATTATACCCTATCTGGGTTCAAATGCAACCCCTAAAACTTCAATGAAATCAGTGGGTTAGCGCACTTCCTCAACCATGATGCTGAAACTGTCGTATCTTGGATACCATTCGCCTTGGATCAACTCGCCATCCTTACTTTCCTCAATACGCAGTTCCGCCTTCTCGCGAGTGCTGAACACTCCAACAATTTCAGAACCTTCGTAATCCCAGTTACCATGTACGATGTATACTTTCATTTTCTTTACGCCTTGCTCGCGTCTAACAATTCTCTCATCGGGAACTGTCCTATTTCCTGGAAGTCGCGAGAGACACCCTCTGGAGAATTGGCAACCCACTCGCGTACCATATCTGCGAGACAATCCGCAGGGAAATGCCCCACCATTACATCATTTTCCAGCAGGACTACGATTCTTTTGCTATCAGATTCTTTGTTCATTTTCTTTCTCTCTTTCTCAATTCTTACAACTATTATACCTTATCTGGGTTCAAATGCAACCCCAAGAACTTCAATGATATCAATGACTTATCCCCAAGGGTCAGAGATGACAATGACTCGGTTAGGTTCTATCAGAGCAGCAGCAGCATACAATGCATCCTTGACCATCTGTCGGTCAACTCCGTCTTCGCCTTGTGGTATGTTTTCTTTAAAGCATCGCGCAGAAAGTTGAAGGTTGACATCCCATTGAACCCAATCCCAATTCACTAAACCGTTTTGGATGTTCGCTGGAACTGCTGCTAACTCCTGTGCTAATTCTAATAACTGTGCTGCTTTCATTTTCTTTCTCTCTTTCTCTAATTGATGTAACCATTATACCGTATCTGGGGTCAAATGCAACCCCAGAAACTTCAATGAAATCAATAACTTACAGGCATAAAAAAAGTCCTTTGGAATCAAGGACTTAGAGAATGGTATGCATAGTTAAACCACGCCACCGCTCACTCGGTATGCTCGTCATCGTGTACGTGCAATGCGATAATGCCGTAGTGCAAGACCTTCAACAAATCCTTGCGGTTCCATCCGTCTTTCTTTCCGTATCGCTGGGAATATTTCATTATGTTCCCGATGCAGAATCCAGTTCCGTGTCCACCATCAATAATAAATTCTGTGGACTGGATTTTATCTTGCGCGTAGTGTTCGCCATAGGTCGCATCGATGTACTTGGTCAACTCTTCAATTAATTTATCTTCACTGTAACGATAATCTATTTCAGTTGTTTTTTTAATAATCTTCTCCTTCAACATATTGTGTCCGTATTGAGTCAAGTGGGTCTTTTGATTTTGCGTTCTTCCTTCGTCCTTCTTCGGGAGTATCCTCACTCCCGTCTAACAGTCTATCGATGTATCCGTTTAGTAACGCACCCATAGAGATATTGTGCTGACTTGCATACCGCTTAAACTGCAAATGCTTGTCGGGTGTTATCCTGATATTGAATAATTTAGTTGTCATTCTATTCCTTGTTCTTTTCTGTATGCATCAATTTCTGCATTAAATTCTTCAACGGTCTGTCCGTAAGAGTGCGCCAACTCTGCCATCCTAAATCTTTTCGTTGACTCAAACCAAGAAGGTTTCTCTCGCTTAGTCCAGACCATAGAAAAGTTATCACGCTTTGACCAGTAGTAATCTCGGTATGACTGTATGGGATTTTCTTCGTCAATGCAATAAGGTGCTGCACCCATCGCCAAAGGGAAAGGTGTCAACTCAAGACTTGGGTCTATGTTCTTTGGGGGACTCTTAATCAACCAGTTCAGTTTGTAATAGGTCTTGTGGGTTCTATTATCGTATCGCCAATTGTATTCTTTGGCAACTGCCTCAAAGAAACGTGCTGCCCACTTGTAATTAGCGGTAGTCTCTCGCGCCCATACTGTGCAAGGATGGTTAACGTGACATGCTTTGTAGAGAAACTTTTCGCGCTTGTCAGGAAGAACCCACTGCTTCTGGTTGCGTCCTGTTTTGGTCTTACCAGTTATCTCTTTGCCGTCAAGAACACGATGCACTGTAGATAGCATCTGTCCTTCCTCAAGAACCATCTTGACCACATGCGAATCGCAGAGCGACCTCGCGCATGCTTCTGGTGTACTTTCAATTTTAAATCTATTCATATTGTAGTTGTCTCATTCACTTTGTACTTGTAAAGTTTAAATGCTTCCTTATCCTATTTACTTCTGCTTGAGAAAGATCATACTTTGACTACGCCCACTCTACCACAATGTTTGGGACTCGTTTCTTCTTCTTCATCGATAGCGTCATATGTATCTTCGGGAATATCATCGACCTCCTCAATAAGTTGGTCTTCAAAATACTCGGATTCCTTAATTACTTGTTCTTGTATAATCGGTTCATACTGTGGCATCACTCTAGGTTGCACGATAGGAATTTCTATCTCTTCATCCAAGTTTGTAACATTGTCTGGTGAGACCTTCATGTTGCCGTCATCATAAAAGACCTTCGCCAACTGCTTATCACGGAATCCCATTGATGCTGCAAGTAATAGAACAATCGCCAGTGGGTCAAATGTAATAATCAATAGTATGATAACCCATCGCACTGCTTCATCAAAGTGGTCTGTGGCAGCATCGCCATAGATTAACTCTGCAATGTATTTCAACGGACCGACTTCAACTTCCAACTCTATTTGTGACTGTTTTATTGGCAGTAGTTTTTCTTGAAACAATTCTATGCTGGCATATGAATCATTGATATCGTCATTGAGTGCTGCGCGTTCTTCTGCCTGATTCTTACGCACTGCCATCGCGCCATCTTTGCCGCGTACCCTATCATAGTCTATCAGGGTCTGCACTTGAGCATCTAACTGCCCCATAACAATCTCTGCATCGCCTATTTTTCGTTGCTCATTATCTATCTGCCTTTCAAGATTTTCTATTTTCAGTTCGTTATTTCCACCACTTGAAATCGTTGTTTCGAGATGCGCTTTAGATAAGAACCCAAAGATGCCGAGGGATGTAACTACCATAAGCAATACAACTGCCGATGTTAGATAAGACTTCATCAGTAGTGGTGCTTTGCTCCAGTTACGATGTAACCAAGTTGCAGTTACAAGTTTACCAACTTCAAGGACTCCACCCATAATAGCAATCGCTAAGACTGCTCCAGAGAATATTGCAATGAGACCAAGGATAGAGTACCATGCTGCAACGGTGGCAATTGCCAATGCTGTTATTAGTGTTAGATATCGCATTTAATTTCCTGCTATGTAAAAAATGTGACTGCCTTCCTGTTTAACTTTCTGCATACTACTAACCCAGTATGGATCGACTTGTGTGTTGTGATACCACATTGCACCATTCACACTATCGTCCCATCTACTGTCTGTAATACTTTGTTCAACTCTGTGGGCATAGACATGATATGCCACACGCCACGCAGAGTCCCATGCATCAGGTTCGAGAATTTCATCAACCCTACCATCGCAATACCAAGAGAACTGACATTTATTTTTTATTGGTATTGGTCTGCCATCTTTCCAAGAAGGTTTTGTATACCCTTGCCTTACCACACCACAAAGTGTATTGGGGAACCGCTTAGATTCCATTCTATTTATACTTACATGGGCGACCGCGACTCTTCCTTCAATATCTTGACCACGCGCTTCGTGATAGATATTTTCTGCGAGGCATAAGACTTCAGGGTCACCATGCTCAACAGCATTGCTACCCAATGAAATAGAACATGCAATAGTAAAGAGTAATACTCTCATTAGGATTCTGCAATCATCCTTATTTTTTTTAAGTCTTCGTGATCACCTGACATCTTTAATACTCTACCATCGCCCAACTCAACCGTGATGGTTTTATGATACTCGCGTGAATGCGGATACTCTGGATTCTCCGGTATTCTTAAATCCATACGAACTCCTATCACTTCGCCAAATAGAATATCCGAATTTGGATTCGGTCTAAATGAAACCATTTTTCCTGGGACATCAACTGACAGTGGAATGTTTTTACGCATTTTTTTTGCTGGTTGTCTGTTTCGTAGTTTCGCACTTCGCTTCGCTTTACGATCTTTCATTCGTTGACGTTGATCTTTGCGTTTTTTGCATTCTTCCTGAATGCGTTCTGGTGACATGCCCATTAGAAATAACTCTCCAGTGAATTGTAACTTGTATTATTCCAAGGATCATCTTGGAATGGTTTGATGAATGAAGAAGGAATCTCTTCCTTCAGGTTTTTGAACTTTCTTCGCGTCTTACTGAATGTTAAAGGTTTAGTAAACTTCTCCCATTCGGTTGACCCATTTTTACGATACGCTATTAACTTCTCTTGAGTACTATTCAAGAGGTAGTCGTGATTAGGGACTGCATAGGGTGCTTCATTCCATACAGTAACTTCTCTCAACATTCTAAACTCGGTTTCTATCATGGTAACATATTATCCTTACTCAAAACTTTATTCCATCCGAATATCAGGTAACCGATCCCGATTCCAAGCATAAGAGACAAACCGAATGCTGGGTACACTATTCCAGATACCACGCCCAAAGTAATAACCATAGTCAAGATGATTCTTAATACTGATAATCTATTGTATTTGTTAAACATTATTTAAAATTCCTACTCCAAGAACAAACAAACTCACCGCATTCAGCATTATCATTGCTCGGTCTTTCCATACGATACTCACTACCGACCATCCCAACACTCCAAAGAATGTTACTATCAAGTCGTAACTTTTATAGTCTCCCTCTGCTGACCGGAATGCTATTCCTATCAGTATCAAAGTAGACGCAGTCCACTTCAATACCCAGAGACTTTTTGATTCACTATGCATTAGATTCCTGCCCAACACAATTTCAAGTTTTCTTCTTCAACATGTCCACGCGCAAAGTTCAATGCGGGTGCGTTCCAAGATGATGCTTTGAGGATATCCCCAACTTTGAATCCCTTGTTTGCTTTCTTCACGATGAACCCGACAACCGACTGGCGACTCCCGCCATCCTCGCTACGGATTATTTTGATATATTTTTGACCTTCTTTGAAGATAACATTATATTTTTCTTTGATGTCAATATCATAAGCAGTCCTACCACCCCATTGTGCATAGTCGCTTTCTAATGCTTCTTTGACTCGCGCCATTCCTACTTCTAAATCACACATATTTTCTTCCTTCATTTCTCTAGTTGATGTAACCATTATACCGTATTGGGGTTCAAATGCAACCCCAGAAAATTCAATGAAATCAATAACTTAGTCCTGCGCCTTAACATTCTTGGGGGAATAGAGTCCTTCAAGACTACGAACCTCGTTGAATACCCTTATTCGTTTGGCAGTAAATCCAAGAATCTCACCTTGTCCCCAACAATCAGTTCCAGCACATTTGACCCACACTATTTGACCAATCTCGAAATCTTTCATATCTTTACTTCTTGTAAGTAGAGTGAAACAGTGAAATAGCAGTGTAATGCGAACAATGAAAGTAATCGGTCATCGCATCGCTATGATCAAAGTATTCTTTGCCAAGCATAGCATCGTGCAATTCATTCAAAAACTTAGCGTATTTGGTAAAATGTGAATCAATATGATACTGGTTAACGTCCAGACCATAAGACCCAATCCAAGGATCATCTAGTGCATAATCTTCGATAATAAGGTCAGCATCTTTGATCTTTGCGACAATGGTGCTGTGATGTTTAACAGATACACTCAACTTAAAACCGTATTTCTTTGCAACTGCTTTCATTGCTGGTGCGAGGTCTGCTTTCTTTTCTTTGCTTACATATGCCATGATAAAATCTCTCTCTCTTCTCTAGTTGATGTAACCATTATACCCTATTCAGGATGAAATGCAACACCAGAAACTTCAATGGAATCAAGGACTTAGGAGGGGTGGAAAACTTGAGGGAAATCAATGACTTAGGTGGTGGTATAACTATTCATACCGCGCCACCGCTTACTTTTGGGTTATGAGAAGTCAACCGCCTCTCGTAGATTTTGGGAATGTTAGATATGCATATTGCTTGAACATTTTTGACCTTACAGCATAGTCTCTCTTTTGTTTGATACGCCATCCAAAGAAACGGTTAGGACGATGTTTTCTCTTGATCATCCGGAACGTCTTGTGCTGGCGAGGTTTGATGATGTATTTTCCCAGACATCGACCTGCTCGTCTTCTGTGTGGTGGTTTGATACTTCTATCTGTCTTTGCAATCACTAACAATCTCTTCCGTATCGACCGCAGTTGTATGCATTGGAATTCTGCTTGTCCCATTGATCTTTGTTTCTATCATAAATGCCTTGCTGATAAGAACAATCTACTGGGTCTGAATTGCAGACAAAATTAGGGTAGTCCGAACGATTCGATGATTGATACTGCCTCTGTCGCTGGACAGACGGGTCAGTCTGTCGGTTAGTAATAATCCAACTAACTGCCGACTGAACTCCAACGTTGATAAGTGCGTCTTGCACTTGGTCATTCATCGCATATACTGGTGCTGATACCAATGCGGTAAATGCTATAACGATACTTAATCTTTTCATTTTATTTCTCTTTCTTTATTTAATGTAACCATTATACCGTATTTGGGGTCAAATACAACCCCAGAAACTTCAATGGAATCAATTGGTTAGATGCGCTGCGAGACCTGCCTCAACCTCTACCACTGCCAAACGCAATTCTATAACTTCTTGGGTCTCACTATAAGTACCCCACTCGTCTTCACCTGTAGAGATAATTCGTTTAATTACGAATTCTTTTCCTGCCACTTCGCCTTCACAATCTTCTCTAATATATTCTATACAATCTTTAATATTGTCAAACTTGGTGTCTTTAAACTGAAAAATCTCACTCATATTATTTACTCACTGACAGGTATAATCCGATGTTGGCAAATGCATAACCTGCATAGCATAGTGCCATTGGTATGTTCTCTTTATACGCTTGTTCCGCGCATATGTAAAAATAAATGATACCTGTAACTGCTACTAACCAACCGCTCACTTTCCATCTCCGTGTATCTGCGCCTGTTGTGCTGATACTTCATATAGGTTCCATTTATGGATAAGGTATGTCATTGACAGATTCTCTATTGTGTAACAAAACGCCCACTGGTCACCTCGTATTTCAAAAATCTTTCTACGACAATCTTCATCATCATCACCTTCAACAATCAGGAAACACTTGTGGAGTCGTTCTCCACCCAATGTCATATGTTCCCTGCCAAAAGTGACCATGATTTTCATATCGCTTCCATTAACCTCTCTACTAATGCGGTTCTTTCTGTAACGCCTTCGAGAATATTTAGGTCAAGGTTGATATCAAAATGATCTTCTACATCGGTAATTATCGTCATAGCAGTTAGACTATCGAATACATTGTGCATATCGTATCCCTCCTCTTCCAATACTTTGTCTATAATATTATTTATCGCTTTTTGCTTAATTTCATTCATCGCCCTGTCCTCTATTTATAAATCTATATAATATGCGTATGCGGTAAAGTTGCCAGAATCATAACAGTTAACGTCATCAATTCCTGTAGACATTTCTCGCTCCTCTCCTGCTTGCATATCGTAACAATCTCTATTTTTCTTGCCCACTACCTGCACATCTTTGTATTTGGCAAGGTCATTCCAGACAGACCTACCACCATAGGACTGTTGAGTCCCTGCCTTGAGTGTAATACCCATTCTCTTCATTAGGTATCGGTAGATTTTTGGTGCAAGACCATAACCTTGGTAAGTGCTATCTACCAGAACCATTGATATCTCATAGGAATCTTTGAATAGTCTTGCCCTTGACTTTTCAAGGTCAACGGTCATAACACGGTCATAACTCGCTTTGTTACCAAAAAGTCTGGCAATGTTCGAACGCTTTTCACAACAGATTTGAACATTCATAAATCTATCTTCTTGCGCCAACCACAAAGACAATCCCTTGTAGGAACCAATCTTTTCATATCGATTATCGGGTTTGAATTTGCCCAATTTCTGTCTTCCTTCACCATAAACAATTCTATCCATAGTAAAGTCCTCTATCGCTGATTTTCGTATTGACGCTTCTGGCGTTTACGGTCAGCATAGACAAGGTCGAATATCACATCAATTTCTTGCGCGACCAAGTCTGGATCAACCATTACTCGCACGATATCCGACTCAAGGTCCATCCACGCTTTTCTGTTCGCAAACCTATCGCGTGAGTTATCGTAGTAATACTCTACAACACCTTCTCCACCGACACCGAAAAGTTTTTCTGGTGTTGGTCGGGTAAAGTCGTAAGTAGGGAATGCGCCATCTTTAGCGTAGTAGTAATCTTCTGCGCCAACATTTCGTGACATGATATTTTGGTCTAACATAATATAGTTCTCTCTATTGCTCGATTCTTTTTACAACTTTGGCAATCTTGTCGATCACCTTAGTGTTACGGATTGACGCTCCGGTCTTCCTGCGATACTTGACCGCGTTCCATCGCGCCAGTGCTTCTGCATCGCGCTGTTCAACACAATAGTCCAGATCGACTCCTAGTGCTTCTGCTTCTTCTAAACTCATTTTCATCTTTCTATCTCTGTTTCTCTATTCAATACAACCATTATACCCTATCTGGGGTCAAATGCAACCCCAAAAAGTCCTTAAAAATCAAGGACTTGAGAGTATGAATAGTCATACCAGACCACCGCTCACCACTGCCCGGGACAACGCTGATAGAATTTAAAATCCCCTCCGCCACTGACATCTCTGATAGTCTGTTCTGTAAAATCCTTCGGCATTATCTTATCCTCAACTGGTAGATCACCAAACAGATCTGTCAACTTCTCAACCTGTTCTTCGAGTGCGCCAACACGATAAACAAGCATATTATCGTGATAAGGACTTTTAGTCTCTTTGTCGATTATTTCCTGTTCCAACTCAGCACACTCTTCACGGAGTGTATCGTTTTCTTCTTCTAGGGTAGTGATGCAATTTTTGTAGTCTTGCTGCCATCCTTGGAGGGTTTCAACCTTCGCTGACATATCGGCAAGTTGCGACATCAGGTCACGGATAACAAGGGTACACTCTAGGTGTAATATTTCGTTATTTTTACTCATTAAAAAATCCTCCATTGTTTTTTCTTCTTGCAATACCTAATAGTCCAACCAGTGCGCTACCGAATAACCATGCTGCTGCTGGAATTGGGACGGGGGAAGGAGTGTAGTTATACTCTGTGATGTATTGTCTACACGGTCTGAAACCAACGCCATCACACGGAATTCCTGTTATTTCAGTCGGCATGCCGTTGGGATTGTTACTAAAAAACCAGGTCTTACTGTTATCCATAGACAGACTCCAGAAAGGTGCAGCAGTTGTTATACTAGTGCTTTCAAATGTATCAATGGCGGTACTCCTCACTTTATAACCAGTTACAGGTTCAATACCAGAATTCACAAGAACGATATTTATATAGTAAACTGTCCTATCAAATAATGAACTGAGTGGCAACCGCCAAGTCTCTTCTATTCCAGTGGCATCCGTTAAACTCCAATCAAAATTTGCCGAATTATCAATACTTGTTGATACGACCAATCCATCGCATGCGGGACTACAATGTACATCATCACTATTCCATGTATCCAAATTAATTGTATTGGCATTCGTGCCAAAGGAAACAGCAGCAAACATTGCTGCACTGCAAAAACTTAACTTGTTCATATCAATTCTCCATCATCATTAAATTCCATTGTGCCTTCGATCATCCTGCGACCTATCTCATTCGCGCATGATGTAACTATCCTCGAAACTGAGGTTTTACTGCCATACCTCCAAGCACTCGCTTTTAATCGCAA
>Ga0307984_1000305_pt1 | contig 21581 bp, 20 predicted proteins | sample EllFjometageno78_FD_203169 | JGI IMG/M metagenome (GOLD analysis project Ga0307984, IMG submission 203169) | Marine microbial communities from Ellis Fjord, Antarctic Ocean - #78 | ecosystem: Environmental > Aquatic > Marine > Unclassified | place: Southern Ocean | collected 2014-10-09
CGACTTCCTGATTCATGTTATCGATGTAAGTCATCCTCAATTTGAAGACCAACTCGCAGTCGTTGAACGCACCCTTGCGGAAATTAAAACTTCAGACAAACCTACTTTGCTGTTATTTAATAAAATCGATGCTCTTAAAGATCCCGAAGGAGATAGATCTCCTGAAGAACTTGTTGAAGGGTTGAAGGAAAGGTTTGAGAAAGACGGGGATGATGTTGTGTTTATGAGTGCCATGAGTAAGGATGATGTCACAACACTACGTGGTCTTTTATATGAAAGAGTAAAGGAACTTCATATAAAACGCTATCCCTACAATAAATTCCTATACTAATATTCGCTAATCTTAGCTAACTTCGTCACATGTCAAGTATCCGTCAAGAAAAAGTAGGTTCCCTCGTAAAACAGGAACTCAGCATGATATTCCAAAGAGAAACAGCGATGCACTTTGAGGGGCTTTTTATAACTGTAACACAAGTCAGAATGTCTCCTGATTTAGGTTTGGCAAAAGTATACTTGAGTTTTATGGCAGTAAAAGAGCCTGAAGCGGCTTTGACGGTGGTCAAGAAACAGGGGAATTGGACACGACGCGCATTGGGTGGTGTTATCGGAAAACAGGTGAGAAGAATTCCGGAACTCCAATTCTACATAGACGATAGTTTAGATTACTATGAAGCAGTAGAAAAAGCATTAAAAGAGTAAATTACGTGAGACTGCCTTTTAGACTTGCGCGCAGATACGTTTTCCAACCGCGATCACGTAAACTAGTTCACGTTATTTCCGGTATTTCAATGTTCGTGATTGCTGCGGTGACTATGGCAATGATTGCCATTCTTTCTGCTTTTAACGGGATTGAAGATTTGGTTCAGGAGCTTTTCGGCACCTTAGATGCTGACCTCGCTGCGGTGGCAATTTCGGGTGAGGTCTTGCCTAACGAACTTGGTGAAAAAATCGGGAGTCACCCAGGAGTAGCCTACTATTCGGCTGTTATAGAAAGTGAAGCCGTGATAAGAGGAGGTGGAACAACTCATATATGTTCTGTATTGGGGGTTGATTCAAATTATGGTGAGGTGACTGGGATAGATGGAGCTATTGTAGAAGGAGTTTGGGGTAAATCTTTTGCAAACGAAGCATGTATTTGTCTCGGCTACGGCATTAGATCTGAGATGGGGTTAAGATCTGATTCCATTGATCCTCCGCTTATGTCTCTAGGTGCTCCCATTAGAGGTAAGGCACTCCGCAGACATAAAGAGAAGGATTTCAGGACAGTTCCTGCTCTAGCATGTGGTACCTTTTCAATTAATGCAGATCTTGACACAAGATATGTACTTGCTCCCCTACAACTTGCCCGAGAACTGTTTGACAGACCAAATGAAGTTTCTAGATTTGAGATTCGGGTTACAGAAGGTTGGAGTGCTGATGCATTAGCGACTGACGAAGAATTTCTCAATATCCTAGGAGACAATGTTTTCCTTCGCACACGAGCTGAGAAACACAAGTTTATAACCCAAACAAATCGTGCAGAAAAGTGGGCCACATTCGTGATTCTCAGTTTTATACTAATCGTAGCCGCATTTAATATCCTTGCGTCACTCACTATGCTACTCATAGACAAGAGGCAGGATCTCGAGGTCTTCAAAGCATTGGGAATGAAAAGCCGAGATCTTGAACGCACTTTCTCAATTCAGGGCCTCGCAATAAATATTCTAGGCGGGGTCTTTGGTGCCATTCTCGGGATTGCTATCGTTTTAGGCCAAAACCAATTCGGTTGGCTTGCCCTTGAAGGTTCCGTTGTCCCCTACTATCCAGTTAGGTTGTCTGCCATGGATATATTCGGCACACTTACAGTTGTTGTGGGAATTGGAGGATTGGGGTCTGCTGCAATGGTACGATTCCTCATTCGACGACTTACAACTCTCTAAATCTCTGCAAGATATAGGTCTGCTATTTCTGCAAGTTTGGCACGGATTTCATCAACTGTATCCATCGTCACAAGATCTAATCTGTGTTTCTTGAAATCGGGTAGTCCTTTGAAGTAGTTCGCGTAATGGCGTCGCATTTCTACGATTCCAAGCCTAACTCCCTTCCACTGTAAAGATCCCTCGAAATGCATAGATGCAGCAGCAATACGCTCCTCGATAGTGGGAGGGGCGAGATGTTCACCTGTTTTCATAAAATGCTTGATTTCATTGAATATCCAAGGAGCGCCTATACTTGCACGGCCTATCATAATTCCATCGATCCCGAATCGATTTCGATATTCAACGGTTTTCTCAGGAGTGTCAATATCACCATTTCCGAAAACTGGGATATGCATTCTTGGGTTATTCTTGACTTGGGCTATTAAAGACCAATCCGCATCACCTTTATACATTTGGGCTCTAGTACGCCCATGAATACTAATCGCTTTAATCCCGACGTCCTGCAAGCGTTCAGCTACTTCAACAATATACTTTGAATCCTCATCCCAACCAAGTCGAGTTTTCACAGTCACCGGAAGATTGCAAGTGTTAACGATCTCCTTAGTCATGGCCACCATCTTAGGGATGTTCTGCAAAATCCCAGCTCCGGCACCTTTCAAGGCCACTTTTTTAACTGGACAACCATAGTTAATGTCAATAAGGTCAGGTCCAGCACGCTCTGCAATTGCTGCTGCCTCTCTCATAGGTCCTATATCTGCACCGAAAATCTGTATCCCAACAGGGCGTTCATACTCGAAAATATCGAGCTTCATCATACTCTTTGCAGCGTCTCGGATTAAACCTTCAGAACTGATAAATTCAGTGTACATCAGGTCAGCTCCATACTTTTTACATACAGCTCTAAAAGGTGGGTCACTCACATCCTCCATCGGAGCGAGTAAGAGAGGGAAGTCTCCCAATTCTATGTCAGCTATTTTAACCAAATCGTTAAATAATTTTTCACGAACTTGCCGCAAAATTAAGCCCTACCCATGACGTTCATACAAAAGGCCTTCAGAAATCTTCATCCTCTACTACAAATAACATTCATAATATGTGTTGTAATTACGGGAGCTGTACTCGCTGAATTCTTCGCAACATACTTATTTACTTGGATGTATGAGACAGGTGATACTCTTCCGGAACTTCTAAAGCGGCCGATAAATGTTAAGTCTAAAACTGTTATTTCCGCGGCGCTCCTTCTTAATTGCAACTTCCAAATCCTTGCGTTAGGTACTGCCGGGCTAGCGTATACACTTCTGCATGGAAAGGCACCCGGTGTAGGATTTTCGTCAATGGGGAAGAGTATACACTTGAATAAATTCTTAATTGGGGCAATTGTCATCACACTCGGCTTCTCTCCGTTTTTAGACCTAACCTTTCGTTTAAATGAATGGCTTCTTGTAGAAGGTTCTACAATTCACACCAAGGCTGCAGCACTCGAAGCCGAAGCAATGCGCATTACAATGGCAATGCTTAAAATGGAGACCTCTAATCAATTTCTTGTGAGGTTATTTGCTGTAGCAGTCCTTCCAGCTGTATGTGAAGAGTGGTTATTTCGAGGCACTATCCAACCTATTTTCGCAAAGTGGAGCGGGAATATACACATCGGAATTTGGGTAAGTGCTATTCTTTTTAGCGCGATACACTTACAGTTCTTCGGATTTCTACCTCGCTTGTTGTTGGGGGCAGGATTCGGATATATGGTTGTCGCTAGTGGCAGTTTGTGGCCTGCAGTATTGGGGCACTTTGTAAATAATGGAGTCGCTGTATTTGCAGCTTGGTGGTTGGGTCCTGAGTGGCTCGCAGAAGGAATGAATCCCAGCGAAGGGTCATTGGGACTGACAGAAGCTATCACAAGTGCTATAGGCGCAGCTGCAATAATCGGAAGTGTGTGGTGGTTGAAGGAAAATACTAAACGTCCAGAAGCGCACTCGCAATAACGAGGTCTTCAGGGGTGGTGACCTTGATGTTTATGGGACATCCAGCAAAGTGTTGGACTTTGTGGCCTGCAGCCTCAAAAACACTGGCATCATCTGTGAATTCCTTAGAGTAGTTGACAGAGTATGCTGGTTTTATAAGGGAGAGGTCAAAGGACTGTGGGGTTTGGACTAAAAGGTAGTCCGAACGATTCAACGCCACAGAATTTAATCCAGAAATCTTGCGAATACTGTCCTTCAGCTCTACAACAGGAATCGCTCCTCCGTGCAAGGCAGCCGTGTCGAAAGACGTCCTAATCATCTCGGTCGAGGGGAGTGGGCGAACCGCATCGTGGATAGCGACAAGACCTTCATCTGGCAGAGAAACAAGGCCATTTAAAACTGAATGAAAGCGCTCTGCTCCACCTTGTACTACGGCAAACGCACCAGAAGGGCCGTGTTTTTCCTCTAATTGGCGAAACTCATCGAATAACGAGTCATGCAATACAAGAGTAATCGGTGCATCTGGAGTTGCCTCCTGAAAACGACGAAGGGTCCACCACATTAGCGGTAGACCCTTAATCATTAAAAACTGTTTCGCTGTTTTCGTACGCATACGGGTGCCAGTACCACCAGCTACGATTATGATGTGACGGTTCATCGCGAAATTATTCCGTTAGACTTGATATTATTTGCTTGATCTTACTTCGATGCCTCAGCAAAACGTGCGGCAATTGCGTTCCAATCCGCGACGTTAAAGAATGCAGAAATATAGTCAGGACGACGGTTTTGGTAGTTGAGGTAGTATGCATGTTCCCAAACATCAATTCCCATAATAGGCGCACATCCGCAACCTATGCCAGGCATAAGTGGGTTGTCTTGATTTGCAGAAGAACAAACACTTAATTTCCCTTCGTCACACACACAAAGCCATGCCCAACCAGAACCAAATCTAGTTGCAGCAGCATTAGAAAATTCTGTTACAAAAGCATCAAAAGACCCGAAAGAAGAGTCGATAGCTACAGCCAAATCACCTGTAGGCTTCCCTCCTCCATTGGGAGACATCGAGTTCCAAAATAAAGTGTGATTATAAAATCCACCTCCGTTATTTCTAACAGCCGCGTTGTCCATATTATGCGCAAGAAGATCTTCAATGCAAGAACCCTCAAGAGCAGTCCCAGCAACAGCGGCATTCAACTTAGCAGTGTAACCAGCGTGGTGTTTTCCGTGATGGATTTCCATAGTTCGCGCGTCGATATGAGGCTCGAGTGCGTCGTAAGCGTAAGGGAGGTTAGGTAATTCAAAAGCCATTTTACTCGTGTTTATTAGAGATTTAAAGATTGATTCGTAGAATCGTTATAAAGCAAATATACTCCTCCATCTTGCACCTTGAACCTGTCATTTTGTAACAATTCATAAAGTGCTCTTGCCGTGAAATCGTCTCCATTAATGAGAACCTTATAATAGGCGTTATCTCCGTATAAATTCCTTGCTACTTGCGCGTAAAACCTGTTCATAATACGCTCGATTTGCACCCTCCCTTCCTCACTCGATTTTTGAGGCCAAACAGTCCCTTGCTCTTCCGCCACACTCTTGATCGATGCCATTCCTCCCGTCTTTAAATCAAGCCAATTATCTGAAGTAATCGAAACCACCTCTCCCCTGTGAGCATCGACCCATTTAAATGCCGCATCTCTCAAAACTCCAGTCCAAACCAATTCGGCGAGAGCCCTATACCCGCTTGTACTATCAAGTGGAATAAATACATCGGGCGTAATGCCTCCACCTCCGAATACTTCTCTCCCGAATAGCGTTCGATAAACAACGCTGTCCGTTTTTATAACGCTGTCGTTCATGAAAAGCTCGCCCGACTGTAGCCTGTCTTCGTAATCATGTTCATAATCAATACCCTCTCCATATGGCTTTTGAATAGCACGACCACTTGGCGTATAGAATCTAGCTACGGTAAGCCTAAGCGCTCCTGAACCTTCGTTTGAATTGGGTACTTCGAACTCCTCCTGTACGAGTCCTTTCCCAAAAGACCTGCGCCCAACAATAAGGCCTCTATCATTGTCCTGCATCGCCCCAGCGAAAATCTCACTGGCCGACGCCGAACTCTCATCAATCAGCACTGCAATGGGCCAGTTTCGATACTCTCCATCGTACTTCGACATGTAGTCGCGACGAGGCGAGGCATTGCCTTCGGTGTAAACAATTCCGAGCCCCTGATCTAAAAACCTGTCGATCATATCCGTTGCCGCACTCATATATCCACCGCCATTCGCTCTAAGATCGACAATCACAGAGGTGGCTCCGTCTCGCTCTAAGTCGTGCATTGCCTCCTCGAATTCAGAGGACGTTGTCGCTGAGAATCTAATGACCTTGATGTAACCAACATTCTCCTCGAGAATAAACGAGGCCACTACACTGTGAATGGGGATTCTATCTCTTACAATTGTAACATCGTATTCATCATTAGAGCCACTGTGAAGGAGACTTAAAGAAACTTTTGTTCCTCGAGCTCCCTTTAAAAGCTCCATTACCCTTTTATTCGTAAGGTCTGCACCTGAAATCTCCTCTGTATCTACTTTTACAATTCTATCTCCCGACTTGATTCCAGCACTTTCAGAGGGACCCCCCGCAAGTGCATTGACCACCGTTAAAGTGTCATTCTGAATAATGAATTCCACCCCTATGCCTTCGAAATTCCCCTCCATGGGGGCGGCCATTTCCTCCAACTCTGCACGTGAAAAATAATATGTATGGGGATCGAGTTCATCTACAATTGCCTCTACCGCAGCATCCACAAGGGCTTCACGATTTATGGAGTCAACATATAGAACTTCGATTTGGTCTAAAATGTGAGAAATACGAGAACCTACACGAGAATTGCTGCTCAAAGAGCCATCCTCACACCCCTTGCCCAACATTAAGCCAAGGGCAAGGGCAATTGCTATAAACAGCGGTTGCTTACTCTGTGACATCAAGGAGTTCAGTTTTTATGAATGATTTGTCAAGAAAATCAAGTCCACTCGTGTCTTTGTAAGCTGTCTTATAAACGACTCTTGAAATGCCAGATTGTAAAATTAGTTTCGCGCAATCGCGACATGGAGAAAGTGTGATATATAGGGTGGCTCCTTCAGCTGAATTGATACTGCGAGCTAATTTTGTGATGGCATTTGCCTCTGCGTGGAGGACATACCAATGGGTCTCTCCTTTAGTATTTTCACACTCATTTGGAAACCCGCTCGGAGAACCGTTATATCCGTCAGATATAATCATCCTGTCTTTCACAATAAGCGCACCCACGTTTTTACGCGTGCAATGCGAAAGCTTAGCCCACTCCTCAGCCATTCTCATATAGGCATTGTCATAACGCCTTTGCTTTTTAATCGCTTCATTCATTAATGCGCAAGGTAATCTACGTAGCTTCGTTTCATGCGGATATATACAAGAACAGGTGATGACGGGACAACGGGACTTTTTGGTGGCACCCGCGTACCTAAAGACGATCTCAGGATAGAGGCTTACGGCACCGTAGATGAGCTCAACTCCTTTATAGGAAAACTCATTGAACACGAAGCAATGTCAGAAAACCTTGGATTTTTCAGAGAAATTCAGGCTGAACTGTTCACCCTCGGATCTCACCTTGCGACAAAAGATCCAAAAATGCGGGAAAAGCTTCCAAAGTTATCTGGACTTGCAATAAAAAAGTTTGAAGACTGGATGGACGCTGCCGATGAAAAAATTCCCGTATTAAAAAACTTTTTACTTCCAGGAGGTCATCCAGCTGTTGCCGATGCACATATAGCAAGAGCGGTTTGTCGCAGGGCAGAACGCCGGTGTGTAGGGTTATCAAGAGAGGAAGATGTGAATCCAGAGCTTATAAAATATCTAAATCGACTGTCAGATTTACTCTTCACAACCGCCAGATTACTGTCACATTTAACAGAAACTGAAGAAATTGCATGGAAAACTTGATAATTATAGAGATTCGGTTACTTTTGCGCGCTGTAAAGCTTAGTGTAAACTAAGACACAAATAGAAAGGAATGTATTGGACTCTCGAATTAGCCTCTTACTTAGAGGATGCACCATGGCCCGCTTCAAAAGACGAGCTAATTGACTTCGCTATGCGTACTGGAGCGCCACTTGAAGTTGTAGAAAACCTTCAGGGCCTTCACGATGATGGTGAAAACTATGATACTATTGAGGATATTTGGCCTGACTACCCTTCGAAAGAAGACTTCTTCTTCAACGAAGACGAATACTAACTAAGCGAGAAGCCGCCTGACCGTCGCTGGGCTTTTCTGTTCCATTAAGACTTCCCTTTTTGCTGTCAATGTTTCAACTAACTCATCTGAGCCATACCTCACTGTGAGTAATTCTAGTCCTCTCGTTGCTTTAGTCCAAACATCTTTTCCCAGCTTTTCAATCAACTTCTGCTCCTTGTCTTTGTTAGAATCAAAGATGATATCAAACTTTACAGCTGAATTCTGCATCATACGAACATGAATACCCGCAGCATCTAAAGCACCAAAGACTGAGGTAAGGTGATCTTCACCTACAAATGATTGATCGGAAGGGCCGATAGACAGCCGAGTTACATTGGGTCTGTAGATATACATCGGTAACAATGGAATCTGTCCAGGAAAGCTAGATACCCTTGTTTGTTTGGCATTTAAGTCCACAAAACTTCTCAAAATTAAAGGAATACCTAAATTTTGAAGAGGCTTAACTGTCCTTGGGTGAATCACACTTGCTCCATAATAACTAAGCTCTATAGCTTCAGAATAATCAAGTTCTTCAACAGTCTGAGTTCCTTCAAAAATTCTCGGGTCAGCATTTAACATTCCAGGCACATCCTTCCAAATCACGACCTCATCAGCACCAACTGCGCAAGCGAGCAAGGCTGCTGAATAGTCTGAACCTTCCCTTCCTAGTGTTGTCGTTCTTCCAGAGGTGCTCTTCCCTATAAAACCCTGAGTAACTATTATTTTCCGAGAGGACTCAGAAAGTGCAAGTCTAAGGCTACGTCCCATTTCCTCTAATCTGCTCTCATTCACTCTAGCGCTATTGTGCCTTGTATCTGTTTCGATAATCCCCCTTACATCTCTCCACTCCACATCCCAATTCTTAGAAGATAAGAAAGCAGATAAAATTTTTGTGCTGGCATCTTCCCCGGATGCGACTAATTCATCATAAGCAGCATCTAAATCATCTAGCTGGCTGGATTTTTTTAGAGCTGTAACAAACAACTCACTCAGGTCTAAAGATATAGACAGATCATCTATGACCTTTTGATGTGCTAAAACGATGTCGTTTAATTCTTCCGAAGCTTTGTTAAAACCATCAGAGACCAAAGTAGAAAAAACCTGTTCCAACTTATTCGTGGTTTTCCCCATAGCAGAAACGACAACTACGGCTGGAGAAAATAAACAATTTTGCAGAATGGACTCTACATTTGTTACAGCATCTGCATCTTTGACAGAAGCTCCGCCAAACTTTTGGACTTTTAGATTTTGCACTTGAAATTGCACCCCGCTAAGTTACATACATTGCAATATGGATTCATTACCATTACCCATTACAGATATTATCCTAATTGTTATTTTAATTTGGGGTGCAATTGCCGGATTTAAAAAAGGGTTGATTCTTACTCTAGCCTCTTTTTTCGCAATCATCGCCGGTGCTTTAGCTGCCTATTATGGGGCAGATGCAATTGCATCTGAATTAAACTCAAAAGTAGATTGGTCCGAGAAACAAATTGCTGTTGCGTCTTTTGCAATCGTATTCTTAGCCGTGGTTTTAATTGTACGCTTGCTTGCAAGCATACTTGAGCGAACTCTAAAACTTATTGCATTGGGGCTCGTAAATAAACTTTCTGGAGCTGTTTTCGGGTTTGCAAAAAATGCGCTGATTCTGACATTTATCATTTTTGGTATTAAGGGGTGTGGACAAGAATTTCTCCCTGAAAATGCAACAGATGAATGTGTCGTCTACCCCGTTGTGGAATCTATCGCACCACTTATTTTACCATACTGGGAGGACTTTTATGAGACTAACGACCTCAAAAGACTCGAAGAGCAACTTAAGAAAAATATTGAAACTACAAAGGAGAAAATTGAGGATGTAAACATCCTTAAGAAGGAAAACTAAAAGAAAGAAATTTAAACTGCTCCAAAGGCTTTAAATAGATCTTTCACCCTCGCTTTTAATTCCTCTTGGGCCTTGAAGTAATCATCCCCAACCTTTAGATTCCCTTTCACACTCACGTAAAATTTAATCTTTGGCTCTGTCCCTGAAGGTCGCACCGTTATTATCGAACCATTTTCTGTGATAAATTGCAGAACATTCGATTTAGGAAGGTTGTATTTCGTTCCGTCTGGGCTTGCAAAATCACAAAACTCAACCACTTTATCTCCAGCCAAGATTTCGGGAGGATTCGTTCTAAAAGAACTGATTATATCAGCAATTTCCTTCGCTCCGTTCCTTCCCTTTTTCACGATTGAAATAAGCCCTTCTTGGTAGAGCCCAAACTTCCTGTGAATTTCCTCCAATCTTTCAAGCATCGTAGTGCCCTGCTCTTGTAGAGTATGCGCAAGCTCCGACAGGACACAACATGCTGATACAGCATCTTTGTCTCTTGCAGTATTTTTTATGAGATAACCATAGCTTTCTTCAGCGCCTACAACAAAGTCCCTGCTCCCCTTCTCTTGAGCTATCGCATCTGCGATGTGTTTAAAACCGGTAAGAGTTGTCCTAACTCCCAAGCCATAGCCTTTTCCAATTTCTCTTAGAAGTGGAGAAGTAACGATCGTTGAAGCAACAAATTCCGCTGAGTCATAAGGCGTGCCGTTGTCTCTACCGCATCTTAGGACATAATCGAAAAGAAGCGCGCCCGTTTCATTGCCGTTCAGAAGTTGAAATCCACCTACCCCATTAGGGACAGCTAAACCAACTCTATCTGCATCTGGGTCAGTACCCATCACAAGCGAAGCACTTACCTGCTCACCCAATAGAAGAGCCTCAGCTAAAGCTTGGCCCTCTTCAGGATTGGGGCTGGAAACTGTAGGGAAATTTCCGTCTGGTTCTTTTTGAGACATAACTTCATGGACGTTTGAAAAACCAAACGCCTTTAATGCAGGAGGAACACTTACCGATCCTGTTCCATGTAGACCCGTAAAAACCAAGCACAAGTCAGATCCATTGTCTTCAAGAGATGTAGAACTCCTTAATTCCAGAACAGCATTTATATAGCCCTCGTCCAATTCAGGTCCTAGAATTGTAATGAGATCCTCTGAATCTATTGGACCAGAAGAAATATTAACCTCTGAAAGAGATTGTACTTTTCGTACTTCTGAGATAATACCTAAATCGTGGGGAGCCACAATTTGGCCTCCATCATCCCAATAAACTTTATAACCATTGTACTCTGGAGGGTTGTGAGACGCCGTTATGACTATCCCAGCAACACATTCTAAAGCACGAACTGTATAAGAAAGTTGAGGTGTTGATCTAAGTTCTGGGTACAGCAAAGCTTGAATACCATTTCCAGCTAAAACCCGTGCTGTTACTTCCGCAAATTCAGCGCTGTGATTACGGCAATCATATGCAATAGCAACTTTCAGCTGCTCACCATCCTCGCCTTTCACGCCCTTGATGTAATTCACTAATCCCTGAGTAGCACTGGCAATAATAGCTCCATTAATCCTGTTCGTCCCTGGCCCACATATACCCCGCATACCACCTGTTCCGAATTCTATATCCGTGTGAAATGCCTCCATTAGCATGTCCTCCTCCTCATTTTTCAGCCAGCCCATCACAATTTCTCTGGTTTCTAAATCGTAGGGTTCCTTGGTCCAAATCTCAGCCCTTTCTTTGACTCTTATATATTCACTGTTTACACACATTTGCAAAGCTTTTTTCCAAGTTCTTTTAGACAAGTTCAACAGCTCTCTAAGTGGCGCTCCGTCGAGGTGAGAATTGGCCGGGCGCATTGCTTTCGTGGGATATTCCCCTGTGGTAATGCCCTCCACCTCAACATCCATTTTAAGTTGTACAAATATCTCACGGGCAAAAGAAGCCCAACAAGTAACACCTTCATCACTAAAATGTAAAATCCCATTTGGCACTTTTTCACCGCTGACAAGTAATGATCTAATCGCCTCAGACAAAGAGCCCACATAAGTCGGAGTACCTCTTTGGTCGAAAACAACTCTTATACTGTCTCTTTCCGAACCTAACCGAGCCATGGTCGTAAAAAAGTTAGAACCCGTGTTGTCATATAGCCAGCCCGTCCTCAAAATATGATATCGACCGCTTTCAGACATCGCCTCCGCAACTGCACGCTCACCAGCAGCTTTAGACTCACCATAAACTCCGACAGGATTCACTTCATCATCTGCCTTATATGGCTTCTCAATCGTTCCTCCATTCTCTCCGTTAAACACGTAATCCGTGCTGATGTGAACAAGCGCTACACTTCTATCGTTACAAGCTTTTGCAATAAACGAGGGGGCTTTAGCGTTTACTTCCCATGCCAATTGCTTTTCCGTTTCCGCTCTATCTACGTCAGTGTAAGCTGCAGCATTTACTACAGCAAAAGGTTTTTCTTTGTCTAGAATGTCTTCGAATTGGGCACGATTTTTAATGTCCAGCTCTTCTCTAGAATACCCCACCCAAGAAAGTTCATTGTCCGCAGAATATCTACGCAATAAGAAACTCCCTAATTGTCCTCCAGCTCCTAATACCAATACTTTTTTCACGTTACTAAACTACAACAAACACTACCTTTGCTCTGATTCATTTATGAAAAAGCTTCTCACTCTCTATTTCTGCTTGCTTGCTTTGACTTGCAAGGCAGATACTGTAACTGATTCTCTCTATAAAAACCCTTCAGTTATTCATCCCTTTTTGAAGGATAAGGAGAAAAGCGTAGAATTAAAACGCGTTACCAGAGTCTTTACTTTTTCTACTTTCAGTCACAAAACTGGGTGGGCTTCTGTTATAGAAGATCCTAATAGAGGCTTCGAAATAAATTACACGAAGCAGAAGATGAGCAAGATATTGTCTAAAGGAATAAGTGTTGGCTTGCAACCTGTTTCAGCTTCTCAACATTACGTTTCTTTGCTAGACACCCTTGGGGTTCTAAAGGTTAGAGACCAAATCGTTCATGGGCATATCAATCTGCGATTTTCCCCATTAAAATTTAAAATCATTCAACCATATATAGACTTGATTGTTGGTGCTCAGGGAGCATTATTAACTTCCAAGTTTACTGATTTACTCAATGAAAATACTAGGTCAAGAGAAAATGTTTATTTTGCAAAAACATGGTCCTACGGATATTCTGCTGGAGTAAGGATAAAAATTGTGTCTCACTGTTTTTTAGACCTCAGATATGCTAGAGTCGCATATGGCGATCTAGATAGCATTGATGATCTCACGATTGATTATAACGGGGTTATAACATATTCAACAAGAGATTGGGAACCACCACCGGGTTATCTGCGCCTCGGGGTTTCATTTTCTTATTAAATGCTCTTCGGTTAGTTAGACCGCATGGCTTCAACAGGCGGCATCCTTGCTGCAGATAATGCTGGAGCAATTCCGGCAAGTACACCAGACACGATCGCTATAGTCATTGCCATTGCCACACGTTCCACTGAAATGGACAGGTTGATACCTAAATCTGAGATGTTCACAAAAAACATAAGGATTTCTATTGCAAATAGCGCTAACAATGCTCCGAAAATGCAAAGAACAATAGACTCAAAAAGGAATTGAATTAAAATAAACGAAGACTTCGCTCCAAGAGCTTTTTGAACGCCTATGATGCTTGTCCTTTCTCTCACAGAAACAAACATGATGTTGGCAATGCTGAAGCATCCTACTAGAATCGCGAAGATTGCAATAAACCATCCCCCTATCTCAACTTGAGAAAATATTGAAGATATAATTCCGGTAAGCATTTCAATTTGGTTTATCGAAAAGTCGTCAACATCTGAAGGTCGCACCCTTCTAACACTTCTAAATTGCTGTATGATTTCGTCTTTTAAAATAGCCAAATCAACACCGTCTTTGGCCTTCACCATAATGGTATTTCCAGCGTTGTTACGGGTGTCGAAAATTCGTGGCGCAAATGTGGCCGGAACCATTACGAACTCATCGAAACCATTTGAAACAATAGAGGCGCCTTGCTGAGTAAATATGCCAATGACTTCTAATTTTTGGCCTGCAATCTTAAACTTCTTGCCTAACGCATCTTCGGTCCCGAATAGATTCATCGCCACATCATAACCAACAATTGCCATCCCTCTTCCAGAGGCACTTTCCGAATCATTAAAGAACCTGCCTTTCGCAATATCCATGCTTACAACATTGGGATAAGTGTGAGAAACCGCAGCAACTGCGACATTTGGAAATGAGTTGTCGCCAGATTCTAAATCGAACATCGCCTTCATCTGAAACGACACATCTGAAGCATATGTTAGACGTGAGGCCAGTTCGTTGGAATCCTTTAAGGTAGGCTCACGTCTTTGGATGTATTTCCACCAAGGATAATCGCCGCCCATGCTCCAAGGCCACTTACTAACAAACAGAACGTCATCGTCTAACATGCTGAATGATTCCATGAGATCCTCTTCCATTGAATCGACGACTGCAAATATGGCGCTAATCACGAAAATGCCTACCATCACTCCTAACAGGGACAAGAAAGTGCGAAGTTTATTCATCACAATTGCACTCCAAGCGAAGTTTAAACTTTCCCTAAATAAACGCAACCACATCATGACCTCAAAGCTACACCTTGAGTTAACTTCACAGTCTTAAATCAGAGAGAAAATTCCATGTCGCATTCTAAAAAAATCAGTTCAGCATTAATCTCTGTATTTAACAAAGATGGACTCGCTCCCATTGTTGAAGAATTAAAGCGCTTAGGTGTTACTATTTACTCAACAGGTGGAACCCAAAAACACATTGAAAATCTAGGGGTAGATGTTGTGCCCGTTGAAACTCTTACAGACTATCCTTCTATTTTAGGTGGCCGTGTAAAGACGCTTCATCCCAAAGTCTTTGGCGGAATTCTCTCACGTAGAGGTCTTGAAGAAGACCAGGCTCAGATGGCTGAATACGACATTCCGTATATCGATCTCGTCATTGTAGACCTATACCCTTTCGAAGAAACGGTTGCAAGCGGTGCAGAAGAAGAAGATATAATAGAGAAGATTGATATCGGAGGAATCGCCCTTATTAGAGGAGCCGCAAAAAATCACAAAGACGTGGTCATCGTACCGAGCATGGACGACTACAGCACTTTGCTTGAAATGCTTCGTGCTAACGATGGTGAAACATCTCTTGAAGAGCGACGCTCTTTAGCTACTCGTGCCTTTCGCACAAGCTCACATTACGACACAATGATTGAGCAGTACATGCTCAGTACAACTTCGAGTCCCCAGCTACTCGACACACTAAACATCAGTGTACCAGAAGTAAAAACGTTGAGGTATGGTGAAAACCCACACCAAGCAGGACGTTTCTTTGGAGGACTCGAAGAGATGTTAAAGCAACTTCACGGCAAGGAGCTTTCTTATAACAATCTTCTTGATGTTGATGCCGCTGTAAGCTTAATGGAAGAGTTTAAAAACGACAATCCTACGTTTGCGATCATGAAGCACAACAATGCCTGTGGTATTGCAACACGCAACACTCTAGCTGAAGCTTACGCACGAGCGTTAGAAGGAGACCCGGTAAGTGCGTTTGGCGGTGTCCTAATTGCCAATCGAACCATCGATATAGCTACTGCAGAAAAGATCCACACCCTTTTCTGCGAGGTCGTAATCGCTCCTGATTTCGACAATGATGCTTTAGAATTGCTGAAAGGAAAGAAAAATCGCATACTGTTAGAACGTCAAGACGTATTGCTTCCCAATTCAACTGTCAGAACTGCCTTAAACGGCTTCCTCGTTCAGGAACGTGACAACACGATTGAAACTGCTGCAGACCTAACTTGTGTAACGAAAGCCACTTCTGACAAAAGCGCTATAGCTGACTTGATTTTCGCTATGAAACTCGCAAAGCACACTAAATCAAACACCATCGTTTTTGCTAGAGATGGACAGCTTCTCGCTTCAGGGACAGGCCAAACCTCCCGTGTAGACGCCCTCAAGCAAGCAGTTGAAAAAGCCTCTGGCTTAGGTCTTTCCCTCGAAGGTTCTGCTATGGCTTCCGATGCCTTCTTCCCGTTCGCTGACTGTGTAACTCTTGCTGCTGAGGCGGGAATCAAGCACGTAATTCAGCCCGGTGGATCCATTAACGATAACAAGAGTATTGAGGCCTGTAATGAACTGGGGCTTGCAATGCACACGACTGGTGTTAGGCATTTCCGCCACTAAAAGCACAAGTACTTGAAAACGTAGTGTTTTCAACACTTAATTAACAACAAAACTCAACCTTATTAACCTAAAACAAAACTTATTCACTAAGTCGAATTTAGGGGGGCCAATAAGAGGATTTGCAGGAGTGAAATTGTAGATTTGGGTATGGGCTTGTTTAACTTTTTCGTACAGGATATCGCCATTGATTTGGGGACTGCTAACACTATTATCTACTACCAAGACAAGGTAGTCGTAGACCAACCTTCCATTGTTGCCAAAGACATTAAAACAGGTCGCGTTGTCGCTATCGGTCGTCGAGCTCAACAAATGCACGGTAAAACTCACAAAAACATCGAAACCATTCGTCCATTAAGAGATGGGGTTATCGCCGATTTCGAATCAGCCGAGCAGATGATCAAGGGGATGATCAAAATGATTAACGAGAATAGTAAATCTTGGTTTACGCCTTCTCATCGAATGGTTATCTGCATTCCTTCTGGAATTACTGATGTTGAAAAGCGTGCCGTCAAGGATTCTGCTGAGCACGCGGGAGGAAAAGATGTATATCTCATTCACGAGCCCATGGCAGCTGCGATCGGCATTGGTATTGATGTTGAAGAACCTATGGGCAATATGATTGTAGATATAGGTGGTGGCACTTCTGAGATCGCCGTTATAGCTCTTGGCGGAATTGTCACCGACACAAATATTAGAATCGCGGGTGATGAATTCACGCGTGATATTCAAGATTATATGCGTCGTCAGCATAACATTTTAATCGGGGAAAGAACTGCTGAACAGGTTAAAATTAATGTGGGATCTGCGATATCTCTGTTAGAAGATCCCCCTGAGGATTATCCCGTTTTGGGTCGCGATCTGTTGAGTGGTCATCCCAAAGAGGTCATGGTAACATATTCTGAGATTTCAGGTGCAATAGATAAGAGTATTAGTAAAATTGAAGAAGCGATTCACGCAGCTTTAAACCAAACACCACCTGAACTCTCTGCCGACATCTTTAAAACTGGAATTTACTTAGCAGGTGGAGGTGCTCTACTGAGGGGTTTAGACAAACGAATTTCCCTGAGAACTAAACTCCCTGTACATATTTCAGATGACCCACTACACGCTGTTGCAAAAGGAACGGCAATCGCTCTTAAAAATATAGACAGGTTCCCATTCCTTATGCGATCGTAACTCATTATAAAGTAAGGTAAGAAAGGAAGGAAAGCAATGAATCTCAAGTGCGCACGTTAATACAGCTTATTATCCGCAATCACCGTTTGGTGTTATTTGTGCTACTAGAAATTATTGCTTTAAGTTGGCTTGCTTCAACGCATGCTCATCCTCGTGGAAGTTTAGCTAAAATCGGTATGGAAATATCTACGAGTTGGACTGATGCCGTGGGCAGATTTATCGATTACAAGAACTTAAAAGAAAACAACTCAAGTTTATTAATTGATAACGCTCGATTAAGGACAGAAAATATGAGCTACAAGAATCTATCTACGTCAGACAGGATCTTTAATTCTGGGGATCCATGGACAAGTACCCCTGCAGAGATTATCCGACACTCCACCTCTTTTAAAAACAACATCTTGGTCGCTAATCAAGGTTCATTGGCTGGGTTAGAACCCGGGATGGGTATGTTAGAAAACGGAGTGATGGCAGGCTTTATCTCAGAGGTCTCCGTAAATCACGCTTTGGTTCTTCCTGTTATTCACCTTTCTACAACTTGGAGCGTTAGACTTGGCTCCGGTGGCGCGGTTGGTATTTTAAAGTGGTCTGGAGAGAGTATCGAGTATGCTACTCTTACGGATATCCCTCTTTCTGAACATATTCTACCTGGCGACTCTGTGATCACCTCTGGATTCCAAGGCACTTTCCCAAGCGGAATACTGGTAGGTAAAGTTGAGGAATTGATTGTAACCCAAGCTGATGAATTTCAATCTGTGACAATAAAACTCTCCGCCAACTATAAGAGAATTAAATATGTAGAATTTTTGAGTAAAGCGAGTACTCTAGAAATAGATTCGTTACTATCCACGTCATCACTATGAACATTCTAATTCGATCAATTGGAATTTTGATTCTCACTTGTTTGCTTCAGGTGTTGATTTTTAGATATGCAATTTTCGCTGGAGGATGGGTTGTTATTTGTTTCCATATTTATGGATTAATTCTGCTTCCTTTCGAGCTTTCAAAAACAAGCTATATTCTTATAGGAGCTGTTGTGGGTGCCCTCATAGACGTGGTATTGCTCACTGGAGGACTTCATATGGCTGCAGGTGTATTCACCTGTTTTCTAGCACCTTGGCTGACCACTTTTATTGCTCCCAGAGAGGGGTTTACCAGAGAGCACTCGATAAGCGTCCTTCACAATGGCTGGGGGAGATTCTTGGTTCTAAGTTCTCTTATATCCTTCACATATATGTTCAGCTTATTTGCGATCGAAGGGTGGAAATGGTCTTTGCTGCCAAGCGCAATAGGAAAGGGAGTTGTTTCAACGATACTGAATGTAATCCTGTTTGCAATAGTTCAAGGGTTGTTTGGACCTAAACCTAAGAACAACTCAGACAAAACTAGCACCTACCACTGGTAATGTCCAATCATCATCTGAAAAATAGAAGTTTAGTTTTTGGGGGGCTTATAGTTGTCATTTCCACGATTTTTATTTCTCGATTAGCTCACATTCAACTTGTTAGTTCGGACTGGTCTAACTATGCTGGTCGGCTAACTGAAGAGCGTGAAACACTTGATCCCATGAGGGGGCAGTTCTTAGATAGAAATGGAAAACTCTTAGTCGCAAATATCGCGAGTTACGATTTGCTTTTTACCCCCAGAATATCTAAGAATCTAGACACGTTAAAGCTTGCTAACTTGTTAGGGTTGAACCTTTCTGAACTCGTAAAAAGGCTTGATAAAGCAGCTGCCTATTCGCGTTATGTCCCTTCTGTTATCGAAAAGCAACTCACAGCAATAGAGTTTGCACGAATCTCGAAGCAGCTTATGGAGTACCCTGAGATTAAGTATAAGACACAGTCTATTAGGTCGAATATAGCGGGGGTCGCTGGCCATTTGATTGGAGAGTATAGGGAGGTTGATGGTGATGATTTACAAAACGATAAATTTTATCACCTTGGCGATTACAAGGGCAAATCCGGTTTAGAAGCGAAGTATGAAAAGCCATTGCGAGGTGAGCCTGGAGCAAGATATCACATTGTAGATGTCAGGAATAATGTTCGCAACACATTAGACGAACTGGACACTATGCCTCACCCCGGCAAGGACATCACCTTAACTATTGATGTTACTTTACAAGCGTACGCCGAAAAATTATTAAATGGTAAAAGGGGCAGCGTTGTCGCTATAGAACCTGAGACAGGTGAAATTCTTGCTCTTGTGTCTTCTCCATTTTACGATGCGAATAGTTTAACAGGAAAAAGACGCGGGCTCGTATATGACAGCCTCAGAAAACACATCTGGAAACCTCTTTACAATAGGGCTTTAAGAGGGACTTACCGTCCTGGTTCAATTTTCAAAATGGTGCAAGGATTAGTCGCTTTAGATGAAGGGGTAATCACTACAAATACAATTATAAATTGTGACAGATCGTTAATCGGATGTCACGGTCCTCACTCCGCTGATGATTTCACTCAGGCAATTACACACTCTTGCAATCCTTATTTCTATGAAGTAATGAGAAGGGTGGTGTTAAGAGGTCGTGATGCAAACCCTTTAGTTGATGCATCGATAGGTTTAGAAAACTGGAACAAGAGTATAAAAGAGTTTGGGTTTGGGACTACACTTGGAGGGCACATCCCAGGCACAAGAGCAGGATCAATTCCCAATTCCCCTTATTATGACTCTATTTATGGGAAAAATCATTGGGGGTTTAGGACGATCTATTCAATATCTATTGGAGAAGGGGAGCTTCTTACTACGCCTTTGCAAATGGCAAATCTCGCTGCTATTATTGCGAATCGTGGGTATTTTATAGAACCTCATCCCATAAGAGATGTTGGGGGAAGGGGGAAGCCTTTCGGATTAGATTCTATGCATAAAACAAGTATTGACGTTAAGTATTTTGAATCCGTTATTGACGCTATGCAAAATGTGATTGAAGATGTGTCCGGAACAGCTTCAAGGGCTAAAGTGGAAGGCATAACAATTTGCGGGAAAACGGGGACAGTACAGAATGGTAATCTTGAGGATCACAGTGTTTTTATGGCCTTTGCGCCGAGGGAAAACCCTCAAATTGCAATTAGTGTATATGTTGAACACGCTGGGTCAGGGGGGGCTTGGGCCGCTCCGATTGCAGGATTGCTTATTGAAAAATATTTAACCGATTCTGTAAAATACACGGCCAGAGAGAATCGAATAATAGAATTCCAACCATGAGACGTCGAGAAGCATCAATAAGACGCAACATTGATTGGATAACCATTTCTCTTGTGGCAGTGCTTATGTTCTTCGGATGGATTAATATCCTAAGTGCAACATCGAATCTAGAGATTCTCGAATGGTTAGATTGGAGCGGGAAGGGCGGGAAGCAACTTATGTGGATCACAATATGTTTCGTATTGGGGTTTATTATAATAAATATTGAGAGTGAGTTCTTTATTCGAACATCTATCATTCAATATATACTCACCCTTTTATTACTAATTGCGGTATTAATTATAGGAAAGAAAATTGGAGGAGCTCGGTCTTGGTTTGATTTTGGGGGGTTCAGCTTGCAACCCAGTGAATTTGCTAAACCTACAACCGCATTGATACTCGCCTGGTATCTTTCTCGAGATGCAACTAAATGGCGAAGTATAAAAGTCCGCCTCATTTCATTATTACTAATAGGTATGCCCGCTGGGCTTATTCTTCTACAACCAGATGCTGGAACTGTACTCGTTTTTGCTGGGTTTATCTTCGTCCTTTATCGAGAAGGCTTGAGCGGGAATGTCTTAATTGTAGGGTTTGCTGGTCTGTTACTCTCTATTGCAACTATTCTAATTGGTGTCACTTCGTTCCACTATCCTTATTTCGGTGTTGGGTCCGGAATAGGTCTGTTTTGGATTTTGTGGTTAGTTGTAGGGTCGTTGGTCATTTACTTATTAAAGGAACTGTCAGTGCCTCGAAAAAGAAAGAAGGTCGCAGTTTGGAGTATCGTCAGTTTAATTGCTGGTTTGACACTGTCTGTTGGTCTTCATACCGGAATGGAAAAGATGCTGAAGACCCACCAAAAGGAGCGCATTCATGTTCTTTTCGGAATAGATGTGAATAACCCCGATGCAGATTATAATATACGTCATGCTAAAGCAGCTATAGGCAGTG
>Ga0307984_1000306_pt1 | contig 21561 bp, 39 predicted proteins | sample EllFjometageno78_FD_203169 | JGI IMG/M metagenome (GOLD analysis project Ga0307984, IMG submission 203169) | Marine microbial communities from Ellis Fjord, Antarctic Ocean - #78 | ecosystem: Environmental > Aquatic > Marine > Unclassified | place: Southern Ocean | collected 2014-10-09
CAACTTCCTGTATAAGTTGGGAATTAAAAACGAACCTAAAGTATCTGTACATATAGATGACTTTGATACTTGGAGTATGGATCATACTCTTTCATACATTATCGAACCCATGCTCAAGCAACTCAAATTGACCAAGCATGGAGCTCCTGATGTTGATAATAAAGATGTTCCAAAAGAACTCCGTCCTACTAAGAAAGAACTAACAGCATACACTAAAAATGGTGAGACTGATAGCAAGTTCTTCGATCGTTGGGATTGGGTAATGGGAGAAATGATCTTTGCCTTTGAGAGCAAACATGAAGATTGGGAAGAACAGTTTCAATCAGGCGAACATGACACCCATTGGATCGAACTAACCGAAGGCAAGCATAAAGGTATGCACGAAATTGTTAAAGGACCTAACGATACATTTGAAATCGATTGGAAAGGACGTACAGCATATCAGAAAAGAATATCAAACGGCTTTAGATTATTTGGTAAATATTATGAAAATCTTTGGGACTAAGGAAGTATAAATAGATATGAGGAATAAGTACTGGAGAGTCTGGGCCAAGAGCCTAGGAGAAAAAGCAGGATCCTCAGATAAAGAAGCAGATATAATTGCAGTGGTAAGAACCATAATAGTTTTGGTTAATTTTATCACATGCTTTTTCATAATGAGTGGAGTACTACACAATTGGTAACAAAGAATGATGTAACTGGAGATTCAATCCAGAGTAAAGTGTCAAGTAAAGCATACTTGGATAACTATGATGCTATATTTGGTAAGAAAGACCAGAAGAATGAGGATCGAGGCAGATACGGTGAAGATGAAAGCAATAAAGACGAGATACCATCGAATTCTTTTCGGCCAGGATAGCCCGTATAAACGGCATAATGTTGTGCCCGATAAAAAGAAGACCATTCCACGAAAGCGAAAGAATGGCAATATAAATAGTATAGAGGGTTAAATATGGCAGATCTATTAGACTTTGATTTCGGTTTCACGGCCGTAGACGAGAATGAATTAGAAGCAGTACAGAAGGTGACTTCTCAAGCTTCTTCAGCTTCGGCTAATGCTCATGAAGCAGAAGAGAAATTAAATAAGTTATATAATGCTATACTACCTCTGTTATCAAATTTAAAGAAAAATCCGGAGAAGGAATATATCCTTTGGCCAAACCGTGTCGAGAAGATCGAGCAGTTTGAGGATTTAATTACGGGAATTATAAAATAATGGCGATTTCATATCCTATTTCTCTTCTAGCTATCTCAGCCGCAAACACTGCAACTACAAGTAAGTCGTTGACAACTTTATCAACTACTGCAGTTGAAGGTTTAAGTACTCTGAATGAAGCACCATATGCTATGTCAGAGTTTCTCAATTATGTGCATTCTACACCGTTTACCAGCCAGCTTACAGGCAACCAAGCTGCCTCTGTAGCAGGTGCGTCCGTAACATCTGCAGATACAGCGGCCGCGGCCTCTAATAATTTCGGCTCGGCCTATTCACAACCAGGCTTTGATTTCCGTTTCCAGTTGTACGCGGGTTGGAATGCTTGGCAAGGCAGCTTTACTCAGGCAAATTTATATGTAACCAAGGCACCGACCGCTACTAACTCGTGGTATGATAATAGTAGCAACGTTTCTGTGCATATGGGTACTAGTACAATAGTCTTAGCGACAGCGTCTAACCCAGACTTTGCCGCGGCTAATGAGATTATGTTCGAGTTTGATACTAGCTATGCAGGGCCTAGCGTAACAGGAGATACTGCAAATACCTCATCATCAGTCTCAGTTAGTGGCAACGGTGGAGGAACTACATCCATGGCTAATAACACGTGGTATTCAATATCTAGCACGGCCTTCAACGGCGGCGCGAGACTTAGTGCAGACTTCATAAAGCATTTCCAGGCCGATGGTACTGCGCATTTTGAGAATACAACATGGCTCAAGATTTGGGTAAGAAATACCAGCACCAATAAAAGTGCCACGGTAATCCGAGAACAAGACATAAGACTCTACGGAGATTCTACAATATTTACAACGGGCGGAGGTTTCAATCCATGAGTTATATACATGAATCTATGCTCATTAATGCGGGCTCCGAGACTGTCTCAATAGACGACCTTAGTATAGGAGATATGGTATCTGGTTGGAATATAATAACAGGTGTAGTTGAATTAACAGAAGTGACGAACATTATCATAGCAGATAGTTCTACAAATTATAAAGTTAATGATTTTATAATCTCTGAAGACCAACTTTTACTTGATCTGTCTATGGGTGTATATTCTATTAATCCTTCAACTGGTTTTAATGCGTATACTACCGATGAATATACACCCAACCAATTGATAGTCGGCTATGTCATGTTTAGAACTGATGGAACTCGCGAAACTATTAATTCTATTGTAGCACATGCAGGAACTCATCGAAGTTATACAATATGCACTAATTTAACTAACTTTTTCGCAGATAATAAATTAGTGGCCTCAAATACTCAATGGATCAGAGCATAATGAGTAATATTATACATATAGGAGAATAAAATGTTTTGGAATAAAGATACAGATATTGATGTAGATCAGTTAAGAGAGACACTAATCATTGACGAGGGTCAAGTAAATGAAATTTATGAAGACCATCTGGGCTACGCAACTTTCGGAATTGGACACTTGGTCCTTGAATCTGATCCAGAGTTTGGACAAGATGTGGGAACACCCGTCTCAGAAGAAAGAACAATCGAATGCTTCGAGCACGATGTACAGTCAGTACTTAAAGACTGTAAGAAGTTGCATGAAGGGTGGGACGGATACCCACAAGAAGTAAAACAAGTTATTGCGAACATGATGTTCAATATGGGACTTACGCGCTTGAGTAAATTTAATAAGCACAATGCAGCGCTGCAGAGTGGTGATTGGAAAGGAGCTGCTGTAGAAGGCAGAGATAGTAGATGGCACAAACAAGTGACGAACAGAGCAGAAAGATTAATGGAACGATTAGAGAACCTTTAAAGGTTGAATCTAGCATTCCACAAGATAAACAGAAATATAAAGGTTGGTATTGGTGTTACGAAAAGAAAGGTCTTTTCAGACACTCAGACTGGCACAAAAGTTTAACTGAACTAAATTTAACTAGTTCATAACGGAGAAAGAAATGACACAGGTAATAAATTTAAAAGGTTCAGAGGGTACTCTGGCCTCAGATAGTAATGTCGGTTTTGCCACATTAGTTCGAGTGTTGAACAATAAAACAAGTGTACAAATTATCACTAAAAAGGCTGCCGGTGGAACTACATTAGCTACAGTAACAATGGGCGCAGGTGAAGTACTATATATTAAGAAGGCTCCATCCGATACTCTAATTGGTGTTGCGACTTCTTTGGCCGTAGCAGTAGCACAGTAATAAACCATCTTAGGTCATATATGTTATAAATACATATATGACCGAAATCTTTGAAATAATTGCGCAGGTCGGTGCCCCCATTGCTGGGGCTCTCGCTATGGGTGCTTTTATTTTCCTCATTATAAAACAAATATTAGAAGGTCTAATTGATAAGATTAAGACCCTTACTATGTTTTGTGAATCCTTAGAAAATAGGGCCAGAACAATGGCCAATGAAATGATCAAGATTGATATGTTGGTCAGTTCCGCTTTAGAATTAAGACCCGATATAGAAAGAGTTGCTCGAGCAGAGAACTTTGTTGAAGATGGCAAAGTTGATGTACGGAGAGATTGATGGGTGAAGTTAATGGTATAGTCCAAGCAATATCAGATTATGGTTTTCCTATAGTAGCATGTGTAGGGTTTGGATATTTCCTCTTTTATATATGGAAATTTATTAGTAACGAGATAGAACCAGAACTTGATAAAATGCATTTTGCTTTAATAAAACTAATTGATAGAGTACGAATGCTCGACCAAGACTTGATTCGATTGCAACAAAAAGTGAATGTGGTGTTAGAGTATAAAGAAAACGAGAAAAAGAAATCATGAAAATAACAGGAACACATTTGGGTATATTAGTAATAGCATTATATTTTGTATCACAAGCCGCTATGGCTGATGGCATAGTATTTAAGTTTAAGAGTCCATCATTTAGTGGACAGGGAACTTCTGCTCACTATTTAACTATTGAGAACCAAGAGAAGTCTAGGCAAGAAAAGATACAAGAAGACGTAGAAGCTGCTATAGAGAAAGCAGAAAGAGATGCTAATAACACTACCCAAGCTAAGTTTTTAAGAAACTTGGAGAGTAGAATATATGCACAGATTGCTAAACAGTTAGTTGATAATATGTTTAACAACACTGAAAGCTCTACTTCAGGCTTCTTTGAGATAGAAGGTAACTCTATCACATACGAAACAATTATCGGTGGTGGCCCAGACGGAATGGATATCATAAGAATAACAGTCATTAGTGAAGATGGAACTACTACAACACTTGATGTCCCTATAGGTGCAGGTGGCTTTTAATGAAACTCTTTTACGGAGTGCTTCTGTTAGCTTTAACAGGTTGTGCCGGTATACCATCTATAGATGATAGTTGCACTACTGAATTTATGCAAGCATTCGGAGAATGTATAGAAGATGCTGTGGTGGTTACATTACCAGCATCTGAAAAACTGGCTAATTTACCACCAGCACGTGAGAAACCAGTTGTTGCGGTATATAAGTTTGAAGACCTGACAGGCCAGAGAAAGAGTAGAGAGAACCTTGCAGACTTCTCTACAGCAGTAACTCAAGGAGCAGATGCATTTGTTATTGATGCTTTAAAAACTGCAGGAAGGGGTACTTGGTTTAGAGTAGTAGAACGTAAGAATTTAGAAAATTTAATTAAAGAAAGACAGATTATTAGATCGGCCAGAGAAGAGTTTGAAAAGAAAGATTCGGATAAGAAGTTACAGCCGTTACTCTTTGCTGGTATTATTATTGATGGTGGTATTATAGGATATGATACTAACCTAGAAAGTGGAGGACGGGGAGCAAGATACTTAGGTATTGGTTCATCTGTTCAGTATAAGAGGGATTCGGTAATCGTGAGTTTAAGGGCAACCTCAACTCTCACGGGTGAAATTTTGTTGAACGTACAGACGAAAAAATCTATCTTGTCTGTAGGTGGTGGTTATGATGTGTTTAGATTTGTCGATATGGACACTAAACTTGTTGAGATAGAAGACGGTAATGCCTTTACTGAGAGTGTGACTTATGCTACACGAGCAGCGATCGAAGAGGCAGTACTAGAGTTAATATACCAAGGCCATGATAGAGGTTACTGGGTAATAGAGAATGGACACAGACACCCCCATCAGCATGATGGGACAAATGATGTCCATTCTATAAAGGGAGAAGAGAATGAAGATGAATAAAAACTTCATGTTCGTGATGTTTGGACTTATGGGAATGTCAAATGTAATTGCAGGTGATGCGAACGATAATGAAATATTTATTGCCCAGACCGGAAACAATGTTGAGCTTACTATTCAACAAATCGGTGCAGGTAACAAATATGGTGGTGATAATTTTAGTGGAACAGCTGTTGATATGACGATGACAGTCTCTGATTCGTATCTGGATTTAACACTTGATGGTGATTATAATAAAATGTTTGGTACAATCGCAACGAGTGGTTCTACTATTAATAACTTTATTACTGGTAACTATAATACATGGAACCAAAAGATTGGTGTAGCAAATACTGCTGACACTATGACCATTGATTCTGCAATTACTGGAAACACAAACAGTATCGTATTTAGAGCTGGTAATGACGATGATACTTACAATCTAGCAACTCCACTGTATGGACAAACAGTAGCCGAGCAATTCTGGACAGTAAGTGGTAGTACTTGGTCAAGAACTAATAGTGGTCAAGCAGCCTTTTGGCAAACTTGGAATCCTACTGCAGGTTCAGCTGATAGTTTGGATATGGATTTGGATGTAAATGGTTCAGATAACACCTTGAATGTATTTGTTAACTCTACTAATGCTACATTTGATTGGGACGTAACTGGTTCAGATAACTGGATTCAAACTACAATGGAAGATGGTGCTGATAACAGTCAAACGGTTGGTGTGACTGGTTCTTACAATTATATATTCGTAGGCCAAAATACCGGTTCTACAGTCGGAGTCACTAACAATGCAATACTTGATGCAACATTTAATACAACACATTCGGACATTAATATTATACAGTCTGACGCTAACTAGTATATTTCTTATGGGTTCGGTTTCGGCCGAGTCTATAGGAGGTATTACTGAACAGAAAGGCGTTGCTTCACTTGTCAGAAGTGGGGGTGAAGAGATTACTGTGTCGGTTTCATCTGTACCCGGAATTGAATTAAAGGATACTGCCGTTACCGGTAATGGTAGAATGTTGATTGAGTTCCTAGATGAAGAGCAACTATCTATTATAGAACACACTCGGATCTATATAGATGAAGCATATTATGATCCAGACCCATCTAAATCTAAGATGGCAATTCGTATGGTACAGGGAACTGCTAGGTTCACTTCAGGCCGTGGGAAAAGAATTAAAAAATCCAATGTGCAATTATCAACACCAACTGCTGAGATAGCTATACTCGGTACTGACTTTACTACAACCATTGATGAGATAGGTCAATCACTTATTATTTTACTACCAGATGAAAAGACTGGTTTGTCTTCAGGTAAAATTATCATAAGCAATGCTGGTGGTACTGTAACCTTAGAAGAAGCATATCAAGCGTCTACTATATCATCATACGATAAGAGTCCAAGTGCACCCGTAAAATTGTCCGGAATAGATCCTAGTATGATTAGTAATATCTTTATCGTTTCGGAACCCCAAGAAATTAAAGAAGTTAAACAACAAGAGGGCCTTCTATCAGAGAATGATAATGTTAATATACTAGATGTTGACTTCCTTGAATTTAATGAATTAGAGAAAGACTACTTAGAGTATGATGAACTAGAATTTAGTGAACTTGATATTGATTACTTAGCTGTAGATTTTCTGCAAGACGTATTAGATGTTCTTCAAGCATTAGATAAGGGTACTTCCCTAGATAGAAGCGCTTTAAGTTCGGGTATCAACCTTCAAGGAACTAAAGTTGGGTTTGATACAGATACCCAATATAATAGTATAGTAGATAAAGGTGCAGATACCGTTAAATTCTTTAGGGATGTTGATGGAGTTATAAGTATAAGTATGTTACTTTCACAATCTGCTACAATTAGAACGGTTTCCGATCAGAAAGAATCTGAAATAATATTAGGAGACGGACAGGGTATTATAATTAATATCACGCAGGTACAATAATGAATAAGTTTTTAAATTACATAGCACTATCTATTTGGGTACTATATCTAGTAGTCGCATGTCAGCCCGCAAAGGCCGATAATGAAATATATGTTACACAAACAGGGGACAACCTTAGATTAGAATATCAGCAACTAGGAGATAACAATAAGATAGATACCGTATTATCTGGTTATCAACTGGATACTGCAATACTTCAGGAAGGTGATAGGAACCAAGTATTGAGAAAGTCCCAAGGCATTAGTGGAGATTATAATCAAGTAGTAGTGGAACAATGGAATAACTCTACAAGCACAGATTACAATAGAATATGGATTGATATAGATGGCGATAATAATGGAGTAGATGTAGGACAGGGTTGCAAATTCTATTATAGTACATCAACCACATGCAGTAGAGATACACACGAACAAGCAGGCCATAATATGGAAATCAATATTGATGGTAGTAATAATGGAATACGTGGCGGCCAAAAGGCTGGTAGTGCTAATCCAGATCATGATCTAGTAATGGATATCAATGGAGATAATAATGGTGTATTCTTTACGCAAGCAGGCTCTGGTTCTAAAGATTTAGATTTAACTATTAACAACGATGGTAATTCTGTAAGTATTCAACAGTTGTATGGTACACATACAGCTACTATAGAACTCGATGGTACTAGTGGAACTGCATTAGACTTATTACAAAGCGGTACTGGAACACAATCATATACCTTAATGCAGAACTGTCTTACTATTGGCGGATGCTCTGTCTCGGTAGTGCAGCAGTGAGTGTTAGAAACTACGGATATTATATATTCCGAAAATACGGATACCGAAACTCCAGAATAGGAACTAGGGTAGACATATATGTATAATTGGAAGGTAGTATTGATTACTATTCTCTTGCTTGTTACAGTAAGAATCCAAGACCCTAAGTTATTAGAACAGTTTCGTTTAAACTACTTTGATTCCCTACAATCATATCAAGAACCGATCAAGGCCGATAATATAGTCATAGTAGATATTGACGTAAAGGCCTTAGACACCTATGGACAATTCCCATTCAGTAGAGATATATACGCCGACTGGTTGAACTCTAGCCCAGAAAATAATGCATATGTGTTCAATATGGGATTCACTGAGGCTGATAGATTCGGTAAAGACTCTGATCTTGCTGAGGCTATGGGAACTAGAGATGTAATACTATCATCCTTTGTGAGTAATAAATCCCAGGGTGATAAGCCGCCTAGGGGTTTCGGTAAACTTGGAAAGGGTGATCCGTCAGATTGGTTGTATTCATATAAGGGTATGCGTACTTCGGTCGTGGCTCAATATGCAGAAGGCGTAGGAGCTGTTACAGTTGCACCTTCGGTAGATGGTATAGTCAGAGAGTCACCCTTAGCTATCCTAGCTAATCAACACCTTTGGCCTTCCATAGCATTAGAGATATTACGAGTCTGGGAGTTCCAGCCTAACCTAGCAATTAAGATTAAAGACGCTGGAGTAGAGTGGGTAAGAATGGGAACTTTACCACCAATGTATACAACGCCGAACTCTAATGTTCAAATAGCATACTGGAACGAATATGAGCGTATATCATTTGGAGACCCACTACCCGATGAAAAGATAATCATACTAGGATTGAGTGCAGGGGGATTAGTCAACCCAGTGCCGACTCCGACTGGCGCTATGTTACCACACGACATTCAAGCACATTTAATATCTACTGTAGTAAATGGTATTCAAATTCAAAGACCATGGTATGCCGATCAGCTTGAACTTCTGCTGATTATCGGACTATCATTAATGATATTACTTATTGTATATCAAACTCCAACTTATATCTCAGCAATTGCATCACTAGGAATTATGGGTGGAACAATGTATACTGGTTATCATTTTTGGATGACAGAACTTTTACTGATAGATGTCTTATTCCCTACAGTAACGGCCTTTATCGTATTCACTCATGCTTCATTCAATAGGTTCTATGTCACATATAAGCTAAAAGAACTGATTAAAGGTCAGTTCGGAACCTACCTATCTCCAGATATGGTCTATATGTTACAGAAAGATCCGTCTCTGTTAGCACTCGGCGGAGAAAGAAAGGAGATGTCCTTCTTGTTTATGGACATTTGTGGGTTCACCCCCATATCAGAGTTCTATAAGAACAAAGACGACCCCGAAGGATTGGTGGTATTGGTCAATGAATTCCTAGATGCCATGACCAAAATCATACTAGCCAATGGTGGTACTATAGACAAATATATGGGCGACTGTATTATGGCGTTCTGGAATGCTCCATTAGCATGTGAGAACCATGCAGAGATGGCAGTTAAATCATCAATAGAGATAGAGGCAAAGACTAATGAACTTAAAGCAGTATACGAAGAAAGGGGACTTCCAGATATTAATGTTGGTACTGGTGTCAATACCGGTGATTGCATTGTTGGGAATATGGGCAGTGAGTCGAGATTTGATTACTCTGTTATCGGAGACGCAGTCAACCTCGCAGCAAGATTGGAGGCTACCGCTGCTAGGGGTGATTACCTAGAGTACAAGACAATCATATCCTCTTTCACCAGAGACCAACTTCCAGCAGAGTATATCTGTGAGGAGATTGGCAATATCAAGGTGAAAGGCAAAGACGAACTTATAACCATATATTCTCCTAAGTTATAACGTTATTCCAAAATGTTCTAAGAAATCGTAAAATAAGTGTTGACAAAGTGCGTATATGGTAGTATAATATACACATATTCAGAAAAAAGAGAAATGAAAAGATTATGAAACTATATGATATGACTGATACAAACTTTGATAACTACCAAAACTTTATTATGGACAATGCAGATCTTTCAGAGGTAACCATATGTAATGGAGACACTCTATTGGAAGCGGCAGAGAATTCATACTTGTTAGAAGAGTTTATGCAGTCACCCCAATTCATTGCTTAAGAGATACCTCTATGTCATACTATACTCATACAGAATCACCCATCGGAAACTTCATTGAGAAGGACTTCGGTAACAACTTTGAATACAGCGTTAACGAGACTGGTATGTTCCCAGAATACCCCCACATTGTATGGGTCGGAAGTGCTGCTACTGACCAAGGGTTTCGGTTTGCCAAAGTCAAGAAGACCGTAGCATATATTCTTACTGGAGAAGACACTCTGGAAAGATGGTTCTTAAAATCAAATCAGGAGTATGTAGTATGATGTCAGTAATGGATAAAGCGGCTGAAGAGTCCATTCTATGGAATGACCTAGTTATGCTCATAGAGGCTCAAGAGGCGTATAATGAAACGTACTATAGCAGTGAATATAAGCGTATCTCAGAACGGCTTCAAGCCTTAGAGTGTCTATAGTACGACCAATCATAGATCGGTTAGTTATATGCATATTCCAAAATGTTCTAAAAAATGTACGTTTTAATGCAACTATTTCGCGCCAAGGTGTTGACAGATTGTCTATAACAAAGTATAATATACACATATTCAAAGATAAAGAAGAGAACATATGATACAGTTAATCGAAAATATCCATGCATACGTAGGTACTTATCCGACTGGATACGACCTAGTAGAATATGAGAAAGGAACTTGTCCGATATCTGATGGATATGTTCTATATGGATTTGATGAAATTGGACTCATGGTTGAGACTAACGCTCAACACGCATTCGTAAAGATATAAGGAGAAGACTATGCCAATGGTATTATTAAACGGCCAGATTAAGGGAAAGTCAAGCGGCATCATAGACTTATATGTGTACAACTTATGTAAAGAACTCGGCATCGGCAGGATGCATAGAAAACTCATTGAGATAGACTTTGTCACGGATCAAGAAGGCCAGTTAGGCAATGCTTGGGGTTGTGTGAAAACTGGATATGCCCACATCAACATTGCACGTAAATGTATGGGTGAGAAAGTCAAGTATTCTGATATGATGCAGACCCTAGCTCATGAAATGGTTCATGTGAAACAATACTTCCGAAAAGAACTCGACGGATCTAATTGTAAATTCAAGTGGAAAGGTCGTAACGCAGAAGGTTACAAGTACGAGAACCAACCATGGGAACGTGAAGCATTCCGTAGAGAGGCTGGATTGTTCCAAAAATGCTGGCCTCATGAATTGGTACCACTGGTATAAAGCTCAGTTATAGTCATTATAATGAAAATAAATGAAGAAAGGTGTTGACAAAAGGTATAAGCTGTAGTATAATATACCTATATTAAGAATTAATGATAAGGAATCAAATTATGAAAATCATCGTCCAAAGAACATCACCGGTAACAGGTAAAGATAACCACATGGTAGTATTTGCCACACATGAGCAGTTAATCGCTTGGCACGAGGGCGCTCTTATTCAAGATGCACTGCCTGATGCTACAGTGGATCAGAGAGAGTTTCTGATCTCTGGCTGTACGCCAGCGTGTTGGGAGTCAATGTTCGGTGCGGAGGATGCAGCATGAAGATTAATATGAATGCAGTAAAGGGTATCACCATGGGAACTATCGCAGGAGTTGCATTAGGTACTGCAATATCATTTGCAACCGACATTCCAGAAGTTCAGACAAGTCATTCATCCGGACAGTGTGTTAAGGTTATTAACTTCACAGAGTCGGACACATTCACTTGTGAGAACTTACCAAGCCGTTACAGTCACGTATGGGTCAAATAGATGATTAGAATTCTTAAAGAAGTAACCGACTGGGGTACCGAGAATGTTTCTAATGGTACTTACTATGTAAACGAACACGGACAACTAGTTGCTTATATGCCCAAAGGTGGCGCTTATAAAGAATTCAACAAACCCATGAAACAGTTTTCTACATCACGTAGGAAGTTCAAAGAGCTAGGAGTCATTGATAATGGAGACTCCGGCACCCCAGTAAACGGTTCTAAGGGTAACACCTACTATGTCAAAGACGGTAAGTGTTCTTGCCCTGGGTTTAAATTCAGACAGAAATGCAAACACTTATTAGAGGTAGCAGCATGAACAACAGTTTATCTTATTGCGATTATATCGCTCATACAGTAGTAAAACCCGCACTAGACGTTGATGTAAAAGACAATGGCTGCACTTTATCTGCAGTAAGTAAAATACACATGGATCTAGCTAAAGAAGGTTGGATGCAGACCACTAAGCGCTCTATTGAAGTGACTGATGTGAATGGTAGAGAGTATAAAATTACCATTGAAGACATCACAAAATAATTGCATAAAAAGGTTGACAAAGGTGTTCAGCCGTAGTATAATATACCTATATTAAATGATAAGGATTTAAATTATGAATAGAATTGAGATGATCAAAGCGGCCGCAGAGAAAGGTCAAATTAAGAAAGCAATCGGAAACGTTGCTATTAGAAAGAAGTCAATCAAAGAAGAAATGAAGCTTCACAAGAAATTGACCAAGTCAATGAAAAAGGCAGGCCATCAAGCTCCATCAAGTTTGGAGGCATTTAGGCCAGAGAATATGTACTACACTGACAAAGAGACCCAAGAGTTTATTGCAGGTAGTTCCATAATGGAAACATATGAATCTATGAGAAGTCAAGATGACTATTAAGAAATCACCAATTATGAATATGGTCGTGAGGCTCAATGCGCTTAAACGTGCAGAGTTATCGGCCAAGAATCCTGAATTTAAGAAGCTTTGGAAAGAGAAAAGAATTGCTCTTCTCGCTAAAGATAATGATTGAGTTCTTACATACACTTATGGGAATAGGTGGTATAATCTTAATGGTTCTAATCACTTACATAAGCGTACACATGCAAGAAGAAAAATATCAAGGTAAAGGAATACCTCTGATGTGGGAAAAAGGCGGCCGATTTGCAAAGTACTTCGGCCATGATTCAAAGAAAGATGGAGAGTAGCATGAAGACTACCTATATGGAAGTATCTTCCTATCAAGAAAGAAACCTCAAAGCAACTGTTTTAAGGACTTCAGGTCTAAAAGAGAATTACTATGGATGTAGGTTTTACATAGATGATAGCTCGTTAGGTATTGAATGGTACAAAAATAAAAGTGAGCAGTATGCAGAAAATGCTGCAGAGAATTATGTACAGGGTATAAAGAAATACCCAGTCTAAGTTTTGTTAGCCCCTTGATGACGCAGTTCTACTCCTTATCAGAATGTCGTCAGGGGGTTGACATATTAATAAAAATGTGTTATAATATACATATATCACATAAGGAGTAAAGTATGGTAAGTAAAGTATTAGAAAAGGCCCGAGTAAAAGGTCGCAAAAACAGAGTCACTATTGACGACAAGTACATGGGTCCAGAGCCATGGTGGGATCATATCACTCCACCACCAACAGATGAAGCTGCTCGTAAATCAGCATGGGCACAAGGCGCTCAATGGTATAACTACTACTCAAAACCAAAAGACTATACTGCGACTACTTTAAAGTATGCCAAAGAAGTAATGAAGTTTGATAAAGAACAGATCAGTGCTCTCAAGGCAATTACAGATTGGGAATTAAACTATGGCATAGGAGCTATGACGAGACTACATTTCCGTGGGTGGAACCATGAAGATGTATACCTAGAAAGAGTTTCTAAACATTTAAATGCAATGGTCATTAAAGGTAAAGAAGTTGCCGTAGAAAAGAAAGAAGTTGCCGCTGATGCACCGGTGTTTATAAGTCCAGCACAAAGGTCTTATAATAACATGATGGAAACCATTCATGCAGACTGGGATGAAATAGTAATTGATTCTTGGATGGAAGGTAACTTTAAACCAGAATTTAATGTGTATGACCTATGGAAAAAGCATGGTCTTAAAAGTAATGTAGTTAATGCATTCAAAGCCAAGGTTCAATTTGAATATGACTTAGTGTCCGATTCTTATAATAAGAACTGTGAGCAAGCGGTTGAAGCATACTCTCACATATCATCAAGGCGTCAGAAGAAGATGCTGAACTTAATGGATGTTATCTTTGCTGACCTAGAGAAGTTGAAGACCAGTTTCAAAGCTGTTAAGATACCTAGAGCTAAGAAGCCTAAATCTACGGATTTACAAGTTGCCAAGTTACAGTATTTGCAGGAACATATCGAGTCCAAAGTCACTTCTATTAACCCAGTACTAATACCGACTAAAGAGATGTTATGGGTCTACAACACTAAGCAGAAGGTGTTGACACAGTATGTAACTACGTCTACTAAGGGCTTTGAGATAAGTGGTAGTACCATTAAGAACTTTGATGATAGTCTGTCTAAAACAACTAGGTTAAGAAAGCCTCAGGATGTATTACCGGAAGTATTAAAACTCACCCCCAAACAGATGGACAAGAGAGTCTGGGATAAACTCACCACTAAGATAAGTGTACCAAACGGTCGGATCAATAAAGACTGTGTACTACTTAGGGTAATATAAGGAACATATGATTGAACAAAAGATTATGACGAGAAAGAGGTTCTCTACTGCGGTAGAAGGACTTGTTGCAAAGAGTAGGGATCTGTCTTATATAGAGGCAGCTGCTTACATCATAGAAGAACGAGGGATGGATTTTAAAAGTTTAAACAGACTTTTATCTGACTCCCTTAAACAAAAAATCGAGGCGGAAGCTACAGATTTAAACCTGCTTAGAATTAAGCAAACAAATAAACTACCAATATAGGAAAATATTATGAGTAATGTGATTATACCTTCATCTCCCGAAGATAAGAAGCGAATCAAGGACTGTGTTATTGAGATCAGTAATGCTAAAACCCAGATGGAAGCACAACGTGACTTCATTAAAGAAGCCATTAATTCTTGTGCAGAGGATGTTGAAGTTGATAAGAAGCATCTTAAAAAGATGGCAGATATCTACCACAAACAAAACTTACTAGAAGTAGTAGGTGCGGTAGAAGATGTTGAAGCCTTATATGAGAGTGTAATGGCGTAATGATGGACCCTTTTGATTCTTATAAGTTATATAACGCACTCAAGCTTCACTTTGAAACTGATGGGTACGATGCAATCAAATATAATTATAAATCAAATGTGTCTGCTCAATCCTTTTTTAAGAGAAGGGATAAGTACTTCTTTGCTAAAGTTGCAAAGAACTATGAGAAGGATTTGTTAACATACTTTGTATCCAACTTCAAAAATGGAGTTGGGTATGTAGGTGATATGATTAATGAAGACGGACAAAGGAATTATTTAGATCATAAGAGAATACATGAATCAATACACCGTGTATTCTCAATTGATATAAATAGGATTAATGAACAGGGTTTGATGTTTGATCAGAACTTTAAGAGTGAAGACGGACAACTACCCTTGGTCATTAAGTTATGGATGCAGGAAGAAATTAGTTTAGAGACTGTTGTCATTCTGAATTCCATATTTGGGTTTATTGGAAAAGAATCTGAGAAGATAACAGACACTATTATGTGGCCTGATACTAAACGGAAGATTGAAAAGTACACCCCATTTGTAAATTATAACAAAGATAAATGCATGAAGTTGTTGACAAATGTGTTTGTTTGATGTATAATGTACTTATAATTATGAATAAAGTGAAATACAATAGAAACGGTAATAATACCGTAATACAATGCATATACAACGGAGTAATATAAATGTCATTTGCAAACCTAAAGAGCTCACGAGGCTCGTCAATCGACAAACTCGTAAAAGCTGCAGAAGCAGTATCTACTAAAACAGATTCAAAATCCGGTTACGGTGATGATAGGTTTTGGAAACCAACCAGAGATAAAGCAGGAAACGGTTATGCCGTAATCCGATTCTTACCAGCACAAGAGGGTGAAGACCTCCCTTGGGTAAGGTATTGGGATCATGGCTTTAAAGGTCCTACTGGTCTTTGGTACATTGAAAACTCTTTAACTTCAATTGGTCAAGATGATCCAGTAAGTGAAGCTAACGGTCTACTATGGAACTCTGGCCGGGATGAAGATAAAGCCGTTGCTAGAGACCGAAAGCGCAGGTTACACTATGTAAGTAATATCCTCGTTGTTTCAGATCCTAGTAACCCAGAGAACGAAGGTAAAATATTCCTTTATAAGTTCGGTAAGAAAATCTTTGATAAGATTATGGAATCAATGCAGCCTGCATTTGAAGACGAGACTCCTATCAATCCTTACGACTTCTGGGAAGGTGCTGAGTTTAAAATTAAGATCCGTAAAGTAGAAGGGTGGGTTAACTATGACAAGTCAGAGTTTGCTAAACCAGCCTCACTATTTGAGGGTGATGAAGAGAGACTAGAAGATGTGTATGGGAAACTATACTCTCTGCAAGATTTCCTCAAGCCAGAGAACTACAAAACTTATGATGAACTGAAAGCTAAAATGAATAAGGTTCTAGGAGTTGATGCCGGTGCTCCATCTATGGAAATGCCAGCAATGAATGTAGTTAATGAAACTCCAATGACAACGACTGCGACTGCTGCTCCAGTCATGGATGCTGCCGCCTCAAGTGATGATGAAGATGATACTTTATCATACTTTGCTAAGTTGGCTAAAGAGAACTAAAGAATCCTGCCTTAGGATAAACCTGTTGACAGGTTATAGGGACTCTTAATTGAGTCCCTTTTTTTATCTACTGGCTAATGCTTCTCTACTTCTATTAGGTTTACTAGGTGACATAACATACGTATCCCCACCCCTAGTAGTAGAGTTATCTGATGTTACAGCATTCACTGCAGAAACAACTGTTGGTTGAGCAGATGATTTCTCTAACTCATTCTCACCAGACATAGTTTTAATCTCTTCGCCTTTCTCGTTAAGGCCATCACCTTGGACTTTCATAGAGTCTATAGCAGAGTCGCCCATAGTAAATACTTTGTTAAATCCGTTCATGAATGCTTCACCCGGAGTCTCACCTCCAGGCATAGCTGCTGCAATTGCATGCATCGCGCCTGATGCAACTGCAGACGGGAATGTAACAATCTTCTTAAATATCTTTAATAGGTTTAAAGCAACATTCTGAATTAAACCACCAATGCCGATATCAGCAATAGAATCTTTAATACTACCTATGAATCCTACAATAGTATCAGTGATAGAAGTGAACAGATTACCTATAAGTTCAGAGAATGAGAATGAATCGAGTTGTTCAGAGAAGTTCTCAAATCCTAACTTACCTGCAATCCACGATATGCCATCCTTTAATAGGTCTAATGGAAGACCAATAAAACCTTTAAGGAATCCAGCTATACCACCAAACAAGCCACCGATAATTCCTTCTAGGAAACCTTTTTCTGAGTACTTATCAAACCCGGCCATGGCACCTTTAAATGTATCGAATAGAGCCATGACAACCGTGATTGGTAAGAATAATCTACCTAGTGTTCTACCGAAACCACCCGCAACTTTAGCAACATTCTTAATAACACCAAAGATTGTTTTAAGAGTACTTGTTACTGGTTTCATTAGTTTGGATACACCACCACCAGGAATCGCACCTTTAAGAGAACGCAGACTCGTGCCTACGGCCTTAATTGGGGCTAGTACAAAGTCCTTAAGGCTCTTAACTGCACCACCTATAGCTTTAAAGGGTTTAGTAAGAGATTGGAATAATCCTCCCAGTTTACCAAGTAACCCTGCTTTACCAAACTGGCCAACTGCTGTTCTAAATGTTTTTAATCCTGCAAATCCTGCAGTGAATGCCCTCTTGATATTGGTTAAACCCTTAGTTAGAGGCTTAAATACATCTCCAATACTATCTGCAATCTTTGCAATACGTGCCGATGCTCCTGTACCGAGACCCTTAATTGATGCGCCTAAACTCTTAGTGAATCCGGAGATGGATTTACCTAACCCCTTACCGATCTTAGCAAGATCAATTCCGAAAAGTTTAGTTACAGCATTCACTGCTTTGAATATTACCTTAGTGAATACCTTAATAATTTTAGTAAATGATTCTGCCACACCCAATGCGAACCCAGCACCCAATGCCAATAGTGCAACTGGGATGGCAAGTAATGCTGCACTTACACCAGCAACCGGACCGTCAATCTTGCCAAGGTCTTCAGTGTTAGATAAGATACCTTCTAAAGCTTCTAATACATTATCTGCATGTGCCCTTGCTTCTTTCTGCCTTTCTAAATCGGCAGGATCCTTAGACTGTAGAGTTCGGATCATTTCTTCCATACTCTTTCTTTGCTCATCACTTAACTTAACGGAGTCATTTAATAGTTGATTCTGTAAGTTATCTGATAAAGCTTGATTGTCTGCAGCTGCCTTGGACAGAGTATTCTGTTCCTGCAACTCCTTTGTCAGGTTAGCAAATGGATCGCCTTGATTATCAGGTGGTGTAGGGTTATCTTTCATCTGTCATTCCTATTTTTTAGTAAAGGCCTGTGCACCAAAGAATGCTGCTACAATACCTGCTACGGCTACAAAGTATGTTGGTGCCATAGAACCAAGAGTTGACTGAGCTTCATTCAATCCAGCCAATGCTGCAAGAACAACTGCGAAAGGGTATAACAATAGACCCCATAGGGCAAACCAAGTCATTGTCCTCTGTGCATCTCGCATAGCATCTTGGTCATCAAGTTCTTTTCGCTTGAATTCCAAGTACATTGCTTCTTCTTCCTTAGATACTTTACCATCGCCATTAGTGTCTGCTGGATGAGTTTTATTTTCTTCGGTCATCTTTTATTTTCCTTTTTAATTCTTTCGTTCTCTTCCTTTATCCATTCCTGTAAAAGAGCAACATATATCTCTCTTTCCCACGGCATCATATTATCTAGTTCAGTTAAACTATAATTATGATGCTGCATCATCGCGAAGTTAGTCTTGTAGTGATTAACTAAGCTGTCGTGAGAGAGGCCTACATAAAAAAACTTTGTAGTCCTTTTAATTCCGTAGAATTATCCTCTGTACATGCAGTACAATTAAATTCTACTGTCGTTTTTAACACCGGCATGGTTTCAAAGAAATTGGCCAGCGACTGGAATTGTGAAGTGTTTAAAGACTCTACAAAATCCTTCATCTTGGTCTTACCCTCGGATGCTGCAGGATATACATTATCTTCATCAAATACATTATCAATACATTTCATGATAATATCAAATGCAGTCTCAATAGAGTCCTCTTTATCCGGGTTTATAGATGATATATCATCGAATGATGGGTATCTCATTTTAACACCGACAGTATCGGTAATCATGATTACACCATCATCTTCAGGTACATTAACTCCAATATCATCAAAGTTAACACTCACTTCGTTCTGTGTACTACAATGATCACACTTGACTTTAAGTCCGATTGATTCTCCAACAGACTTTGATCTAAGTTGTAAGAATAAGCTTTCAATATCAAATGTAGCTAATTTATTGATATTAATATCATCCATTACACAAGAGGATATCATATCCTTAGTTGCCTTAACAATCTGTTTCTGATCATTAGACTCTAGTGCCATCATTAATATCTTTTCCTCTTTTACTAAGTAAGGTCTAAAAGTAATAACCTGACCTGTAGAAGGGATAGTTGTTTCATAGCTTGCACTATTAAGTTTTGGTAATGCCATTATAATCTCCTAAAATTATATAAGTCCAGATGGTATTGCGCTTCTCAATGCTGACATTGTAGAAGAGAAAGGTCCTTCTGGTACATAGTTATCGTAACTAAATGTTACACTAATTTTCTGGACAGCACTTTCACTATTATTGTCCAGAGTAATTCCAGCTACAGTAGTAGGAAAGGCATTTTCTAACCTAATACCATATACTGGAATATTCTTCTCATTCAATTGCTGTATTACAACATCTGAAGTAAAATCTTTTTTAAATTTTGCACGGTATGTTTCAGTATTAAATACTTGTTCTAGCCAATCGTCAAACATAGTTTTCATGTAGTAATCATTGGTAAGTAAAAAGGAACACGTCACATCTTCATTTATAAAACCATACGGTATCTTTACTGCATGTTTTTCTGCTTGATAATCCAGTGTTGCAATCTGTCTGCCTGGAATAGTGACCGTCTCACATAAGAGAGAAATATCCCTAGGGTCATTAACCATAGATTTAAGTCCACCACCAGATGTAATTGCACCTATGAGGCCTTTGACACTTAACAGGTTACCTTGAGGTGGAGTGAAGATAACTTGAAATCTATTTGTCTTTGCAAGTCCACCTCGTTTACCTATTGTGCTCTTTAAATTGTCAATGGACATTATTTACCCCCTTGGTAAACTTTTCGGGAATCAGCCCAGGCAGATCTAGCGCTCTTCTTCTTAAACTGTTGTATTGGTAGATATATTGCTGTCTCCCAATCTGTCATTGGTACTCTTGACATCTGCGACTTAACATGAGATACTAAATATCTTTTAAAGCATGGTTCAAATTCTTTGTACTTCTTAACACCATTTAACAAATCATAGGTTAATCGGTTTAAACGAGTATCTGGTTTTAAATTCTTGGGTGCAAGTTTAAATAATTCATTTAATAATCTTGCTCTAGCAACAGGGTTAACATAATGGAGATTTAATCCATAGAATCCGCCTGGTGCAGGCCCTACAATAATAGTTAATGGAAATTTATCATAGTACGGTAGTGTTTCTTTTGTCTTAGGGTCATAGAAATACATTATCATATCACCCACACGAATTTTAGTCTGTTTCTCTAGTGCATCATCCTTAAGAATTTTACCTCTCGCAGGAATAGCAAGCTCCTTTACCTTACTGGTAAACCATTCTTCTGATTTAGGAGTCCTAGATTGGATCCCTGCTCTGAATGCCGCGGCACTTAATTTATCGAATATAGACATATATGTATTTATACTATCCTTTTATTAGTTTAATACCAAGATTAGTTAAAGTGTCCTCTGTCCACACTTGAAACTTCCATCCCTTATGGTCTGCATATTGCTGCGCAGCTTCCCACTTAGAGGTGTTCTTAATGTATGATGTCACCTCATTGATGTATCTTTTAGTTTTACGAGCGCCTTTCTTTGGTGGCATGGTTTGACTCTTGGGTTTAATCTCAATCAATATAATCTCTCTGTTATCGAGTTCGATTAATAAGTCTACATAGTATCTATGAAGTTTGTTATCGGTTTTACACTTATACGGGACAACAACCTCTTCACTATTCCATTTTTTAACTCTAGGATTAGACTCACACCATCTAAATGCCTGTCTTTCCCATAATGAACGATAAACGACTTTACTGGCATCACCCATATACTTCCGTTTGTCTTTAATTGTGTATTTCCCTCTGTAAGCCATTATAAATACCTATATAGTAAATTATTATTTATAAGGGTAATATATATGGCTGAAAAGGATAAAGAAAACAGTGATGTAGATAAATTCGATGGCGG
>Ga0307984_1000307_pt1 | contig 21556 bp, 28 predicted proteins | sample EllFjometageno78_FD_203169 | JGI IMG/M metagenome (GOLD analysis project Ga0307984, IMG submission 203169) | Marine microbial communities from Ellis Fjord, Antarctic Ocean - #78 | ecosystem: Environmental > Aquatic > Marine > Unclassified | place: Southern Ocean | collected 2014-10-09
TTTTGATATGTACCTACACCAAGAGTTGCCACTTGAAGTAATGCTCCTGTTTTGTCAGGCATAGTAACAGGTCTAATACTGTTATATCTTCTTGCTTGTGCTGCATAAGCATCTGTTTCTTGACCTGCTAATTTAAAGATGTCTGCCTCGTAATCTCTAGTAACATCTAAAAATTGCATATCATAAGCGCCTGCTATATCTTGTACAACTTTAGTAGCATTACCTGCATTTAAATTTAATGCTGATGCTTCTTCTCTGTTATTTTCTTGATTTAATCTAAAAGTTTCTGCAGCTTTTTCTCTAGTTGCAGACACAGTTTCTGAATCTATTTTTGATAAATCATTTAAATAAGCTGCGTTAGAATTTTTTCTAGTTTGGTCGTTAGCTCTTTGTTGGCCTTTGGCAATTGCTTTAGCGCTTTTATGCTCTTGCATAATTGTAGCGACTTTAAGTCCTACTGTAATTGCAGTTACGGCATCACACATTAATTGTTTATCTCCATATCTTTTATCATTAATAAAAAAGGCATTTGACCAGCACCATATTTTTCAATTTCGGTTGAAGGTTCAAACCCTAAATATTGCAGCCATTTAAGTGACTTCCAATTTCTTTTGTCTACAAAGTTATATAAAAATTCATAACCTTGTCCCATTTCCTCTATCCATTTTGGACATTCTTGTATAAATTGTCTTGTATGTTTAAACAATGTTTCACTTGATAACATCCATGCTACCCCATATACAGGGTCATGTGATGGTGAAACACCAAACATTCCAATTACACCTTCATCTTCAGTTCCAATAATAGTAAAAATTTTAGAATCTTCTTGTGTAAAAGGCATTACTAATGCTTTAAAAGGTGTTGTATTATTAGAAGCTTTTATTTCTTCTAAATCACCTTTTCTTACTTTAGGTGCTAACTCAACCACATCTTTTAAAATAGCGGGTCTTACATAATTTTCTTTAATCATAATTAAATCCTTGTTGAACGACTGTGGTAGTAACCTTCAACTTCTGCACTAGCAATATACATAGGTAGATGTGAACTACTTTTTATATCTAAGACAAAATCTGTGTTTCTACATGAAACGGGTACTTTAATCGTTCCACCATTTATTGCAGGCACACCTACTGTACTTGTAGCTGTTCCAATGATATATCCATTCATATATGAAATATTTGTATCTCTATTTTGAGGTGTTACTTCTATTTGAAAGTAACCTGAGTTCTCATAATTAAATGATATATTTCTAATTTGGTATCTACCTGCAGTAATGGCTATTAAACCTCTTCCTGTATTTTCTCTAACGTATTGAGGTGATAATCTGTATCTTGATTCATATGGTACTCCTAACCAAATATTAGTATGATTGCCTAATAATGTATAAGAAGACCCAGTAGTTGCAGTTAATGTAAAATTGTTTCCGTTAGTTGCATCTACAGCTATTAAACCTGTTTTAACACCATAAGGTGAAGTAACAGTTGTTAAATCTGTCCCACTTGCGTAAGTGCCTGTAACTTTAGTTTTTAAATCTAAATAAATTCCAAAACCTGTTGTCACATCTTTTAAATTTCTTAAATCAATTTTTAATAATTTTGTTGTTTTACCTTCAGAAACTATTAAATAAATATAACTTTCAAATGTCATTCCACCAATAATTTTACCATTAGGTAAAGTCCATTTTGACCATGCTGTTTGTACTTTTTCTCCACCATCAAAGAAATATTTATAAATAAACATAGTGCCACCATGAGTAGATGTTAAATCTGTACTGGTAGTATAAGGGACAAGTTGTGTATCAGCAGTGTCAGAACATAATGTAATTAATGTATCTTCTGTAGTGTTTGTAATTATTTGAAAAGCATTTTTAGGTATTAAATTTTGTACTGAAACTGTAATGTCTAAACCATCATTTGTTAAAGTGTCATCATCAGCATAATATTCTCTTATAGCTGTGTTGTTATTTCTAGCTTGTCCAAAATAAGCATACTTACCTGCTGAAACTGGTTTAATATTTTTATCATGTTCAAACGCAGAAACTTCATTTAATATAGCAGAAGTAGGTGATATAGATTCTCCTACACTGCCTAATTTATATTGCGCTCTTTCAGAAAATAATAATAATGCTTCATTAAAAGCAACACTATCAACTAATGTATTAACTTCAGAACCTGAAGCAGCTATATCAATTGGGTCTGTATCTAAGACTTGAGTTACTGTTTTAGCATAAAAATTAAAAAAGCTAGCGTTCTCAGTAAAAATTAAATTATCTCTTGCTAGTATGCCTAATCTATTTTTATAAAATAATATGTTGTTAATGTTTGTATTTACAAAACTTGGATTTGAATTAGTGATACCATCTCCAGCTCCTCTGTCTGTGTAATCTTGTTCTTGAAAAGTAAATGTGCCATCATTGTTATTAATTAATGTATGTGGCATTGTAGCATTGTTTAAACCAAGACTAACTCCGGGTGCTATAGTTTCTTGCCATAAACCATCTTCTACAAATTTTACCCAATAATTAGATAACGTATCTCCATCTTCACCTGTAATTTCCATTCGACTATCTGTGCTGGCTTGATAAGGTAATTTTGTAAAATCACTTATTTTATCTCGTACAATAAACATTCCAGTATTTCCTGTACCATCACTAGATGATGCAGTAAATAAAGCATTACCATCTGTAGAAACTGCTCTAATAACTGAAGAGTAAAGTGTCATAGTAAAATAATTTGTAACACCAGAATTTGTTCCTAAACCTGTAGTTGCTCCTAAAGAAGCACCTGTGTCAGTTCTTGTAATATCAAAAGATGCATCAGAACTAGAATTAAAATGTGAACTAGAAGTTCCTTTAAATAATATATCTGCAACGTGTGCAGTGTCTCTAAATGCTGTATCATGTGTAGCACTATTACCAGTTGGTAATTGTAAAGATGCTTTAATATTATAAGACATACTAGGATGTTTAAGTGTTACAGAATATTCTTTACCAAAATTAGTAAGTAAAACATTAATATAAAATTCTTTTACTTTTGCTGTGCTTAAATTTGTATCAGCTAAAACAGTTTTAGATTTATTTACTAAAAAAGTATAATCTGCAATGTTAACTAATCTAAAATCTTCTTTAGGATTAGTGCTAGTTAAATAACTTGAGCCACTTGCAATAGTAACTGTTTTTGCATTTCCCTGTAAATCCCAAACTTTAACACCACCATTATAAAAAGCACACATAAATTGATTTTCTTTATCTCTTTGAATTGACCAAAATTTTGTAGTGTTAGGTAATACGTTTGTAGCATCTAAAGTAGCAACAAAATCAAATGGGGGTCTTTTAGCTAAACCATCTACAATACCATTTTGTAAATTAATTTGTTCCTCACCTTGATTAATACCTCGTTGTGTTGGGGATTGTTGTGAGATACCATTCAGAAAATTAGGAATGCTCTGAGATACTACTCCACCCATTAGTAAGTCCTTCTTGGTGGTCTGTTAATAATAGAATAAGTGTTTGCATCTCCTTGTAATATATTAACATCTGCTGCTTGACTATCAGCTTGGTGAAATGCCATTAAAGCTTCATTTTCATCTGAGGCAATTAAACCTATAATTTCTTTATCACCTACAAATCTTGAAGCAAATCTTCTTGAAGCTTTTGCTACAATATATTGTCTGGCGTATTCTGGTAAATCTGAAAATTGTTGCACTAAAACTAAATCAACTAAACTAGGTGCGGAAGTAAATATATCTGTATGAGTTTCCATGTTATATAAATAACCATTTCTCATTGTGTAATTTAAATATTTGTAAGTAGCGTCAGCTTTAACGCAGTTTGCTGGAAGGGGAACTTTCCCATTGGAATCAAGGGATAAAGAAGCGTAATTGTTGTGAGTATTAAAATGCCATCCTTGAGATTGAATTGACATATTTGTTTCGTCTAAAAGATTAATTGCTGTTGATACATCAACTGATGTTGTGCCTGTAATTGCATTTACGGGAGCTTCTCCAATGTGTGACAACATAATGTTGATAGCTTGAAGCTCGGTAGTTGGTGTAATTTGTGTAGCCATTTTTCCTTTAATTTAAAAATTTTATTTGATTAGAAATGGCGAGCTAAGTCTCCCTCACTCGCCAGTCCTATATTATAAAGTAGCGATTATGCTTCTTTAATTCCTACTGCTGCTTCTGGTCTTAATACGCCATGACCCATAGCATATTTAGCAACCATTAATGTACCTTGTCTTCTGATGTCGTATTCAGATTCGACTGCTAAGTCCATTAATTTAACTGTTCCAGCTGCACTTGGATGACTTACTAACGCTACATAGTTCGTTAAGTTAACTGCTTGAGGGTCAGCGATAGTTGCTGATTTTCCTGAAGGAGCTGTTGCGTCATTTGCTGCTGCAATGTTACCACTGATAAAGTGAGGAGTTGGAATTAATTCAATTCCAGCTACTTTAACTACTTTACCTTCTGCAATTGAACCTTGACCACTAAAGTCAACGTTAACTACATTAGTACCATTAGCTAGTTTGTAATACTCTTCTAATCTAATGAATGCTTTTCTACCTTCTTTAGGTACAAAATTTGCATCCAATTGTTTAGCTGCATCAAACAATGCATCAATCACAGCGTTAGCTGCAGTTGCTGCTGTTGAAGAAGCTATGCCAGTATTAGTGACAGTTGCTCCAGCTGCATAAGATGTATCACCAACGTTTGCTGACGCTAGAGATGCTTGACCAATAGTTTGTAGTACGTGTTTGTCTTTTTGGAAAGCCAGCGCTCTGCCAATTTCCATAGAGTAAGCACTTCTTACATCCCAGTGGTTTTTTGCTTCTTCAATATTCGATAGGAATACAGAAGATAATAGAAGGTCATTAATTGTAATAACCTTTTCGTTGTGGTTTACGTCTGAGCCAGTAATTTCTGCACCTGCTACATGATAAGCCGCACCTACTCTACCCATTACGGGGAAAGTCGCTGATTTGCCAGAAGATATACTTCTAACCATTTCAGAACCTTGTGTTACTGATGCTCTGTCAAATGAAGTAAGAACTTCACCTGCAAAAACTTTCAGAAACAATGCGTCTTCAGTACCGGATGCATTTACTAAACCTTGACTTACGGGTGTTGCATTTGCCATATTATTATTTTCCTTTGTTACTGTTGTTATTGTTATGAAAGCCTCTACATATTTCTTTTCAGTTTCACTTCCAGATTATCACCCGCAGGTGGTAAGGTTACTACGCTTATTTATATATGTGTTGGCAGTTGCCTGCTAAATAGCATGCACAACTATATAATCGCAAGCGGGAATTAACCCGCTAACGACAATTTTTTATTTTTTCTTATTATATCTTACTGTTAGCTAGTTTTGCTTTTACTTCAGCTTGGTATGCACTATCTTTAGCATATCTAGGGTCAGACATAGCTGCAGTAACTTGCGCCCAAGATTGATAACCTTCACCTTGAGATGCTTGTGCTTTGCCTGCAACAAGTGTAGGCTCTACACCATTAGCTCTTTCATATTGGCCTTTAAGTGCGCTTACTGCTAACTTAACTGTGTCCATGTCTCCACTATTAACAGCTGTGTTGTAAGCTTTTTTTTCACCTTCATTCATATTGTTAGATGCCCAATCAGTCATTGCTTGATAGGGTGCATCACCACCAACAGAAGCTTTAATTTCATTAGCTGAATTTGTAGCTAAAGCTTCTTGTCCGGCAATATAATTATTTACATAGTCTTTTGTTATACCAGCTTTTTCTAAAGCAGCATAAGACTTAGCATTTAATTCACCTTTTTCTGAATATTCTTTTTGTAAAGATGTCATATCTAATCCAGCAGTTTCAACAGCTTGTTCAGCTATGTCTAAATTGTTTGGGTTAGCTTTAACTTCTTCTTTAAGAATAGGTTCAGCTTCTTTTGACTGAGATTGTTCACCAAGTTTCTTTTCTAATTCCTGATAAGACTTTGCTAAATCTCCAACTGTGTTGAATTTTTCAGGTAAGCCTTCAGGTTTACTTTGTGCGGACTGTTTCTCATTTACTTCTGGTTTTACAGCACCAGTATCTTCTGTATTTACTTCTACTACATCTACCATTTAATTATCCTTGTTCTTGTTGTTGTTTCATTGCTCCATTAATAACAGGAGCGACAGCTTTTTCAGCCATTCCCATCATTTGTTGATTTTGCATTTCATCTGCTTGAGCTTCTTGTTCTTGAGCTAATTGCTCTTCACTCTTAACAAGTCCTTCAGTATCAATGCCTAACCCTGTAGCAATACGTTTAATTAAATCCTGTGCATTTATACTTTGTGCAATTGCTGGATTTATCTGTGCTAAGTTTCCTATCTCAGCTACAAATTCTCTTAATTTTTGTAAATCATTTCCTCGACCTAAAGCTTCAACACCTGTAACAATTGTAGGCTGTACAGAACCTTTTGGTAACGTAGGTATTTCTTTGGCTTGCGCCATTCTTTGCATTAAAATTGTTACTAAAGGTAATTGAAATTCTTGAGATAATAAAGAATAAATACCACCCATAGCAGTTTCTAATTGTTGTGCCATGTATCTAATTTCTTGTGCTGTAACTCTTTCAGCATCTCTTTGAATAGCAGTGTTTAATAAAAAGGCATAAGACATTCTTTCTTCTAATTTTGTTATGCTTCTTTCAACAACTTGTAAATCATATTGTTTTTGTGATTGTAGGACAGCGACATCATCTGCACTTCCAGTAATAATATCACCATTTCTTGTGCCAGCTAAATCTTTTTTTCTAGTAACAGAATTAGGTCTAACCATAAAGACTACTTTAGATGAAGCTGCTGCTGATTCTACTAAAGCTTGTGACAATCCTTCTAAAGATTTTAAATCTCCTAAAAATTCTTCAACATAACTTCTACCATAATCTTCATTGTCTACTCTAACCATTCTTAATGCTTGATAAGGTAAAGATTCAATTGGATAATCACCAATAGAAGTTTCTATTTTAATTCCTTTTACTTCTTGACATGTGTAAAATTTTTTATCATCTATTTTATAAATGTGAGTATATAAATCACATTGTTCATCAGGTTTAAAATCTTCTTGTTTTTGTAATTGTTCTGTAGTTTTTGAATCTAAATATGTTGGGTGAATAGTTTCTTTAATAATTATTTCTAAAATATTTCCTGATGCATCTCTTTTACATACAAAATTTGATAGTGGAAAAACTCTCATGTTTCCTTTTTTTGGAAGATAAGTTAATACATTACCTACAACAATTAAATGTTTAAGCGCTTCAAACACACTAACTCTTAAAGCCAATTGTTCAATTTTGCTTGACACTTCTCTTTCAATAGTTGCTAAAGATTTTTCTACTTCAGACTTAATTTCTTTTTGTTGGTCTAAATCTTTTTTAGCATCACCTGATACAGACAATCTAAAAAAAGGAGCATTAGGTGGTAATAATAATAGTAATAGTTTAGAAGCTAAATTGTTTACACCTCTAGCGCCTACGGATTGAAAGGGATTGTATAGTTCAGTTGATGAATGAAATCCATCTGGGGGGAGTAACGAAGGTATAGTTAATTCACTACACTCTTGCGCTCTATCTAAGAAATGTTCTCGGTGTTGTTTTAAAGATTCGTAACGTTGTCTAGCGCTTTGTTGTAACATACTCATGCCATAGTTCTGCATATTATGTTATATTTAGTCCAGATACAGTAGGTATGTTTAAACCTGACGAAGTTTGCAATGCTGTAGTTCCAGATTTTTTAGCTTTTTTAGCTACATCTTTTGCGGAATCCACTGCTGTTTCAACTTTTGCTACCTTCTCTTCTGCGTAAGCTGCTTCATTTACTATTGGAGCGGCCATTGGCGGCGGAGTAGGAACTGTTGGTATCTTAGGGGCTGACATACACATAGTTATTTTTGTGTCCTCTCTTTTAACATGTTAATAAATTTAACTACATCTCTTTGACCTGCTTGAAAATAAATTTCAGTAGGTGTATTAGATATAATTGGGGATTTTTCTGGGTAAACTTCATTTAAAAGTTTAATCAAATCGTCTATCTTTGTAGGTAATTCTACATCTTTTAGTTCTGGCATTTTTAATCCTTCTAAAAAGGGTACTTTAGTCCCATAAGCTACCAGTAATACTACCTTTGTTGTATTCTGTAGCTCTGTTTTCAAAGAAATTAGCATGTTCTACACCATTTAATACCCAATCTAACCACCCTAATGGGTTTTGTTTAACTCCGTAATTAGGTTTTAAAGATAACTGTAACAATCTTCTGTCAGCTATGTATCTAATGTATTGTTTAATTTCTTCAGCTTTTAATCCTTTAATGCCACCTTGTGCAAAAGCTAAGTCAATAAATCTATCTTCTAAAGAAACCATATCTCTACATGTTTGATAGATACTTGCCTTAAATTTTTCTGTCCAAATATTTGGGTTTTCTTTTACAAGAGCATGAAATAATTTAATCATACTTTCAACGTGATGGGTTTCATCTCTAATACTCCAAGTTACTATTTGACACATTCCCTTCATTCTACCAAATCTTGAAAAATTAAGAAGCATGGCAAAAGAAGCAAACAATTGTAGTCCTTCACCAAAAGCAGAAAAACAAGCTATGTCTCTTGCTAATCCTTCTAAACCTTTTCCTTTAGATTCAAATAAATAAGAATGTTTATCAGACATTTCTTTATATTCTTGAAATGCTTTATATTCACTATCAGGTAAACCAATAGTGTCATTTAATAATGAATAACTATGTGCATGATTAGCTTCTGAAGTAGCTATTGCTGATAACATCATTCTAATTTCTGGTGGTTTAAATTTAGGAATATACTTATCAAGATATGCTTGCGCAATATCTACATCTCCTTGTGTAAAGAATTTAAGTATTTGTCCTATAAGATTTTTTTCTTCTGCAGTTAATCTTTCATTCCAATCTCTTACATCTTCATGTAAAGGAACTTCGCTTGGTAACCAATGCATTTTTTGGTGCGCATCATAAGCTTCAAATGCCCATTCATATTCAAAGGGTTTGTAGTGTGTTCGTTTTTCAAATAAACTCATTTATTGTTCTCCTAAATTTTTGTTCCAAATACTGTGTACTCTTTTTCAGGTTCATTATCAGCATAGGTTAATTTTATTCCTTTTAATTCTTCTTTATTTTTTTTAGGCTTTTCTTTTTTTCCAAAGATACCATTCCAATTGTCTTTGTATTTTTGACTTGGAATGTGTTTGCCATCTCTAATTTTATAACTATTGAAACCACTCATAATACAATTCTAATCCTTCTATAATAATAATAATTAATAATTCAACTGCTAATATGGTATGATATATTGTCCATAATACAGAATGTTTTTTTACTTTTTGTTTTCTTTTTTTTCTTGGTTTATCAAAATCTTTCCAATCGTCTGCGTGTGTCATTTTCTGTTATATCCTTTTCCTGTTTTTTTGTTTCCCCATAATTGTTGCCAAGACCACACACTAATTTTACTAGAGTAGTGACTAATTTTTGACAACACATAATATATTATTCTATTTTTCATTAACCCTCACATGCTAAACAATCAGCCTCTGGTATGATTGTTCTTTCAATTTTTTTAGATACTAACTCTGCACGTTTAATAGCTTCAGAACGACAATAGTATAATGTTTTTAATTTCTTTTTCCAAGCTAACATATGTATGTCATGCAATTCTTTAATGTTAACATCAGCAGGTACAAATACATTTGTTGATTGTCCTTGACAAACATATTGCTGTCGGTCTGCTGCGTGTTCAATTATCCATTGTTGATTAATTTCAATTGCAGTTTTAAATACATCTTTTTCATTATCAGATAATTCTTTTAAATGTAAAACTGAACCTCTGTTAGATAAAATAGATGTCCATGTTTTTTCATTGTTAATTTCTTTTTTGTCTAAGATTTTTTCAAGAAATTTATTCTTAACTAAAAATGAGCCAGACATAGTTTTTTGTACATAAGCATTTGCTCTAAAAGGTTCTATTGATGGGGAAGTTGTACCACATATAATAGAAGATGAAGCGTTAGGTGCTATGGCTAATAAATGAGCGTGCCTCATGCCTGTTCCTTCCATGTCAGGTGCTTCTCCTCGTTTAACTGCAAGTCTTTTACTTTCAGCTACAGCTTGTTCTTTTATTTGTCTAAACATTTTTAAATTCATTGATTTAGCTAAAGCACCTTCAAAAGGAATACCTTTAGATTGCAAATAAGAATGAAAACCCATTGCACCTAGTCCAATACTTCTTTCTTGTGATGCACTAAACCTTGCTCTGAATAATTCTTCAGGAGCTTTATCAATAAAGAATTGTAATACATTGTCTAAAAATCTAATTAAGTCAGGAATAAATCTTGAATCATTTTTCCATTCATCATACTTTTCTAAATTTACAGATGATAAACAACAAACTGCTGTTCTGTCTTCTGAAGTTGCTAATGTAATTTCTGTGCATAAATTTGAATGATGTACTTTTAATCCTAATTTTTTTTGTGTTTCAGGTAATGTTTCATTAATAGTATCTATAAAAGAAACATAAGGCTCACCAGTGGCTACTCTAGTTTCTAAAAGTTTAAGCCACAAATCTTTAGCTGATACAGCTCTTACTATTTTTTTAGTATGAGGGTCTATTAAATTCCACATATCATCATGTGTCGGTTCTTTAATGCAATTATCAATTAAAGACATAAACTCATTAGATAAATTAACGCCATGATGTAAATTCAAACATTTTCTGTGAACATCACCACCACTTGGTTTTCGCATTTCTAAAAATTCTATAATTTCTGGGTGACTAATATCCATATAGGCTGCATAACTACCTCTTCTTGTTTTACCTTGAGAAAACGCCAACATTTCTGAATCTACAACATGAAGAAATGGTATTGAACCTGATGATTGTGAGCCACCTGAAGTTGCGGTTCCATCACTTCTTATATCTCCCCAATAACCACCAATGCCGCCACCAACAGATGCTAACCACGCATTTTCTGTGTAATGTCCAGTCAGACCTTCTCTACTATCAGCTACGTAATTTAAAAAACATGAAATAGGCATTCCTCTGTTAGCTCCACCATTAGATAAAATAGGTGTTGAATACATAAACCATAATTTAGATGAATAAGAATAGATACGTTCTGCCATGTCATCACTATCAGAAAAAGCTTTAGCGGCACGCATAAATCCGTCTTGCGGTGACCCTTCTGATGGTAATAAATATCTATCTCTTAAAGTAGTTTTACCAAAATCAGTAAGTAATTCATCTCTAGTGTAATCTATGCTCATGTAAAGTCTATTTCTCCTGTTATTTTTGGCACACTTTCTTTAGTTATAATAAAGTCAATGTATTGTTTTGCTTTTTTTAAATCTTCCACACCACCTTTAAGTTTCCAACGTGAAATGTATTTAATTACATTGCCTTCACAGTAGGAAAGACTATTAGCGACTATATAATCAATAGGTTCTATAACTTGATTAGCGTAATGTAAGGGTTTTTTTATATTGTCCATAGTTTTACTTCTCCTGTTTTTTTGTTATAGTCACCATCTCTTAAAATGTGTGCAACTCTGGCTTGTTGTAAAGCTTCTTTTTCAGTGTAACCTTTTTCTACATAAATTCCTTTAACAACTTTCCATAGGTCTAATAAGGGAACGTTAGTATATTTCTTAATTAGCTTTTCAGCAGTTTTAATTCCCACACCATCAATGCCATCATAACCATCAGTTTTATCACCTGTTAAAGTTTGTAACATAAAATTATAATCAGCAATTCTCAATGGTATTTCTGTGACATTTTGTCCATCAACAGATAAATTACATGGAATTGTTTTCATATCTTTATCAATACTAACAATGATACGTTCTTCTTCAGATGTTTCTGTTGCCATAATTCCCATTATATCATCAGCTTCTAAATTAGCCCAAACTACTCCATTGTGTTTTTCAAGAACATACTCACGCAATGTTTTTAACATCATTGGTTTACGTACATCTTTTCTGTTGCTTTTGTAGCTAGGTAATACATCTTTTCTAAAGTTATTTTTGTCTGTTAAACAAACAACATAATCATCAGCACTAAATGTTGAACCTAAATTTTCAATTACTGCGTCAACATCTGCTTTGCAAATATTTTCATCAGCTTGTAATGTCCACAAACCATCACCCCAGTTTATAGGCACCTCATTATTTAAAGCAATTTTATATAATAAAATATCGCCATCAATTAATAATACTTTGTCTTTTGCCATTTTATTTTCTCCTATATATCAAATGTTATTAAAGCTTCCTTTGGGACAATATGTCCTTTGGAAGACCAATTGTCTCCACCAGCTTTCACTGGATATTTTTTCATTAACTTAATTAAATGTTTAGTTGGTATTAAAATCCAAACATTCTTCTTGCGCTCTGCTTTATATAAACAAATAGCATAATACTTTGCGTCTGTATTGTAGACACCAGATGGTTTTCCTCTACTCTCTGTTTCAATGTAAACGTTACCAGTATTAATACACATGCGGTCTGTTTTTACTTCTACTTTTCCTTCGATTGTTTTTAAAAAATCATTTTCATTTGCTTGTCCAAATTTTAAATCTAAATCAAAACGAGGTTGTGCTTTAGTGTGTTTCACTCCAATTATCTCCTATTTTGTATTCACCTGTTAATGGAAGTCTTATATTAAAATATCTTCCTGTATCTTCAATTGCTTTTACAGCAAATTGTCCTATCTTTTCTGCATCTTTTTCTAAACATTCTATTTGTATTTCATCATGCACCCAAACAACTTGTTGTGCTTCTGGAATGTTTTTAACAACTTTATCAAATTCAACAAGCCATTGCTTACACACTAAAGCGCCTGAACTTTGTAATAATGTATTTAATGCAGCGTGTGCTGAACGTACTTTAATTTTTCTTTTGTCTAAACCTGTTAAATAACCTCGCTCTGCAGCTAATTGTACATCTACAATTAATTTGTTTAATGCAGGTAAATTATTTAAAAATCTTTTTTTAATTTTAGATGCTTCTGCTACTGATTTATTTATTACTGACGCAATTTTTTTAACACCACCACCATATAGAAAACAATAAAAATATCTTTTGGCTAGGTCTCGACTATCTAAACCAGCTAAAGTCTGTGTCTCAGTGTGTATATCACCTTCTAACACTACTTTAGAATAATCTCCTTTGTCATACCTAGCCATATAGTGAGCCAACATTCTCACTTCTAAACCTGAGACATCAACGCCTACAAGTTTTTTACCAGCTGGAACTTTAAATAAAGCTCTACAATCTTTTCCATATTGCACAGATACACTAGGTATTTGCGCCATGTTTGGGTAAGAATGTGTAGCTCTTGCAGTGACAGTTGAATTAGTATTACAAGTGCCATGTATTTTATTATTCTTTTCATGTTTTAGCCAAGCTTGCGCTCCGGTTGCTAATTGTCCAATTCTTTTATCTAATAAAAAATGTTCACATAATGTTTTAGCTTCTGGGTAAGGTAAAGAAGCAAGTATAGTTTCATCTAATTTTGGTTTACCATCATCATTAAATATAGTAGGTTTCCATTTGTGTATATCTGTTAATCGGTCTGCAATGTGGTGACGACTTGAAGGATTAAATACAACAATTTTTTCTTTATAAAACAATTTACCTTTAACATACCCTCTGGCTTTATTATTTACTTTTGGAATAAAAGGTGTTTTTAATGTTTTAGGGGGAAACAAAAGTTGTAATTCATCTTCTAATTCTAATCTTCTGCTTTGTAATTTAGAATATAATTGTTTAGCTTTATCTGTATCAAAATTAAAACCATACGATTCTTGTTTGTAAATTAATTTTGCAACAGCATGCTCTAAATCCATAGCTTGTTTAGAATAACCTTTTTCTTCTATCATTTTATGTAAATTATAAGTTACTTCAACATCTTGAGTGCAATAGTCTAACATTGCAGGTGAAAAAGTTTTCCAATCAGTTTCAAACTGTGCTTTGTAATTACCTATTCTATTTCCCCAAGCTTTTAAACTGTGTCTGCCAATGCAATCTCTAGGGAAATCTTTACGTTGAAAATCTTTTTCTTTTATGTCTGGAAATAATAATCTTGTAGCAACTAAAGTGTCTAAAATTTTATTCTTAAAATTAAAGCCATATAATTTTTTTAAAACTGGTATATCGTATTTAATAATATTATGACCAACAATTAACTCTGCGTTTTCTAATTCAGAAATTGCTTCTTTTACTGATAGATGTACCATTTTGTTTGCATCAATATCTTTTAAAACAATACAATGTATTTTAGATGCAACATTTAGAAAACCATCTGTTTCTACGTCAAATATGTATTTCAAAGTTTTACCCTTTTTATTTTTAAAACATTAACTGTGGGTATAGTCGTTATATTACCAACTTCACCTAATGAACCATCATCATTAAAATTAACATCTGCTGCAAGAATATGTAAATCTAAATCAGATTTAATAAGCCAACCATTTGAAATACAAATAGTAATCTTGCTGTTCTTTGCTTCTTTTAATCCTAGCCAAGCCGAATTGGAATTTATATCTTTCCAATGTAAAGAAACAAATGGAGCATCTAATATTTTTTTATTTATAAGTGGTAATTTCATGTTTTCCTAATGTAAGTGTTTATGTAATTTTATTTCAACATCAAAAGCAGCATCATTGCCTCTTAAAGCTAAAGCAGTTAATGCATGTTGTAGTAAATTTGCAGATGATTCTTTTCCAATTTCTAATGTAACTATATCACCGGTAAGTTTAGCTTTTTCTACAGCTGTAAGTAAATATTTTGTCCAAGTTATAGAATCTCTTCTAAGAATTGTTTTTTTAGAAATCATTAGCTACAGCTGTTTGTGATTCTGTTAAACACCCGGTTTCTAAATCATAATGTAAATCACACGCTTTCCCAGTCTCACCACTAAATCTATTTTTTAACACATTTACTTGTGCTAAATTATCAGAAGATTGTAAATCTCTTGATAGTGATAATACCATGTTAGATAATTGAGCTATTGAAGCTGAACCTCTAAGACTATTCATAGAAACTTGTAGGCCATCTTCATAACCTTTATTTCCATCTTTAGCTCTTGATAAATGTGATACAAGTATTAAACCAATTCCTGTTTCTTCAACTAGCGTTCTCAATTTAGAAACAAAATAATCAATAAGTTTACGTTCATCTGTTGTATTAGAATCACCTAATGCAGACAAAGCCATATGTAAATGGTCAAGTATTACATAATCTACATTGCATGCTTTAGCCATGTATCTTATTTTGGAAAGCAAGTTATCTGCGATTGTAGAACCAAAATGGTTATACAAATAGAATTTGCCACTGCCAACAGTATTAGTAAATGTCTCAAGTAATTGTGCATCTGTTATTCCTTCTCTAGTTAAATGTAATGGTTTTTTTAATTCAACGCCCATAATGCCTAAAGCACTATGTTTCATTGTTTCTTCTAATGCAATGTAACCTACAGTGTAATCATGTTTTAATAATTGTAATGCCACATGCCTACAAAATGAAGATTTACCTACACCACTTCCAGCAGTAATTGTTACTAACTCACCTTTACGTAATCCATGTGTTTTAATATTTAAACTTTCAAACGGATAAGGAACAGTAACATGTTTGTCTTCTTTTTGTATTTCAGCCCACAAATCAGCACCTAAAACAATACCATCTGGCCTGTAAGGTTTACTTGCCCACATACAATTTGTAAGTTCTTGTGCTTTACCTGCCATTAACATTTCATTTGCATCTTTTAATGGTAGCGTACATATTTTTGCTTTGTTGGGTGAAAATAATTTAGCACATTCTAAAGCTGCTTTTTTACCATGTTCATCTTGGTCAAACATAAAAACAACAGATTCATAACTCTCTAAAAATTCAAGTTCTTTTTGTATATCTTTTTTTGCTCCTGCTGCGCCGGACTTAATACTGACTACGGGGAATTTATTAGAATTGATTTTTGAAACACTTAAAGCGTCTAATTCGCCTTCTGTAACTATAATAAGTTTACCTTTATCACGCCATAAATGTTGACCAAATAAACCTGATTGTCTTGCGTCACCTAACCACTGAAATGTTTTATCAGGGTATCTTAATTTTTGAGCAACTAATGTTTTATCACTATCATAATAATTAGCAATTTGACAAGGTCTACCAAAGTAAGTACCAGTTTGATAATTATATTTTTGTGTTGTGTTAAAATCAATATGTCTTTTAGTTATTGCAGTAATTTCACCACTTATAAAATTTTTACTAGGTTCTTGTTTGTTTGTTGGGGTCAATGTTTCTACTCCTTGTTTGTTTGTATTACATGAAAAACAAAAACTATGTCCATCATCATAAATTGAATTAGCGTCACTTGAACCACATTCATCACATGAAGCGTGGTACAAAAAATTACTTTCCGTTTTTACTTCCATGTTTTCTCCTAAGTTAAATTAATAATTAACTTACTGGGTATTTCTACCCAGCAAGCACAAACAAACTATGCCAACAATTCTTTTACATCAAACTGTGGACATAGGGAGCCAGACACATCTCTGTGTCCAACAATCTCAACTTGGTCATAAGTTAATTTTAAATTTGCAACCAAAGTCGCTAAACTTTGATATTGTTTTAAAGTAAAATTACAATCAGGTTGTCCGCTAGTATTATGTCCACCTATTAGACATATACCTATGGAATTTTTATTAGACAGTTTCACTGTTTTATCTATGTGAGTTCCAGCAAGCATAATATCTCTACCATCTTGCACAGTGCCATCTTTTTTTATTATTTTGTGAAATTTACAAGAAAACAAACCTTCTTTTCGGTGTTGTATATCTAAATCTTTCACATCTAAATTTTCTTGTGGAGTTGTTTGACTTGAATGTACCACAATATATTTTGTATCTATGCGTGTGTTACTCATAACCACTCCTTTGGGACATGTTTGTCAGTGTATTGAAATCCATACTTCTGACACCACATGCCATATGTTGTTTTTGACTTTTTACTAATACGTTGTCTTGAGTTACTAAAAATAAATCGAATATCTAATGTTGGGTGCTGTTCTTTAATAAGACGCATTTTTTGTCTGTCTTGTGTAGTAAAATAACCTTTAGTTTCAATGTATATATTCTTTTTAGTTAAATAAAAATCGGGGGTGTATGTATGTATTTTTTCTGGCTTAGTATAACTTAGTTTAGTTTTTTCAAATTGATACTCTACATGGTGGCTGTCAAGCTCGGAAGCAATCGCTACTTCTAAGCCTGACCTAAAGCCCTTAAATAAACCAATCTGACTAGAAGTCAGCTTTGTTTTCGGTCTGTGGTTGTACATCTTCTGTAGTTTCCTCTGCTTTATATCCACCTTTAACTTCGTTAAAGCCAAAACCTTCTGCTTTATTGCCGCTAGTACCTTCTACTAATTCGGTTACTTGCACCGCTCTTAGTCTTAATGATACTCCAGCACCAGCCATTGCAGTAAACCAATGAACAAGTTCAGCACTTGCTTTCATTTTACTACCTGACCATACATTAACATCTTTTAATGGTACGCCAGCACTGTCAAACAATGCTACTTTAAATGGAATTACTTTTCCATCTTTAGCAATAATTTGTGCTTTTCTTTTAAATTTAAAAATAGTATTACCAGAAGGTTTTCCATCTACTATTTCTGCGTCATATGGAGCGTTAGCTGCTTTTATCGTTTTACCTTGATTGCTCTCTTGAGCGGTAGCCATGCTCTTTTTCATTTCTTCATCAATCTGTTTAATTAAAGCATTTGCTTCAATTGTAGGAATGATAAGATTTACTTTGTAATGTCCAGATTCGTCAAACTTAGTATCAGGTTGTGTTAACCATGCATACTGGCTGATTCCTTCAGGACTTACAATCTTAACGTAATTGTTCTTTGCCATGATATTATTCTCCTTGTGTTATATCTACTATGGGTACTTTATGCTTACGCAAAAAAGAACTCACTTTCCCGAAGTTGTTGTATGTCTAAATCACCTTTTTCGGGAACTTCAGGTAATTTAGAATGTAACTCAACAGGTAATTGTTTTAACACATCATTTCTAAAATTTAACAATACGTCATTGTTTGTAAACATTTCAATAAATGCTTCTCTTATAGATTTGTTAAGTGTTTCAACATCACCAGCAGTAGTACCAAAACTATCATGTACATTACAGAAATTAGTAATACCATTTTTGTGAGCTATGTTAACAGTTTTCATCATTGCAGCAGAATCTACGGAATGAACCAAATTAGGTGCCACACCATTTCCCATACGCAATTTATCTGTTAAATCAGTCTCAGTGTTAATTCTAGGTTTAATGACTTCGCCCATTAGCATAGCTTTAACTCTTTTAGACTTCATTTGTGGATATGATTGATAAACTGGAAATCCAACTGGAGTAACCCAATGGACTGGCAGCTGTTCTTTAGCAACTATTCTTGCAATTGTTTGTAAATAATTCATACCTACTCTTGCAGATGCTAAATTGTCACCAATGCTATCCCATATTACTGCTGCTAAATAACTTGCTGGTTTAAACAAATCATTTGCAAAAGGATTGTGTTCACCTTTATCTTTACGTTTTGTTAAATCTTCAATAACAAACTCAGTGCATGAATATCTTGTTGAACCATAACAAATAGTCATAATACTACGTTTAGTTGTTGAACGTTTAACTCCAAAATCTAACCATGTTTGAGCGTAAGGTTTGCCTTCAATAACATCTATTTTTAATTGTTCAATAACTGCGTCAGCAACTAATTGATAAATGTCTTGTGGTTTTGCAGAAGGGGTTAAATTAACTAACTTACCAGCTGTTTTATCTCTAAGCATTAAAGAATAAAGTTGAAGACCATTACAAGAACCATCCACATTAACTGGTATAGTTGAAATAAAACCATCTCCTTCTTTTAAAAACCTAGACCACTCATCACAAAATGCTAAAAATTGAAATGCGTTAGAAGCAGCTTCCCATTGTCTGTTAGTTAAAGGGTCTGCCGCACATGCTACAATCATAGCTTCATTGTCTTTAGTCCATTGAACACGTTCTGCAAAAGATATTTTATCTTCACCAAACATGTTAGCACCATGCACAGCTAACCAGTAATCACCTTTATTTTCTTTAGTAATTGCTTTGCCATGCGCAAACGATAATAAAGCTTTTGCTCCATTAATTGATTGATAATTTAAAAATGCCGGAACAGCATAAGCTCTGCCTCTAAAATCCAATTGTAATGGAAAGTAAATAGTTGCAAAATTTAAAAACTTTTGACCCAACCATATTATTTTTGCATATAATAATCTTTTAGAAAACATTCTAGCGTTTTCTGTGTGAGCCATAACAGCTTTCATCTTCCATGCTTTACGAGATTCCGGGTTTGTTTCTATGTCATGTGGTTTGTTTGGTATATCAAGATTAGTGTTAGGCGGCATTCCACCAACAGCTAAACCTCTGTCCCACGCTTCTTGCATAACTTTTAAGATAAAATTATTAATTTTAAATGGTGTGTTCTGCATAGAATTAACTGCACTATAAACTTCAGGCATATCAAAGTTTTCTAATTCCTTTTTAAACAATTTGTTTTTTTGTTTAACCAGTTCAAGTTCAGGTAATTCTTTAGTCCAATAGCCACCACCAGTTACAGTCGACCACATTTTAGGTGGCATAACTGTTGGTAAGTATTCAGGGTTTAATAATTCATTAAAACTATTTCTATTTTTAATCCACTCCCTTGTTTTGTCTGTTTGTTTAATTATCTTAGCTTTTTTGTGCCGTATAGTCTCAGTGCCAATCTCAATCATTCCTGTTGAATAAATCATTAATTCAACCAGCCTAAGTCCTACGTGTAATTTAGTAGGTGTTGTCCACTCTTCCCAAGTCATTACATTGTCTCGTTTAGAGCTTTCCCTAAGTTTACGTCTTTTATAAGTGTAGTTAAAACTACGTTTGTCTAAATCATTTTTAACTGTTTGGTATAACTCTGGGTTAAGTAATTTGAAATTTTTTAAAGAAATCTCAGTTTCTATTTTACCACCAAGTGCAATACAAGTTGCAGTTAAAGGTTTGCTTTGTGTGATTGTGTTTATGATGTGTTTGCCAGTTATGAGCGCTAATATTTCAGGCTCAACCTCGCACATTTTAATGAAAGCTATGGCAGGCTTACCAATAGTTTTTTGTGATTGTTCAGTTATCCATTTAGCAATTTCTAATGCTAATGGTCTTATAGTATTAGCCACCATAACTTTACCATAAGATGTAACAGATTCCTCCCCTCGTTCTATGTGTGAGTGCAATCTTGTATTTGTTCTTTTAGCACCTAAAGTTTTCATTTCAATTTCGTGTGCTAACTCGTCTTTGTATGTATGTACTGCTTCAATTAATTTTACCATGTGTGTAACTAACTCCTATATATGTTTGTGGGTTATGTTTTCGTATCTACTAAGGGTACTTTAGTCTTTTTTTGAGGTTTTAAGTTTTTTGTAAATAGTTGTTTTTATGTCTTGTTTTGTAGACATAATTGTCAACATATCTGCGCCATTGTAGGCTTTAATTAATGGCGCTTGTGATACAATTACTCCAGTTGTGCTAGAAATCATTAAGAGTTCTGCACAACCAGTAAACAGCAAAAATACTAATATATATTTCATTAATTATATAACAGCGCTGTTTGCAATATGCCTTCAAGCAATCTATTCATTGCATACCCCATTCCAAACCATGCCAAAACACATGCGATTAGAATTATTATTACATATTTAAAGATACTCATTTTTTTTTATCTCCTTTTTGTATTATGTGATTAAAACATCTTATTTCTTCGCCGCTTAGTCTAATTGATAAACTAAACGGATTGCTTTTATCAAATGTATCAGGTTTTTTTGGTTTTTTAGGCATTAAAATTAATCCACTAATTAAACCACCTAATACAATAAGTATTATTTCAAGATGTTCGTGCATTAAGACCTCTCTACAAATTTGTTTAAATCTAAAACAAAATTAAAAGGTTTTAAAGGTATGTATTTATATTGTTGAGTTCTTTTTGACTTATCATAATCAAAAATAAACTTTCGTATTTCTTTTGCTTTTGTAAATGCGTCTTGATAGTATTGTTTTGCATTTATTTCAAAATATGGCATATAATCCAACGCATTTGTAGATTGTTTTTTTGCAGCTGTGGCCATATCCAGCTTCACATTTATTAACATTGGATTTGTTATTTGTCTTCTTAACGCTGTAGCAATTGCACACCTTGCGCAATCTTCAGGTATTCCATTTTTAATGTCAAAATCGGTAACATTAATAGTTATTTTTGCCATGTTGTTTGCTCCATTGTTTGTGTTAACTTCATCAGTACCATTATAAATGGTATACTAGCCAGATTATACGCCGGCTAGTTTCAGTTTTTTTTGTTATTGATTAAAGCTAATGTATTTTCTATCCATAATATATTTAAAGAAGTCTTTATTATCTTTGGAATACATATACATAACTTCAGTTGGTTTATCTAAACCCTT
>Ga0307984_1000308_pt1 | contig 21529 bp, 21 predicted proteins | sample EllFjometageno78_FD_203169 | JGI IMG/M metagenome (GOLD analysis project Ga0307984, IMG submission 203169) | Marine microbial communities from Ellis Fjord, Antarctic Ocean - #78 | ecosystem: Environmental > Aquatic > Marine > Unclassified | place: Southern Ocean | collected 2014-10-09
CAAATGAGACACTCTCCACCAAATCACTGTTGGGAAAGGTTTTTGCAAAGGTGTGCAAATAATACCTGGCCAAATAAAAATCATTCACACAATAATGTGCTTGGGCATAGTTGTATTGCACCTTTTGTGCTCTCTGTGTGCCTCTTGTGAGTCCGACCAGTTCTTCTAACAAAGGCAACGCTTTGAAGCACTTTCCAGAATCCAGTGCTGCCTGGGCATATTCCCACTTGAGCTCTGCGTCCGTACTCTTAAGAACTTTGCTGTATTCGGAACATCCCGCTGTAAAAAGGAATAAAACAGCCAAAGAAAAGAAAATAAATGAAGTTTTGAACATGTTGAAGCGAATCAAGTGCGAAGTTAGTAAGACCTTATTGTAAACTTTAGTTTGGATGCAGTAATTTTGCGTCTTCAACTAAAAATAAATTCGCTTGGATATATTTGATCGCATTCGCAATGACCGAGGACCTCTCGGTCAGCACGCTAAAGAAACACATGGTTACTTTACCTTTCCTAAATTAGAAGGTGAGATTTCAAATCACATGACCTTTAGAGGGAAAGAAGTGTTGGTTTGGTCAGTAAATAATTATTTGGGACTTTCTAATCACCCAGAGGTACGCAAAGTTGATGCTGATGCTTCTGCGAGATGGGGGATGGGATATCCCATGGGGGCCCGGATGATGTCAGGTCAAACTTCAGAACATGAAGCCCTTGAAAATGAACTCTCTGAGTTTATGCAGAAAGAGGATTCCTTCCTGTTAAACTTTGGTTACCAAGGTTGTCAGTCTGCTATTGAAGCGCTTGTATGTCGCCATGATGTTATTGTGTACGACAGCGAGTCTCATGCTTGTATGGTTGACGGAGTCCGTCTTCACCAGGGAAAAAGATTCGTTTTTTCTCACAACGACATGGAGAGTTTTGCGAAACAGCTAGAACGTGCAAAAAAAATCACAGATGTATCTGGAGGTGGAATTTTGGTTGTAACGGAAGGGGTCTTCGGTATGGCTGGAGATCAAGGAAAGCTAGCTGAAATATGCGAATTCAAAAAGGAATTTGGTTTTCGCCTTTTTGTGGATGATGCCCATGGATTTGGCACAGTAGGTGATCAAGGAAGAGGCGCGGGAGACCATCAGGGATGCCACGACCAAATCGATGTTTACTTCGGTACTTTCGCAAAGGCGATGGCTACGATTGGCGCTTTCGTGTCGGGAGATGAAGATGTGATTGATTTTCTTCGTTACAATATGCGCTCGCAGACTTTTGCTAAAGCGCTTCCTATGCCGATTGTAGTTGGAGCCCGTAAGCGTCTTCAAATGCTTCGCGATTCTTCTGAGCATAAGGACAACTTATGGAAGATCGCCACTTCTCTTCAGACCGGACTTAAATCTTCTGGATTCAATATTGGCAAAACGAATTCGTGTGTGACGCCAGTTTTCCTTCAAGGCGGGCTCGGAGAGGCAACGAACCTGACGGTAGATCTGCGTGAAAATCACGGTATTTTTTGTTCGATAGTCGTTTATCCTGTCGTTCCTAAAGACACGATTATGCTTCGGTTAATCCCTACGGCGATTCACACTCAAGCAGATGTGGACTATACCATCAAGATCTTTTCGAACATCAAGGACAAACTCGAAGCTGGGGAATATAAGAGCGAAAAAATCGCTTCCTGGTCATAAAACCATTGATGTGAGGGTCTTTATTGAGCTTGCCTACGACGGTACAAAATATCACGGTTGGCAGCGTCAACCTGTGTCGAGATCTGTTCAGCAAGTGATTGAGGAGGCCCTAGAACGTCTTTGTGGATGTCCTACTGCGATCCTCGGTTGTGGAAGAACGGATGCTGAGGTTCACGCTTCGTACTATGTCGCACATTGCGACATTCCATCGCTTCCTGCTTCTCGATTTGACTCACTTTCGCAGCTGGCCTTCAAACTGAATGGGATGCTTGATTTAGATGTGGCGATTCTGTCTGTCTCTGAAGTCTTGCCGAAATCCCACGCTCGATTTGATGCCTGTGACAGGTCATACACCTATCAACTTCATACAGAAAAGGACCCCTTCCTTTCCGGTCGCTCTGCACGAATTTTCGGGTCTCTCGATATTGCTGCAATGCGTTCAGCTGCAAGTCATCTTATTTTCCAAGGTGACTTTGCTGCGTTCTGCAAAACCGGAAGCGAGGTGAAAACAACAATATGTGATGTTCGGAAATTGGAAATCATTTCTTTTGATTCTTACCGTGTGCGCATCGAAATTTCCGCAGACAGATATTTGCGTAACATGGTTCGAGCAATTGTTGGAACCCTCTTAGATGTGGGGAGAGGTAAAATGACTGAGGATGAATTTAAAGATGTGATTGCGTCATGTGACCGCAAACGTGCAGGCAAGTCAGCCCCTGGCTGCGGTCTTTATCTCTCCAGAGTCATGTATCCTAAAGAAGTCTTTGTCACAAAGATTCACGCTTAGAATCTAAGCGTTCTAATTCTATCCTGCCTTGGCAATACTAACTGACAATACACGCTACCTTCGCGTTCGGAATGTTTAAAAATAAAAACAAGACTTTAGGGACGATTTTATCCCAAGTCAAGCCCTATAAAAAGAGGTTTGTCTTTACGGGGATATTGATCGTTGTTCTCTCTTCAATCGTTTGGGTTAGACCTGCGTTAATTAAACACGCAATAGATGTTGAGATTGCGAATGGTGACTATGAAGGGATGCTCAAGATCTTTGCCGCAATCATTGGTGTGCTTTTGTTTGAGGCTTATTTAAAGTATCATGTGACTTACTTGGCAAATTGGGTTGCCCAAAGTGTTTCTCTGGATTTGCGTTCAAAATTGTTTAAGCACATCGTTTCTTTTCGCTTAAAATTCTTTGACAGAACTCCTGTGGGTAAGTTAGTGACAAGGCTTGTCAGTGACATAGATGGGATCGCAAATGTGTTTTCAAATGGTTTGCTGAATGCAATCGGGGATTTGCTGACTTTGGTTGTTGTGCTTACAGCGATGTTGATCATTGACCCAAAGCTCACGCTGATCATTATACTGCCGATCCCGGTACTACTTTTTGCCACAAGGGTTTTTCAAAAGCACATTAAGAAATCCTTTTCCGATGTGAGAAATCAAGTGTCCAAGATGAATGAATTTGTTCAGGAACATGTTACGGGAATGCATATTGTTCAAGCGTTCAGTAGAGAAGAAGTGGAAGCAGATAAATTTGAAAAACTGAATACTTCTCATCAAGATGCGAATGTGAGTTCCATCAAGGCGTTTAGTATTTTCTTTCCAGTTGTGGAGATGTTGAGTGCAACGAGTGTTGCCTTGCTGCTTTGGTTAGGTGTAGGAGGAGTGGTACAGGGGGAAGTGACTCTCGGAATGTTGCTTCAGTTTATACTCTATGTCTTTATGCTGTACCGTCCCATACGTCAGCTGGCGGATCGTTTTAATGTTCTCCAGATGGGTGTTGTCAATGCAGACAGAGTGTTTAAACTTTTTGACATCGACGAACGCATTTCAGATGACGGAACGAGAGATGATTTGGTCTTTGATGGGAAAATAGAGTTTAAGGAAGTGTGGTTTGCGTATAGTGAGGAAAATTGGGTTCTGAAAGATGTGTCATTCACAATAGAGCCTGGTGAAACAGTGGCTTTTGTCGGTGCTACGGGCGCAGGTAAGAGTTCCGTGATCAATTTGTTGTCCAGGTTCTATGACTACCAAAAAGGTCAAATTCTTCTCGATGGTGTGGACATACGAGAAATTTCGCTTTCACATTTAAGAGAGAATGTCGGGGTTGTACAGCAGGAAGTTTTTCTGATGTCGGACACACTTAGAGCAAATGTGACGCTTCACGATGATGACGTTACTGATAAAATGATTTGGGAAGCCGCTGAGAAAGTAGGGGCGGATACGTTTATCAAGAAATATGACGACGAGCTAGATCTTCATGTTCGTGAGCGGGGAGCGATGTTGTCTGTGGGTCAACGTCAATTAATCGCATTCATGAGAGCGTATGTCGCTTCACCCAGTATTCTCATTTTAGATGAGGCAACGTCCTCAATAGATTCTGAATCGGAGCAGTTAATTCAGCGTGCAACGACCTCGATAACACAAGATCGAACGTCTTTAATTGTCGCTCACAGATTAAGTACAATCAGGGATGCGGATCGAATTTTTGTGATCGATGCAGGGTCATTAATAGAATCGGGCACACATGAAGAGCTGCTCGCTCTAAAGGGTGCTTACCACTCTTCTTTCTTCCTGTAGCCAGTCGCGCGAACATCTGCGACACAGACGCCGTCCTGGTTGGTTATTGTGGCATCGACATTCACAATTCTGTGCTTTAAAGTCGTTACGGTGGCTTCCGCAGTGATTTGGTCGCCTGGATTCACGGCTGCCAAATGGCGAATTGAAGTCGTTAGACTCACGGCATGACGGCCATGGGCATTTGCGGCAAAGGCAATCGCGCTGTCTGCAAGTGCAAATGTGATTGCCCCATGTATGATCCCAAACCCATTTGCCATTTCTTCTCTCGCAAACATAGACAAACGACAGAATCCAGGTCGGCTTTCAAGAACTTCAGCCTTGAGCCAGTCAGTCATTTTGTCTCCGAGTAGCATTTTTGCTACTACAGGATGTGTGTTGTTTTCGGAGTGACTCATGTTAAAAGCACTTAAAATGTTCAAAGGGTTCGAGGCATGCATTGCAAGTGAATGATGCTTTGCATGGTGTAGACCCGAATGGTGAGATGAGTTTCGTTTCCTTGCTCTTACATATAGGGCAAGGTATGGTGTGTCCATCTCCTGTCAGGAACGCCTTGTCATGGCTAGATCCTTCAGGCGGAGCAATTCCATTTGCAGTCATTTTCTCTCGCGCTTCAAGAGAGATCCAGTCTGTGGTCCATGCGGGAGATAAAACAACTTCAACTTCGGCGTCAGGATCAATTTCTCTGGCCGCTTTAAGCACATCTTCGGAAATAACTTCCGTCGCGGGGCATCCTGAATAGGTGGGAGTGATCACGCAAACAATGTGGCCATTTTCGAATTTCACGTCTCGCAGGATCCCCATATCCGTCACACTCAGAAAAGTCAGCTCGGGGTCCATGACGTCTTGTAATTGACGGCTTACTGCTTTAACAAGTGAGGAAGGAGAGCGGTCAATCATTTGCGTCAAGGTCGTCGGCTTACCAGCTTGCGCCAGGGTGTGTTCGTGGTAGGATTTGCATCTCGGCAAGCATTGTCCCGAGTTCTTCAGTGTGAACACCTGTTCTGCCTCCCGTTTTCATTGCGCCGTCTTTTGGTCGCACGAGTGTTGCTTCCGCAAGTACTCTGTCGATCTCAACATCCCATTGCGTTTTCAAAGCGCTGAGGTCGGGCAGGAGTCCAGCGATGGATCCAGCGATGTCCACGTCATCAGCGGCAAACATCTCACCTGTAAACGCCCACAAATCGTCGATTGATTTCTGAATGCGTGAGTGGCTTTCTGAGGTTCCATCTCCAAGTCGGATGATCCATTTGCTGCTGTGGGCCGCATGATATCGGATTTCTTTCACTGCCTTTGCAGCAATGGCAGCTGCATCCAAATCGAATGTTTGCTGTGCGAGATGTTCAGCTCGTAACAGTGCATACTGGTCGAATAAAAATTGTCGTGCGATTGTATCTCCGAAATGACCATTTGATTGCTCTACGAGAAGTAAATTCTTGAATTCGCTTTCAGAACGAAGAAAAGCGAGTTCGTCATCAGTTTTGGGCGCGTCCGGGTCGAGTGATCCAGCCAGGGAGAGGTAGGATTGGGTTTGGCCTATGAGATCCAGCGCAATGTTAGTGAGGGCAATGTCTTCCTCAAGGGCGGGCGCATGGCCGCACCATTCACCCAGACGTTGGGCAAGGACAAGGGCGTCGTCTCCTAAGCGCAAAAGCGCGTGCATATGTTGGGTCTTGTTCACTGTAAGTTACATGTGGTTAACCTCGTCTGGAAGGACGAAGAATGTAGGGTGACGGTAGACCTTGTCGTTCGCTGGGTCAAATAATGCTTCAGAATCTGAAGGAGAGCTCGCCGTAATGGATTCTGCAGGGACAACCCAAATACTGACACCTTCTTGTCTTCGGGTGTAAACATCACGTGCATTTCCAATTGCCATCTCCGCATCAGAGGCGTGAAGACTCCCCACGTGTTTGTGTCCAAGGCCTTGACGACTTCTCACAAAAACTTCCCATAGGGGCCAGTTGCTTTTATTTTCACTCATCGTTATGTATTTGCGTTTCTTTTTTCGGAATAGGCCACCGCGGCATCTCTCACCCATTCACCATCATCGTGTGCTTTGTTGCGGTCTTCCAAACGTTCTTTGTTGCAAATGCCGTTTCCAGCAATGACATCATAGAACTCTGTCCAATCGATCTCTCCGAAATCATGACCTCCTTTTTCTTCATTCCATTTCAGGTCTGGATCCGGCATTTTCAGCCCGATACATTCTGCTTGAGGAACGGTCATGTCTACCATGCGTTGTCTAAGCTCGTCATTGGAGAAGCGTTTGATATTCCACTTCATATTCTGTGAGCTGTGCATGCTTTCACTGTCACTTGGGCCAAACATCATGAGGGATGGCCACCACCACCTGTTCAACGCATCTTGTGCCATTTCTTTCTGCGCATCGGTGCCTTTCATAAGTTGCATCATGATTGAATATCCTTGACGTTGATGAAAGCTTTCTTCCTTGCAAACGCGCGTCATTGCTCTGGCATAAGGCCCATAACTGCATCTGCAAAGAGGGACTTGATTCATAATCGCAGCACCATCAACGAGCCAACCTATTGCGCCGATATCGGCCCACGTGAGTGATGGGTAATTAAAAATACTGCTGTATTTTGCTTTGCCTGAAAGCAAATCATCCACCAAATCAGCTCTGTCTACGCCCAAGGTTTCTGCAGCAGAATATAAATACAATCCGTGCCCTGCTTCATCCTGAACTTTTGCCAGTAAAATCGCCTTACGTTGGAGGCTTGGCGCACGCGTAATCCACTTGCCCTCGGGGAGCATGCCCACAATTTCAGAGTGCGCATGTTGCGAGATTTGGCGGATCAAAGTTTTGCGATACGCATCAGGCATCCAGTCCTTCGGTTCAATCTTCTTATCCGCAGCAACATAGGCGTCGAACTCTTCTCTTAAATGCTGTTGAGTTTCAATCATATTCCAAAGATACTCGCATAAGGTTTTTTTAGATATGATTTAGATCAAATCATTCAAAATTAGTTTTCCCGAATTACCTTCGCGCCATGTCTAAATTCCATAATCTCAGGGTCGTTGAAATAAGAAGAGAAACAGTTGATTCAGTTTCCTTGCTTCTCGAGTCCGTTTCCGGCGAAGTTTTTCATTACAAAGCTGGACAATACCTTACACTACGTACCACAATTGATGGTGAAGATGTACGTAGAAGTTATTCTCTTTGTTCTGCTCCTTACGAAGGCATTTTGCGTGTTGCAGTCAAGGAAGTGCCTGGCGGAAAATTCAGTGCCTATGCGAATCGTGTGCTTGCAGTAGGAGATGTTTTGGAATCGATGCTTCCTGACGGTAGATTTACTGCAGCCTCAGGTTCGAATGAGAACAATCATTTGGGATTTGCTGCTGGTTCAGGGATTACGCCCATAATCAGTATCATTAAAGAAACGCTTCATGCCTCTGCAGACGCTAAATTTGCCCTGTTCTATGTCAATAAGGAGACAGCAAGCATCATCTTTAAAGAAGAACTCGCCGACCTCAAAGATATCTACCTTGAAAGACTTCAGATTTTCAATCTACTTACCAGAGAGCCAGTAGAAATTGAGATGTTCGGAGGACGACTTGATCGCGCGCGTTTCGACAGAATTTTCAAGGAAGTCATTTCCCCCTCATCTTATGATGTTTCCTATCTATGCGGTCCTGAAGAAATGATATTGGCTGGAAAGGACGCGCTCCTAAGTGCAGGTATGGACGAATCGAAGATAAAATTTGAGCTCTTTACGACTTCGTCTCCTGCAAAAAAAGAGAAAATCCAAGCGCCTGACACTTCGTCTTCCAGCGATCACGTTGATGTCGCTGTCGTTCTAGACGGTGTGACAACGACTGTCAGCGTAAAGCGTACAGGGAAATCTATTCTCGATGTTGCACTTGATGCTGGTCTCGATGCTCCATTTTCTTGTCAAGGTGGCGTTTGTTGCTCTTGCCGATGTAAAATGACTTCTGGAAGTGTTGAGATGGATGTCAACTATGCGCTTGAGCCCGATGAGGTTGAGAATGGATATGTTCTTGCTTGTCAGAGTCACCCAATCGGGGACGGTCCATTTGTCATGGACTTCGATCAGCCATAACGAAAAGGTTCAGGCTCTTTCAGAGAGTTCCAGCCAGCGCATCTCAGATGCGTCTAGTTCTTCTGTGATTTGACCTAGCTTTTCGCCCAAACGTATCAGGTCTTCGTGCGAGTTGCAAGATTCAAGCTCAGTCGCCAATAAATCACGGTGGGTTTCAAGCGCAGATATTTTAGGTCCCAGGGCCTCATATTCAAACTTTTCTTTGTAGGAGAGCTTTTCAGTGTAATTTCCTTTTACCTCTGATGAATTTTCTTTTTCTTTTTTTGACGCGGCGGATGCTGCAGCTTGAGACAACGCAATTTGTTCTTTTCTCGCGAGTCGATACTGGGTGTAGTTTCCAGGATAGTCTCGTACGGATGTTGCTCCTCCTTCGCCTATTGCCCAAACATGTTCTACAATCTTGTCCATGAAGTATCGATCGTGAGACACCACCAACAGGCAGCCCGTAAAATCAAGGAGGAACTCTTCGAGCACGGCGAGTGTGAAGATATCTAGATCGTTTGTGGGCTCGTCAAGTATGAGGAAATTTGGGTTTTTCATTAAAACGCGAAGCAGATGAAGTCGTTTCTTCTCACCTCCGCTCAGCACCTTGATGTATTGGTAATGCATGTGCTTCGGGAAGAGGAAGCGCTCAAGGAGTTGTGCTGCGGTGAGTTTGCCTCCTCCTTTTAAGGGGATGTAATCAGCAATTTCTTTCACAGCATCAATGACTTTCCAGTCTACGCTAAAGTTCCCTCCGAGTTGATGATAGTGTCCGAATACAACGGTTTCGCCTACAGAGACCTTTCCCGCATCAGGCGGTTGTAATCCGAGGATCATATTTAACAGTGTCGTTTTTCCCGATCCATTTGCGCCCACAATTCCGATTCGCTCTCCTCTTTTGAAGTGATGTGTTAGTCCCTCGAATAGCGTGCGCTCTCCATATGCGCATGATATTTTGTGTAACTCTACGACCTTTCCTCCGAGACGTTCGGGGATGACAGAGATGTGCATGGGGTCTTCTTTCAACCGGACAGCAGCTTCTTTCTTGATTTCGTAAAAACGATCGATTCTGCTTTTGCTCTTTCCCGTTCTGGCAGAAGGGGTGGAGCGCATCCACGCCAACTCCCTTCTCATCGCTTTTTGGGCTCTGTCTTTTGAAGCTTGCGCATTTTCTCTATGCTCATCTCGCTTTTCGAGGTAGTAGCTGAAGTTGCCTTTGTATGAATAGAGTTGGTTGTTCTCGATTTCTAAGATGCGGTCACAGACATTTTCGAGGAAATATCTATCGTGGGTAATCATAAAGATGGTCGAATTTGTCGATTTAAGACGTTTTTCGAGCCATGCGATCATTTCTAAATCAAGATGGTTTGTCGGCTCATCTAAGAAAATCAACTCCGGAGCTTCAAGTAGTACAGCGGCTAGAGCAGCGCGTCTACGTTCTCCGCCACTTAAAGTACCAATCTTCCTTGTGAGATCATGTAAGTTGAGTTGTCCTAGGATTTCTCGCGCTCTGGCTTCGTAATTCCAAGCTTGGGTTCGGTCCATCGCGTCACAAGCGTCCTGAAATTTGACACCTTCTGCTCCCTTGGACAGTTCGCGTTCGTAGTTCTTCATGGCCACGACCGCAGGATTGTCTCCTATATATAATGTGTCGAGCAATGTCGCTTCGGCATCTAAGTCTGCTTCTTGCTTCAAAAAGGACCATCTTACACCTCCTGCAAAAGCAATTCTTCCTTCATCTGCAGGTTCAATATCACACAGTGCACGCATTAATGTACTCTTCCCAGCCCCATTTCTCGCGATGAGCGCCACTCGATGCCCTCTACCCAATCCGAAGGTCAATTTCTCAAAAAGCAAGCGTTCTCCATACCTTTTCGACAACCCTTCTACTGATAACACGTTCTGCTCTGCCATGGTTGCAAGGTAGTTCGGATATGATAAGATACCGCTGTAAAGCCTGAAAACATTGCTCATGCAGCCAATATTAACAATCCTACGTTCATATATATGAGGGTCGCGTATTTTGGACACGGCTTTACCATCGGATATTGGGCCAAACCTTAAAACATTGGTTCTATGAAAAAATTATTTACAATATTTGCGTGTGCTTCTTTGGCATTTACGCTTTCCGCTCAGGATTCTGAGCAAGCTGCGGGTTCTTATTACCTAGGTACTGGTGATGCGCTCGAGTTAGTTAACATTTTTGGCGGAGACATTGAAATGTCTGCTACCATTGGTTACGCTGTAATTGACGATCTCGTTGTTACAGGATCTATTAATGGCGCAACAGACGATTTAACGTTAGACCTTGGTGTACGTTACTTCTGGAACGGCGTATTTTTCCAAGCAGGAGCTGCAAACCTATTGTCTGCTGATGTAGATGGTGCTGAAGCAGATATGAGTATCGAATTAGGAGTTGGTAAGTACTTCAGCCTTGGTTCTGTAAGTGATCGCTTTTATGTTGATCCACAGATTAACTACAACCTTGATACAGGGTTTGAAACTAAGATTGGCTTGGGAGCGCGCTTCTAAGACATTTATACTGAATTGAAAAAAGGGCAGCCTTCGGGTTTGCCCTTTTTTTTGTGTTATATCATTAAATGCTTTAATTTGTCAGTTCGATCTCGTAAAAGAGTTCATCTTCAGTTACTCTTATCAAGATAAAGAATCATTTTCATGTCGAATCTGTCTAAACTCACCTCTTCATTCAATTTTTTCACTTCAACATGGAGTGATTTGTCCCGTGATGAGCTCCATGCGATCATACGTTTGAGAATTGATGTTTTTGTTGTGGAACAGGATTGTCCATATCCAGAGCTGGATGGGAAAGACCAGAAGTCGATCCATGTGTATGCTTTTAAATCTGATGACGATATTTCATCTGGAGATTCAGCTGCTGCGACAATAAGGATTTGCGCTCCGGGTTTGAGCTATTCAGAACCCAGCATAGGTCGGGTAGCTACAAGGACCGATTGTAGAGGAATAGGGCTCGGAATTGATGTTATGAATCGTGCGATTGCTGAGTGTGACAAGCAATATCCAGGTCTGGGGATTCGTATTTCAGCACAATGCTACCTTGAGAAATTTTACGCTGATTTGGGATTTAAATCAACAGGGGAGACCTATCTAGAAGATGACATCCCCCATGTCCAGATGTTCAGGGCGAGCAGCTAAAGGTTAGGCTCTCAGAGAATCCTGCTTGTTTTCAGCATTTAATGTGCCTGGACCAGCGATGACGGCTGCTCGGACGAATGAAATAAAGAGGGGGTGAGGAGCAAGAACAGTCGATGCATATTCAGGATGAAACTGCGTAGCAATGAAGTATGGGTGAGTGGGAATCTCGATGATTTCGACCAGGTCACTCACGGGATTGATTCCAGTTGCAATCATACCTGCTTCCTCAAATTGTGCTCGGTATTCCTCGTTAAATTCATATCGATGACGATGACGCTCTTCAATAGATGAGGTGCCGTAGATCTCACGAACTTTTGAACCCTCCATGAGGTCGCACGGGTAGGCTCCGAGTCGCATTGTTCCTCCCATGTCTGTAATCGATTTTTGCTCAGCCATCAGATTAATCACAGGGTGTGGGGTGTACTCTTTAATTTCTGAGGAGTGTGCATCTGTGAGGTCGAGTACATTTCGCGCAAACTCAACGACTGCGCATTGCATTCCAAGGCAAATGCCAAAGAATGGAATGTCGTTCGTTCTTGCAAAATGAATGGATTCAAGTTTGCCGTCAATTCCACGAGATCCAAATCCAGGAGCGACAAGAATTCCATGTAAGTGTCCCAGTTTTTCCTGTACGTTTTTCCGAGAGATTTGTTCGGAGTGAATCCAGTGAATTTCTACTCTGGTTTTGAGATTTGCGCCAGCATGTGCTAGCGCCTCAGCGATGCTTTTGTAGCTGTCTTTAAGCTCGACATACTTTCCTATCAGACCGATGTGAACTGTTTGGTCTGGGTTTTTAAAACGGTATAGGAAGTTTTTCCACTCGGTAAGGTTTGGCTTGTCAACTTTACTTAGGTCTACGTCTAGTTTGCTGAGAACCACTTCATCAAGTCGCTCTTCTTGCATCAACAGTGGAACATCATAAATGGTCTCTGCGTCGATAGACTCGATGACTGAGTCGTGACTTACGTTGCAGAATTGAGCCAGTTTTGTTCTTATGGAAGGCGTGAGGTGGTGTTCCGTTCTACAGACGAGAATGTCGGGTTGAACACCCAGTTCAAGCAGTTGCTTCACGGAGTGTTGCGTGGGCTTTGTTTTAAGTTCTCCAGCGGCTTTTAAGTAGGGGATAAGCGTTAAATGAATCACAAGAGTGTCCTTGGGATTTTGCCATTTCATTTGTCGAACGGCCTCAATATAAGGAAGGGATTCAATGTCTCCCACAGTACCACCGATCTCAGTAATGACAAAATCAAACTCGCTTTGTGATCCAAGAATTTGAATTGAGCGCTTGATTTCATCCGTAATGTGAGGTATAATTTGAACTGTTTTCCCCAAATACTCCCCTCTACGCTCTTTGTTAATCACAGACTGATAGATGCGGCCTGTTGTAATGTTATTTGCTTGGGTAGTGCAGACGTTCAGGAATCGTTCATAGTGTCCCAAATCCAAATCTGTCTCAGCTCCGTCTACTGTTACATAGCATTCTCCATGTTCATATGGATTCAAGGTGCCAGGGTCAACGTTAATATATGGATCGAGTTTCTGTATTGTCACCCGATAACCTCTCGCCTGAAGTAGCTTTGCCAATGAGGCACTGACGATGCCTTTTCCCAAACTGGAACTCACGCCTCCGGTCACAAAAATATATCGGCTATTGCGGCCGTTAATGCTTGATTTACTAGAGTCTGAAGGTGTGTGTGGCATGTTCCCGAATTCGAAGTATGAATACGGGGTTCAAAGGTAGAAGAAAGATTGCCTACAAATGCCCAATGTTAAAAAATAGTTTGATTTTCTTTGTGACGACAAGTTTTCGCTCACTCAAAAGTGAACCACGTTTTCGATGTGCTCGCACACGTTATTTAATATTTTCCGTAAGGGCGTCGATAAACTTAAATCCAGAGAGAAATTCTCTCGCGACGATTCGAATGAGCGTATATCCAGGGATGGCAAGAACCATTCCCGAGACTCCGCCCAAAAGTCCGGCCATGCTTATGACGATAAAAATCTCGAGGGGGTGAGCCATTACTCGGTTTGAGAAGATAAAGGGCTGTGTGAATAAGTTGTCGACGAGTTGGGCTATGCCGTAAACAATAAAGGTATATAGGATTTGAAGACCCCAACCAGATGGGTCTCCGGTATATGTTGTGGCTACAATTAGAAGGCCTAGCGCCGTGGAGGCTATGGGGCCTAGATATGGAATCAGGTTAAATATTCCCGCAAGAAATCCCAACAAGAGTGCGTGTTCCGATCCGACTATTGCCAGTCCCGAACTGACCATGACGGTAACGATCGTGATTTGAATAATGAGTCCGCTGAAGTATCTCGTAAGTAGGAAAGAGGATGAAGCCATTACGTGCTCCATTTTCTCTACCTGAGAATTGGGGGTCAGAGTGACGATCATTTTGTGGAATAGGTTTCCGTCTTTAAGAAAGAAGAACGTCATAAACAGGATAGAAAAAATAGCGATAAAAGCAGTGCCTAGGAAGCCAAATAAGCTGTTAAAAATGCTACCAACTCCGTTAAGCCCTATAATCGATTGGATTTGGTCTGTCAGAAAACTCGTTGGAGTTTGATCAGAAAGATTCAGTTCTGAGGAAAGCGCATCTGCTTGTGACATCCACTCGTTTACTGTCGCTGCTATTTGTTGTGTGTCTAGGGTGTTTAGGGCTTTGGCTGAAGCAGAGACTAGGGGGCCAAACATTGCTACAATAACACTTCCCAGTGTAATGAAGCACAACAAAGCCAAGATTGCACCTACATATGAAGGGAGGTGATGACCTTTTATTTTTATTTTAGAAATGAGGTTAACGATAGGCCGGCCGGCAAAACTAAGGGCTACTGAAATGAGGAGGTAGCCGACTATTTCCCGAAAGAAATACAATGCGTAAAGTCCCAATAGTATGCCCAAGACTTGGAGGATAGTTCTCGTAGTTGAATTCTTCATTTTTACTTCATATTATGACAGCAAGTTAGGGACTGTAGACACTCAGAATGTTCCCTGTGCCTTCAAATACTTCATTCCAATCGTTGATAAGTAGCTCTATTGCCACACAGGTACCGGGTGTCATTGTGATATGTGATCCTGACAGCATGGTGATCAAATCTGAAATTCCTGGGTTGTGCCCAATGACAATGCAAGTTGGGGTTTCAGAGGGAAGCTTTTCTATGCTCTTGATCCAAGTACTTGGATGTGCGAGGTATCCATCTTCGCTGTAGTTAACTGAAATATTCAGGTTGTCAAGGCCGGAGAGTAACAATTGAGTTGTTTCTGCAGTGCGCTTTGAAGGAGAGGATAGGAGGATGATTTTATCCGATGCGAGTTCTGGTTCTAGTTCAGCAAGCTTAATGCCAAATCGTTTGATGTCAAGCCTTCCTTGTTCACTGAGTGGACGGTCAAAATCGGGGCTTCCTGGTGAGGATTCTCCATGACGTATGATAAAAATTTTAGGCACGACTAAATATTTTGATAAGGATGGTTTAACTTTGCGACTACAAATTACTTATAAAGTGACTTCATTACCAACTACAAGTAACAGACAAGATTATCTCAAGGCAATATTGTCGATTGAGTTGAAAGGTGGCAAAGCCAGTACTTCGGCTATCGCTACTCGTTTAAGCACCCAACCAGCATCCGTTACTGGGATGTTAAAGGTTCTTTCAGACCACAATCTTGTGTCTTATGTGCCCTATCAGGGAGCAGTACTTACTTCAGCGGGTAAAGTCCAAGCCATTAACCTAATCAGAAAACACAGGTTGTGGGAGACATTTATGGTGGAGAAGTTGGGGTTTGGCTGGGAGGAGGTTCATGATGTTGCTGAACAGCTTGAGCATATTGACTCCCCCAAGCTTATTGAGAAATTAGATGCATTTTTAGGTCGTCCTCGTTTCGATCCTCATGGAGATCCTATACCTGATGTGGACGGAAACATATCAGATAGAAGATCTCTGGTTGAAGTCAGTGCTTTGAAGGTTGGAGAAAGGGCTTCCGTTCGTGGGGTTCTAGGGAGCAGCGATTCGTTTTTAAAACATCTAGACGATTTGGGAATCAAGCTCGGTCTTGAGTTTGCTGTGGTGAAAATATTTGAGTATGATGGAAGTTTTCAGGTAATGGTGTACAAGGAAGAAAAGGTTTGGTCAAAAAAGTTAGTAGAACAATTGTTAGTTGAGAAAAAATGACGTTTGATTCATTGGTGTTATGGCTTGAGTCTATAGGTCCTATAAAGGCGGCTCTGGCTGCGACAACTTTCACTTGGGCCTTAACTGCGGCAGGTGCATCTCTGGTTTTTTTCTTCAAAGAAATGCATCGGAAGTGGTTTGACGGCATGCTTGGATTCACCGGTGGAGTAATGGTGGCCGCGAGTTTTTGGTCACTGCTGGCTCCATCTATTGAACTTACTGAGGGAGATGGGTTTGCAAAGGTATTCCCGGCGGCTATCGGATTTGGTCTGGGGGCTCTTTTTATTTTCGGATTGGATAAAATAACCCCTCACCTTCATATTAATTTCAACAAAGATGAAGCTGAGGGACCTAAAACAGACTGGCATAGTTCCACGCTTCTGATTCTGGCGATTACGCTTCATAACATCCCAGAAGGGCTTGCTGTGGGAGTAATTTTTGGAGGAGCTGCGATGGGCTTAGATGGTGCCACTACAGCTGGGGCCGTTGCCCTTGCGATTGGTATCGGTATTCAGAATTTCCCAGAGGGGCTCGCCGTCTCTATGCCTCTTCGCCGTCAAGGTGTGAGTCGCCGCAAGTCATTTATGTACGGTCAACTCTCGGCTGTAGTAGAGCCGATTGCGGGAGTGATAGGTGCGATTCTTGTCGTCCAAATGACACCCATCCTCCCATACGCCTTAGCGTTTGCTGCTGGTGCTATGATTTTTGTCGTCATTGAAGAAGTTGTGCCTGAAACGCAGCGCGACAAGTACACCGATTTTGCGGCGATGGGCTTTATACTGGGCTTCATCGTTATGATGTCACTTGATGTAGGACTGGGGTAATGTTTTTATTGAGGGATGTCTACTCCGCCAAAACTCCCCGAGCGCATCATACGTATACAGTTGTTTTCTTTTGTGGGTTCATTTAAATCAAAGTCTGTTGTGTATTTTCTTGCATTTAAAGTAGGCTGTGATACAAAGTAAAATCTATTTATCATACCTGGGCTTGACGTATTTAATGGTGGGTGTAAGGCAGGAGATATTGCGCCTTCGCTCTACATTATCTTCTGCCATTGATGGGTGAAGTACTCTTCCAAATTTCCTTTGCCTATTTATAATCAGTGTTATGCTCAGCCCAAATGTTTGTCAACGTGGTTGAGTGTTGATTATCAGAAAGGTGGCGAAACACACTTCTTTCCTTGTGACAATCAAATGACTATTGACTGACTATTCTATGACAATTTGAGATAAATATCAAGAGTAATTTTACAGCAATAAATTTATCTGTCATTTGGCTAAGTGCCTTATTAAAAATATAATTATGAATCGGTTATTTACATTTACCCTCTTTGTTCTTTCTTCTTCCTTATGCATATCTCAAGTAGATTGTGCTGACATAGTCAACGGCTCTGCGTTGGTTGATGACTGTGGCGATTGTCACCAGGCATACTTCTACAACTACGTGACGCACGCTGTCACATACATTGATGTTGTCGGAGACGCTGAGGCTGGTCCGAACGAGATGCTTGTTTTGGCAGATAGCGAAAGCAATCCATCCTGGAACGCCTCTTGTGCTTCTGTTCCAGGTTGTACCGATGACACCGCTTGCAACTTTAACTCAATGGCTACTGAAGATGATGGGACGTGTGGTGTTGTTGACGACTGTGGAGAATGTCATCTCCCATACTGTTACAACATGACAACCCATGTGGTTTTATATGTCAGCCAGAGTGCCTGTTCAGATCTTTGGATCTCTGGAACGGGTGGTGGCGTGAGTAACCTAGATAATTCATACAGCCCTGTGTGGAACGCTTCGTGTACCCTTGAGGGATGTACATACGCAAACGCTTGTAATTATAGCGCGATAGCAAGCCTTGACAATGGAAGTTGTGAATGGTTATCATGTCAGACCGAAGGATGTGTTTACGAAGACGCTGAGAACTATCACCCTGAGGCTACGCAGGATGATGGTAGTTGTGTTTTCAGCGAATCATCTTGCCCATCTGACCTTGATCATGATGGAACCGTTGCCACAACCGATTTGTTGTTTTTCCTCGCTGATTTCGGGGCCAACTGTATGTAAAAACATATTGTTAAGTTCTCAGGGATGGGCGAAAATATATCTCCTAACTGAATGTTTCAAAACATCTATTTAAGAGATATATTCTTGAAATTAGACTTGTCTTATTGAGGGATGTTTGCGCCGCCAAACCTCCCCGAGCTCATCATAAGTACACAGTGATTTTCTTTTGGGATTTTTTGAAGCCGACTCTCCAGTTGATCTATTGATGTTATGACCTCAAGGTCTTCTCTGTCAAAACAATCGATGACTTCTTGTATTGAAATTGCGGGAAGCTTTTTGTGCTTTACCACTTCAGGATCATAGAATACCACAGCATGATCAACAGCGTTCATGCTTTCTTTGTATTGTGGAAGGAATTTTTTATTTAAACTCGAGAATGTATGAAGCTCAAAGACTGCTGTGACTTCCCTGTCTGGGTAGGATCCCACGACTCCCGCTTGCGTCGCTTTCAGTTTTGAAGGGGCATGCGCAAAATCTCTGTAGATGGTAAAGTTGTTTTCGGGTCTGTCTACAGCAACTTCAAGTCGTCTTGCAGCACCTGTAAATCCCTGAATGGCACCATCAAATTCCCCGCCATCTATTCCTAAATATCGACACACGGTTCTCGCTCCAGCGAGGTTTTGGAAGTTGTGCGCGCCCACAAGAGGCGTGTTTACGGCGGTTTCATCAGAATAGGTAATCTGGGATGAGCCGTTGCCCGGGATGCTTGTAGGTGTGTTGTAAGGCGTGAAATGAATGTCTGGCCTTTTGATGAGGGCTTCTTCAATAAGCCGACTGAGTTGCGGATCTTCACTACAATATACCAGTGTAGCTCCTGGCTCCATCGTCCCTATAAATTCCCGGAATGTATCTAAGTAGCTTTCTTCAGTGGGGAAGACATTGATGTGGTCCCAAGCGATGCCTGTAATGACCGCAAGATGGGGTTTGTAGTGTAGAAATTTTGATCTGCGATCGACAGGCGAACTCAGGTACTCATCTCCCTCTATAATTGCCAAATCGTTAGATTCATCTAACTTAAGCATCCTGTCAAACCCAGCGAGTTGAGCACCTACCATATAATCCGCATTCCGACCTCGCGCGCTAAGTACGTGTAGAATCATGGATGTGATCGTTGTTTTCCCGTGCGACCCGCCGATGACGACCCGTTGTTTGTTTTCAGTTGCTTTGAATAAAAATTCTGGATACGATTGTATGCTCAGTCCGATATCTTTTGCTTTGGCAAGCTCTGGATTGTCCATAAGGGCATGCATGCCTAGGATTACGACATCTATTTCCTTTGTGATTGAATCGGGATTCCAGCCTTCACTTTCAGGTAGAAGTCCCGCATCAGCAAGCCTGCTTCGGCTCGGCTCAAAGATTTGGTCGTCACTCCCTGACACCTCATGTCCCAAATGATCAAGAGCGAGCGCAAAATTATGCATCGCACTGCCTCCAATCGCTATTAGATGTATCCTCATGTGGTAAAGTTGAACATTTGTATCCTCACTTTTTCTTTATTCAAAACCTTTTTCCCACATTGCACTCATGAAAATTTCGCATGGCTTCTCAGATGGTATTCGGACATCTTTTAAGGCGCTTCCTTATATGATTAAGAATAAAATGCTGATTTGGTTCCTGCCCTCATTTTTTCTAACGATTGCTTTAAGCTATGGCGCTTTTGTGCTCATAGATATGGCAGTTGATTCTGCAGACAGCCTGTACACGAAGACGTTTGGAGAACATTCTGTGGATGTTTGTGGAGAAGGGATGATTGTCATTGATTGCATTGAGGAAGTATTCAGAGCCATAGGGTCTTACATGTTGAGTATCGTGATTTGGGTCGGGCTGTTCTGGCTGAAGATAAAATTATTGAAATATTTCGTGCTTGCTTTTCTTGGGCCTGTGATGTCTGTCATATCCGATGTGACTGAAGAGAAATTAACAGGAGTGAAGCGTCCTTTCTCATTGAAGAAATTTATTCGAGATGTTTTTCGCGGCATCCGAACGTCGCTTCTTTATTTATTTATAGAATTATTTCTCGCGTTACTTTTGTTGATTGTTGCACTAGTTGTGGGATGGTTTTTCCCAGTATTGCTACCTTTCATTGCGCCCCTTGAAGTTATTGTTGCGTTCATAATCGGCGCTTTCTTCTATGGATCAGCTGCACTAGACTATGTATGGGAAAGAGAAGATGTGGGTGCTTTTGGTTCGTTAGGCTTGGCGTTTAAATCGCGTAGGTTGGCTGTTGGAATAGGTGTTCCCTTTGCGATTTGGATGGCAATTCCCATCGTGAACTTCACGCTGGCTCCCATTTTCGCACCCGCTTTGGCAACAGTTGCTGCGGTACTCGCATTAAAGGGAGATCGAGAGAAGAATTCAAGCTCTCAGTGAGCCCATCGATCAATACGGATGAATGGTGTTATTTAACTTCTTCTACAATCCCGCCTACAGAAGCGAGATCGTCAAAGAAGGTGGGGTAGCTCTTTGCGACACATTCCGCATTTAAAATGTCGACTTCAGCGTCTCCTGCACATCCCAAGATAGCAGCGGCCATCACAATGCGATGATCTCCATGTGGATCGATTCTACAGGCCTTGGTTTTTCCTGGGTGGACCACGAGATCGTCCTTGTCTCGTTCGATTGTAATTCCCGCCTTTGCAAATTCTGAGATGAGAACGGTAGCTCTGTCAGACTCCTTGCCTGCGAGTCTATGTGCACCACTTAACCTTGAGGGTTTGTTGCTGAAGCACGCCAACGCGGCAAGAACAGGGAAGAGGTCTGGAGTGTTTGTGAGGTCGAGATGAAAGGCCCTGGGGCGTTTCTTCTTGATGCTCAATCCCTCATCTGTACCTAGAATATGATATCCTGCAAAGAGCAATGCGCCCTTAATGCTTGAATCGGCCTGGGTAAAGTCACCTCTTATTCCTGTGACTTCTAGCTCAGGTTGTGCGCAAAGCGCCCCCAAAACCAAAAGAGTGGCGGCGGCACTCCAGTCACCATCAATGTTGAAGTTTCCGCCTCGCCCGGTTTGGCTTGAAGGGATGTGAAAAACATCTAATCCTTCAGATATTTCATGCGTATAATCCAGATCAAAAGTTCGAAGGACCTCAAGCGTCATGTCAATGTAGGGACGGGATGTAATCCCGTCGACAGTGACTTTAGAATCTTTCTCAGCATATGGTAATGCCAGCAGGAGTCCAGTAAGGAACTGTGAGCTAACACTTCCATCAAGATGTATTTCTCCCCCGACGAGAGGTCCTTCTATTTCAACGGGCAAAGTGCGCGCCTCAGAAATGGATACACCTAGTTTTTGCAATCCATCGGTGACCATTTCGATGGGTCGAGACAACAATGTTCCTTTTCCCGTCAACAAGATGGACGTATTCGCTAGCGCTGCAATGGGAGCGAACATTCTGGCTGCGAGCCCTGATTCACCAGCGTTGAGTTCTTTTGCGCGAGGTCGCGGAATTCCGCCTGGGGTGGGTATAATGCGAATGGCTTCTTTCCCAAGTTCTATTTCTGCGCCAAGAACGGCCGCCATTTCTAGCGCGGATGTCGTGTCGTCACTTTCACTCATTCCATGTATCATCGAAGGTGAATCAGCAAGAAGGGCGGCAGCGATGAATCGAGCGCTTAGGCTTTTTGAAGGGGGAGCAGAGACTTCTCCTGACAGAGTGCTAGGTGTAACGCGAAGGATCATTTAACTGAGGCTGGCTTGCGTCCGACATAAATACTTGCAATCCCTCCAGTCAGAGGCGTAGCGCTCAGGTCTTCAAAGCCTGCTGCGGCAAGACGGTCCAGGAAATCACGTCCTTCAGGAAATGCCAT
>Ga0307984_1000311_pt1 | contig 21475 bp, 19 predicted proteins | sample EllFjometageno78_FD_203169 | JGI IMG/M metagenome (GOLD analysis project Ga0307984, IMG submission 203169) | Marine microbial communities from Ellis Fjord, Antarctic Ocean - #78 | ecosystem: Environmental > Aquatic > Marine > Unclassified | place: Southern Ocean | collected 2014-10-09
TCACATATGGAACAGGACTAGCACTCAAAGATACAGCATGGCCTTTTATTTTGGCTGATAAACTTGGGATAAGTAAAGAAGATACGATAACTGAAGCAGAACGTGGTATCAGTAATCAATATATTGTTAGACAAACTATTACAAGGGTTGCTGAACTTATTTCCCAAGGAAAGAAACCATTCGTAGCAATAGGACTTACTGCACCAAATCGCAGAGAACACTTCATTGAAAGTAAAAATGTATTAATTCACAATATACCAAGCCATGAATATCACGGCAACATCAGACTTGATGAAGCAACTAATGATGACTTAGATAAATTTAATACATTATACATGAAACACTTCTGGTCACCAGTTTATGATTTCCATAACTATCTAATTCAAGTAATGACACTACAGAATTTTTGTGTTGCTAACGATTTGGAATACGTTATATTCAATAGTCTCAACTTGACTCCCAACTTACTTGAACCAACTAATTTCACTGAACTTTGTGACCAAGCAGACATGAACGATGTACTCTCACAACTAAATATGGATTGTATATACGAAGACCAAACATTCTTTACTTACATGTATGAAAAGAAGTTCTTCTTTCCAATAGAAGGAGATGAACGATACATGCATCCAGATGAACAGGCTCATAAAGATTGGGCTGACATACTGTTTGCTGATATTGAAAACACAAGAGGTATGAAAAAATGAAAAAGATATGGAGCACTATAATCTATCCATGGACATGGTATAAACAAGAACGTGCAATGAAAAAACGTCTAGCGGAATTGAAAAAACGTGACCCATTCATATACAAATAACCACAAAACAGTTCTGGGTATAGGTGGGGCATTAAATCACGATGCCTCTGTCAGTATTGTTAAAGGAAATGAAATTCTGTTCGCGGCTCATTCCGAACGATATTCTAAAATCAAAAACGATCCTCTTCTAAACAAAGAAATACTACAAGATGCATTTCAATATGGTACGCCAGATGTCATTGCTTGGTATGAAAACCCATACAAAAAGAAGACACGGCAGTTATATGCTGGACAATATAAAACAGCATTTGATATGGATGAATTACCTAAGAACTACTTGCAACAGTTTCCAGAGTTGAAAGGTATACCAATTGAATACCAATCACATCATTCAACTCATGCGGCGAGTGGATATCATACAAGTGGATTTACTCACGCGGCGGTTGTAGTAATAGACAGCATCGGTGAATGGGAAACACTAACAATATGGCAAGGCTCTGGTTCTACAGTAAGTAAAGTATACTCACAGAAATATCCAGATAGTCTTGGATTATTTTATAGTGCGATGACTCAAAGATTAGGATTAAAAGCCAACGAAGATGAATATATTCTTATGGGCATGGCAGCCTATGGTGACCATGATAGAAAATACAAAGACAAATCATTATATGTCCAACTTATGACTGCACTGGGAATAGGTGGAGGCAAAACCAAAAAGGTAGTATCATTCAAAAAGAATTTACACAGAGGATGCAACGACCTTTTTCCAGACTTGACTACTGAACAAGATATGTTTGACTTAGCGGCTGCTACTCAACACATTTATGAAATGATGTTAGACCGAGTAATTAAACTAGCAAGAGAGTTAGTACATAGTCCTAATCTAGTGTTGATGGGTGGATGTGCATTGAATTGTAAAGCAAACAGTATGGTAACTGACAACTATGGCTTTAATAATGTTTGGATAATGCCCAATCCTGGTGATTCAGGAAGTTGTATTGGGGTAGCACAGAAATACAATAGTGATTGGACATTAGATTGGAAAACACCTTACCTAGGATATAATATTGAAGGTGATTATCCCACTGAAAAAGTACTGAAAGTCTTATTGACTGGTGAAATATGTGGCATTGCTAATGGTCGTGCAGAATTTGGTCCAAGAGCATTGGGTAATCGTACCCTAACAGCGGACCCAAGAGGACCAGGAGTCAAAGATAAGATGAACGAGATTAAGCATCGCCAGAAGTTCAGACCATTCGCTCCTATGATTTTAGAGGAAGATGTACACGAATACTTCGAAATGCCTGCGAATGTTACACAATCGCCTTATATGCAATTCATAGCAAAATGTAAGTTTCCAAAAGAATACCCTGCTATTATACACGTAGACGGCACAAGTAGGGTACAAACAGTCAATCAACTACAACATCCAGACTTGTATCAATTATTGTCGAGATTTAAAGAAGAAACTGGATGTCCAATGTTAGTTAACACCTCACTAAATATAAAAGGGAAGCCAATAGTCAACGATGAACAGGATGCTATTGATTTTTCTGAACATTATGGCGTAAAAGTCTTTACTTCTGACTAAAAATCTGTTATAATATATAGATGATTATTACTAATTCTGGAACGATTTTCAATGGCGTATGACGGGTTCTACTTAACTTACAAAGCAGATAAAGAAACGAATGAGCGTTTTGACGAGATACGGACGAAGTATCCGAGTTTTCGTATGGTTAAGATTAATTTAGAAGATTGGGCTGACCCTAAGATAGAGCAGGCAATAACCAAGATTGCATCAGTCACAAATACAAAGCACTTTTGGGTAGTTGACCCAGATGTGAAAGTTGATGACGACTTCGATTTTTCTTTTGAGACTGACGACTGGGATGATAATCTAACCCATGTTTGGAACTGTGATGAACGAAATGTATTTAGAAGTGTCGTTGGTGTTAAACTATTTAAAACTAAAGATGTCAAGACCAACAATGTATCTTACATAAAAGATGCGTACTATCTAACTGGCGAATACAAAGAACACAAAACTAACCAAGTAAACTATACTCCTACAACTGAAACCTACGATATATTCTTCTGGGATAAAGGATACGGACATAAAGAATTAAGTAAACTACAAGAAAAATACACGGTTAACGTAGTCAATGGAGATTCAAGTTTAGACATTCATAAGGAATGTAGAAAACAAACAAGAACAGATTTCTATTATCTAATTATGCCCAACACGAAGATATACAACTCATTCAAATTCGATTACTCGTTTGCATTCGGTCTAGACAAAGAGAAACAAAAAGTAGTAGTATGGCAAAAAGAGAATCCAGAAACTAATCTATCACGTGAATACCATGGAGTTGGATTGTTTCCCAAAGCGGGCAAATTATTCACTAAAAAAGAATATGATATATTCAACTTCAGAAGAAAAGCAGTATACGAAAAAGAACCAGCATCAAGTGACTTGCCATTTGAAGTGATAACAACTATAGACTTACACGCATTTGAACATAAATCAGATAGTGATATGTATTGGCTTGTACACGAAGATGTAAAAGATTTCAATTCAGATTTTTATCCCATGAGTTATGATAGAGAATATACTCATAACTTTAATATAAAACTTCCAGGTGGTAAAGAAGTTTGTAATGGCGTTCGTCTGGTTCCTACTATTAATTCTACAATCGATAAGCAAAAAGATGTTGACTTAGTTGTTGGCAGAGTTACCGGACAATCTCACTTAGATAATCCGCTCGATAAAACTTATCAACGATTGGCTGGTGCCTTTGACATGATACGAACTAGCGACTTACACACATTTGGTCATGAGTCTGATAATGATATGTATTGGCTCGTACACGAAGATGTAGAAGATTTTGATTCAGATTTCTATCCTGCAAGTTATGACCGAAAGTATATTCATAACTTTTGTATAACACTAAAGGGTAATAAAACAATTCGTAACGGTGTTCGTTTAATACCTACTAAAACCCCAACAGTAGATAAACAGAAAGATGTCAATCACGTTGTTGGTAATGTCACAAAAGAGGGTTCTATTTTAGATTCCACGATTGACCGGTCTTATCAATATCAACCCGATACGAATGAACATCCAGTGTTCTATTTCGATGAGGGTAAGTACTCAACTAATACTAAAAAGTATAAGAAAGATAAAACTGTAACGGTGCTAACTGGGCCGATAGATGAATCTTATATGAAAGCCGCAGACTTAACCAAGACTGGATATTTCTGGGCGATTGACAATGATGTAGAAGTACTTGAGGACTTTGATAGAAAGATATATGTTGATAAACTTCACAAGTCACACTTCCATGTATGGCCTAAAATAAATCCATACACGGGATTCGTTCATCAATATGGTGGATTAAAACTTGTTCCGGCATCCGCAATAAAACATTTAAAACCTGATGCTGACAAAATAAGAAAGATGTCATTTAAGAACAAGAAGTCTATCAAGTCAGAAACAGTTAGAACACGTGATATTCCATATGATGTTGTTATGCTAAGTTACCAAGAGAAAGAAGCAGATGCAAACTATGCCAAGTTGCTAGAGAAAGTTCCGAATGCGAAGAGAGTTCATGGTGTTAAGGGCATCTTCAATGCTCACCAACGAGCATCAGAGATAGCAGACACGAAGATGTTTTACGTCATTGATGCTGATGCAATCTTACTTGATGACTTTAAATTTGAGTACTTTCCGACAGTATGGGACGAAGGCACAGTTCATGTATGGAAGTCTAAGAATCCAATTAATGGATTAGTGTATGGTTTTGGTGGATTGAAACTATTCCCAACACAGTTGCTACGTGATGCGAAAGAATGGCGAGTTGACTTTACAACCTCAATATCTGATAAGTTTAAGCCAATGCCAGCAACCGCGAACTACACAGCATTCAATACTAATCCATATGATACGTGGAAGTCAGCATTCAGAGAATGTACTAAACTATCATCGAGTGTTATTCATAGGTCTAAGCAAGACGAAACAGATGAACGATTAGAAATATGGTGTACAGTAAACAATGATGCCAAGTTTGGCGAATATTCAATCGCAGGAGCAAATGCAGGAAGAGAATACGGAACAGCAAATGCAGATGATGATGAAGCGTTAGGTAAGATTAACGATTATGAATGGTTGTATACTAAATTCGAGGAAGATACAAATGACTAATAAAGCAAAGATGAAAAACATTAAACAAGTAATCGATGATATAGAGATATCTGATATAGTAGAGCCAACCATACCTGACTTTCCAACAGAAAAGTTGATGGAAACTCTAGGTGCTATTGACTGGAAGTTATGGGAAATTCTTAAAATTTTACAAAAGTTTGACGAAGACGAGCAAGAAGAATCTGATGACTAAGAAAAATATAAAAACTTCTATAAAAGAAAAACGAAGACAGAGAAAAGGCAAGGTTGCAATAACATCTAACGATGAATTGTACAGCACTTTAGGTGGGGAAATCTTTGCTGAAAAGCCAACAGAATCCAAGTTAAAAAAAATAAAAACAAAGATTGTTGAAAGAAAAAGATTACGCCCATTACGTGAAAATGAATATAATTATAAAGCAATGGCAACTAAGTATTCTGAAACGAATGTAGCACAACAACTTGGAAACTACAGGCAGGCAATGGAATTCCTTGCTCACGTTACCCTTTCTAAAAATATAGATAACGATAAGATAGTTGACAAACTGAAAGACCTGATGTATAGTTATCCCAATGTAGATATGAGTTCTTTTGTTAACAAACACCATGCGATATTATATTCGTGGATAATTGAGAATCTTGTTCGAGTGTATGGTCAAAAATATCTAGGAACTATATACATCTTAGGCGGCGGTATTGGAATGCTAGGAGCAATGTTACTTGATACAGCCCTACGATTAGAAAACATTAGAAGTTTAGATATCAATGGAACATGTAAGTTTCTCGCAGACGAAATGATGAAGAAAGAAGTGTTGAATGATTGGAAATTTAAGGCATCAACACAGGACTTATTTAAAGTGGGATATGAGACCAACCGATTTTCACTAACACTACCAGATGGCACAACATCTAAAGAATTTTCTGAAGTACCAGGAATAGTAATCAATACTAACACGAGTTATCTTGCAAATATGGAAAACGATTGGTACAAAAAGATGATTCCAGATACCAGAAAAATGGTGTTAGTGGGAGAGACTGGAAATGTTTCACGTCCTTATTCCAGTTCAAAAGAATTTAATGCCACGTTTCCAATGACATTCGAACAATACACTGGGACATTAACAATCGAAGATAAGCAATACTATATGAAAATAGGAATAAAATAATGTTATCTCATGAAATAGTAGATAGATTAACCATACTATATGGAAACAAACATCCGATTGTTAACAGTCTTGAACGAGTGGTAACTACGGAAGAGTTGAGTAGTATATTTGTGTTATCATCTTATCTTCTTGGCAAACAACATAGAGAAACAGTCAGTGCGTTGAAGAACTTAATATATGAACGTAAGCCCGAAGATAATATATTCGTATTGTTTAAAGTTATTGACGCCATACGTGATGACACTGAGGCATTACATGCGTTACGCAACATATGTAGTTCTTCTGAAATAAATGTACCTGTATTATTTAAAGTTATAACTTCTATCTCTGGTGAAAACGAAGTATTGAATGCTCTTCAAAATGTATGCAAATCTTCTGAACTAAACATTCCTGTATTGTTTAGAGTTGTTACTGCCATAACAGGTGAAAACGAGGCAATAAATGCACTACAAAATGTATGCGACTCTACAAATTTTGTAAAGATGCAAACTGAACTATTATTCAAATTGATAATTAACTTAGATAATAGAGATGAAGATGTTATAAGTGCTATAAAGAATTTAGTATCTTCTGATGCAGAACCAGATATGTTTCTGTTGTTTAAAATATTACAAGCAATCGACACAAGCAACGAACTCATCGGAACATTAAAGAGTGCAACAATATATAAAACTAATATACTGAAATTGGCTCATAAGTTAACGGAAGAAAAATACACTATTCCAGTAAACATGGGAAAAATGGTCAAAAGATTTGAAGGCAAACCACTTACAGATTCATTCAGTAGAGGACAACTGAGAAGCAAGATATGGGTAAGTGATACGGTTAATGACTTAGATATTGAGTTAGGGGATATGATTTATGTGTGTGCAGGATGGTATGGAGTGTTATCAGCGATACTATTTGAACGAAATAAAGTAGAAAATATATTAAGTTTTGATTCAGATCCTACAACTGATAATCCCGCAGACACATTGAATAAAGAACAAACAATTGACGGACTAAGGTTTAAGGCAATAGTAAAAGATATTCATTCATTGAACTATAAAGGCGAATCATTCGAAGTTAATCATTATAGATACACTGACCAGAATGCTTACAAAACAACTCAACAAATATTGCCTGCCAAAATGAAAACATCGTGTGTAATAAATACAAGTTGTGAACACATTGAAGACTTTGATAAGTGGTGGAATGCTATTCCAACGGGAATGCTAGTGATAATGCAGAACAATGATTTTGATGACGAAGAGGGTCACGAACATGCAGATAACACAGTATCTAGTTTAGAAGAATTCACGAAGAGATTAAACGTGTCAGAAACATTGTACCAAGGCACATTAGCACTAGAAGAATACAATCGTTATATGATTATAGGATATAAGTAATGGCGTTACCAAGTAAAACATTCTGTGCGGCACCGTTTGTACATATGTACGTTGCTAAAGGTGAACAAAGAATATGTTGCCAGACTACTGAATATAATCCTACGTCTGCAACTACAGAATTAGATTTAGAGAAACGTTGGAAAAGTGATTATTATAAAAACATACGCCAACAGTTTCTTGATGGCAAAGAGCCAGCGATGTGTACAAAATGTTTTACAACAGAAAAGCATCATGGAATAAGCGATAGAATGAACTACAATAGTAGATATCAGGACATATTATTTGAACCAAACATAGAAACAGGAAATCTATATAACAGTCCAATAGATTTAGAACTCCGACCCGGCAATCTATGTAATTTAAAATGTAGAATGTGTGGACCCCATTCTAGTTCGCAGATTCAAAAAGAAATCAAAAATAATCCAGTTTTATTTAGAGGGTATGATGCGGTAGTTGAAGCAGAAGAAGTATATTCAGAAAAGAATCTTAATTTTTTATTAAAGAATATTGACAAGGGACAACATATAAAGTTTCTAGGTGGCGAACCAACAATCATGCCAGAAGTTAGTGACATATTAGACAAATTAATAGCAACAGATAATACAAATGTACCAATACACTTAACTACAAACTGTACAAATACTACTGAACAGTTTTTAGATAAATTAAAACAATTCACTCAAATATGTTTTAATTATAGTGTTGATGGGACGGGTAAAGTAGTTGAGTATATAAGACATCCTGTAAAGTTTAATACAATAGATAATAATATACGACTATATAAAAAGATGGCAAACGATGGCAACATTTTATTTTCTTTTCAAGCCTACAATCTCTTCAACTTATACGATACAATAAAATGGGCGGCAGATATCGGAGTTCTAGTACATGCTAATTTAGTAGATGATCCCGAATGGTGTTCTATATTATGTATTCCGAAAGAAATAAGAGATAAAGAATTACATAAAACGAAAAAACTAATGCTAAACGAAGAATATTCAGAGTGGATTACAAATCAGGACACTGGTATTATTCCAGCAATAGATAGAATACTAGCAGACGATAGAGAATTTGGAATGGCACATCTAGCAAGAAACACTAAAATACTAGACAAGGTAAGAAAACAACACATAAAAGATTATATACCAGAACTATGGAAAATAATAAAAGAAGAATATAACCAACAAAGTATTGAATATATTCACAACTATACGGTAATGAAATGAAAACTTATACTAGAAAAGATTTCGAGAAGCATGAGAATTTTTGTTTATATCCATTCACGCAATTGTATGTTGATTCTACTGAGAGTGGTTCTCCAGAAGATAAATTTATTGTTAAACCATGTTGTATAACTAATGATGATAATCCCAAATATGCGAGTTTAATAGATAATATTTTTAATCATGACCATCTAAAGGATATACGAAAAACTTTTATGTCCAATAAAATACCTTCTGGTGTATGTGATGAATGTACTTTTAATGAAAAATCATCTGGCAAAAGTAAAAGAACAGATGCGTTAAAAGAACATTGGGTATATGAGAGTGTTGATTTTGTAGTGGAAGAAGATGGAACAATGGTTTCAGATTTTCAAGATTTAGACATACGCCCTAGTAATATTTGTAATTTAAAATGTATAATGTGTAATCCTTCCTATTCATCAAAATGGTATGAAGATTTTGAGATATATAATGAAACATTTTTGGATACAAAAGATCTTGGTACTGTTAGCATTATGAAAAAAACAATCAATCTATCAAATAAACAGACTGATTGGAATTGGTTGTATTCGCATTCTAATCAGTTGAAAAGAGTTATGATTGCTGGAGGCGAGCCATTTTACATGAAAGATGCCCGTAATTTTTTAAAAGATTTGGTTGATAGCGACCTTTCATCTAATATTATTTTAGATATTACAACTAATGCTACAACAATTGATGATGCACTAGTTAGTTTACTACAGTCGTTTAAAAGTAATTGCATCACTATTAGTTTAGATGGAGTTGATGATGTAAATCATATTATTCGATATCCAACAGATTGGAATGAATATTGTTCTAATGTTGGTGTATTCTGTGATAAATTTAATGAAAATGAAATAGTTTTTAGTACAGTAATCACAGCAATGAATTTACCAGACACAATTAATATGTTGAACTTTACTTCGCATTATGGTAACACTCATAATTTGGCAAGGTGCGTAGAACCTGAGATGTTGAGTATCAATAGTTTAAAACCCTCCATCATTAAGAAAGTTGAAGAAGATTTAAATAAATGCAATACTATAAGTACGTTACACTATAATTGGTTAAAAAAATTAATAGATAGTTATTCATATAATGAAGACGATAATATTAAGATGAAACAATATTTAAAATCACTTGATAAAGCAAGAAACACAGATTCAACGTCCGTGTTACCATGGTGTTGGACATAATATGAATCTTTATAACTACGAAGACATAAGAGTTGTTCATCTCGAACTAACAGAGAAGTGCCAGGCAACCTGTCCAATGTGCGATAGAAATGTTCACGGCGGCGCTGATAATCCTAATTTAGGATTACACGAATTAACGGTGTCAGATATTCAGAAGATATTACCACCCGAATTCGTTAAGCAGTTGACTAAAGTTTACTTGTGTGGTAACTTTGGTGACCCAATTGTAGCGGCTGATACACTAGAAGTGTTTAAGTACCTCAGAGAACAGAACAAAGACTTGACACTTAGTATGAACACTAATGCGGGCGCAAAGAAGACCGATTGGTGGATAGAACTTGCTAAAGTCTTTGGAGATAAAGGTTTTGTCAAGTTCTCATTTGATGGACTTGCTGATACTAATCATTTGTATCGCCAGGGTGTTAACTGGAACATCGCTTGGAAGAACGCAATGGCGTTCATAGGAGAGGGAGGCAGAGCCCATTGGGATTATCTCATCTTTGCTCACAATGAACACCAAGTAGAAGAAGCAGAAGCACTAGCAAAAGAGACTGGGTTTGAGAAGTTTATACCCAAGAAGACTGGACGATTCTTTTCTACAATGAAGAAAGCAGGCAAAGAAGAACATCAAGCCGTGAATAAGAAAGGCGAGAAGAAACAACTCCTTCAGAAGCCAAAAGAACAAAAGTATCAAAATAAAGCCACATCACAGATTATAAAACTAGAAGAGAAGCATGGTTCTTTAGAAAAATACTTTGACAATGTAACAATAAAATGTAAAGTAGCCGCAGAAAAGAGTATGTATCTCAGTGCTGAAGGATTAATTCTTCCATGTTGTTGGGTTGCAGGTAGTATGTATAAGTTTTGGCAGAAGCCAGGTGAGAATCAAGTCTGGGAATTACTACAGCAATCTGGCGGCAAAGATGTGTTTGATGCTAAGAAACATGGAGTCAAATCAGTACTGAGTAATGAATATTTCTCTGGCAGATTAGTAGATGCTTGGGATAAAGCAAATACTCATTTGGGAAAACCAATGGTATGTGCCCAGAAATGTGGAGAAGAATTTGATGCATTCGCGGCACAATTCGATACACAAAATCAATAGATAAATACGTATATAAAACAAAAAAAGAGTACACATGACTAATAAAAACGTTGAAGAATGGAAAAAGAGAACTAACGCACCAACAGATACATTCTGTTTGTTGCCTTGGGTACATCTAAGCACGAGACCAAATGGTCATATGCGAGTATGTTGCACTGCTAACGCATCAAGTGTTGGCGCAACTAACGACAAGAAGCATGGTGGCGAAGTAGGAGTTCTCAAACAAGCAGATGGCAAACCAGCCAATCTAAATGTAACTGACCTGATGAGTAGTTGGAATAACGATTACATGAAGAACGTCAGAACACAGATGTTAGCCGGTGAAAAACCAGCGTCATGTTTGAAGTGTTATGCCGAAGAGGATGCGGGTCACATGTCTAAACGTTTCTGGGAAACAGAATACTGGGCAAGACGAGTTGACTTATCTGAAATCATTGCAGAGACATCTGTAGATGGTGAGATTCCACCTAAGATTCGTTACTTAGATTTACGTCTGGGCAGTAAGTGTAATCTAAAATGTATCATGTGTTCACCACATGACAGTTCGATGTGGGTTCCTGATTGGATAAAGTTACACGATACTGTAGAGAATGAAAGTCTTAAAGAAACAATGCAATGGGGCAAGAAAGGTCAAATAGATGGCGCCTCATATAACTGGCACAAGAAGAACGATAAGTTCTGGGAACAATTGTACGAACAGATTCCACATATGAAGCAATTGTATTTTGCTGGTGGCGAATCTACTATTATTGAGGAGCATTACACATTACTTGAAGAAGTTGTTAAGTTGGGATATGCACCGGGTATTGAATTAAGATACAACTCAAATGGTGTAGAGATGCCCCAACGTTTATTTGATTTGTGGGATAAGTTTAAACGAGTAAGATTTCATTACAGTGTTGATAGTATTGGTGCAATGAATGATTACATTCGTTTCCCATCAGAGTGGGACCATACAGTTAAGATGTTTCACTTGTTAGACAACACAGGACCTAATGTAGAAGTTACAGTTGCGTGTGCAGTTCAAGCCCTAAACATATATTACTTACCAGATTTTGTCAAGTGGAAGTTAGAACAAAACTTTAAGAAGATTAACATGTGGCCTTTCGGTGCAGGAATGATTAACTATCACTTTGTTTATCATCCACCACATTTGAATGTCAAAGTATTACCAAATTGGTTTAAAGAAATGGCACATGCCAAGTTCGATAAGTTTATCGAATGGTTAGAAGCCAACTGGGAATTATGCACAAGAGGTTCTGATGTAAGTTATGATGAATGGCGAGAAGCATCATATGGCGTGAAACGGTTACAAGGCATGTTATCATTCACGGAGAGTGGAGATTGGTCTAGAGAACGTATGCCAGAGTTCATTGAATACATTACCAAGATGGATGGAATACGTGATACAAACTTCAGAGATGTATTTCCTGAGATGGCACCACTATTAGATTGGACACCAGATGACGGCGATGACTGGGACGGTGAGTTTGATGACAGATTGTTGAAAGAATTAGAAGACGATGGCTTCCATGTGAATCAACAGGAATTAGATGATGGAAGTTAGTAAGTCTAATTATATAGACCTCGATGAAATTGTCTGTTTACATATCGAACACACTAGTAAATGTAATTTACTTTGTCCTCAATGTGCTAGAGTTGATAGCAATGGTAAAAAGAATTCAATACTTCCAATGGAGGAACTAACCATTGATGATTATAAAAAAATACTAACACCAGAATTCGCTAAACAAATAGAACGTATATTTTGGTGTGGCAATTACGGAGATAGCATTGCTTCAAATAATTTCTTAGATTGTTTAGAATTTGTAAGACATTCTGGTGTTGGCGGACTCACGTTAGTTACTAACGGCAGTGCTAGGAACCCTGCTTGGTGGACTAAGGTAGCACAGATATTAGATAGAGATACAGACATAGTAGATTTTAGTATAGATGGGTTAGAAGACACTAACCACATATATCGAATCAATAGTAACTGGAATAAGTTAAAAGAAAATATAACAGCATTTATAAATGCGGGTGGAAATGCTAATTGGGATTATTTAATATTTGACCATAATATACACCAGGTTGCAGAAGCAAAGGCACTTGCTAAAGAATTAAAATTTAAAAGTATCAACTATAAAAATACTAGTAGATTTATAGATGTGAGTAACTTTAATGAAGTAATGGAAATAGAAACAAAAAACAAAAGCACGATTTCTAGTAAAGAAAACAAAAATAAAACTAAGTATGAACAAATTATAAACAAGTTTGACAGTTTCAATTCTTATGTTGACCAGACTCCGATAACTTGTAAATACAAAGTAAGCAAAACAGTTTACATTGATTTTCAAATGAAACTATGGCCATGTTGTTGGGTAGGTGCGCCTACTTACTTCGAGAATGAAGATGATATTCAAAAAGTACAGTTAAAAGCATTAGAAAGTCGTTATGAAAAAGACTTTAATTCATTAAGAGAACACACATTAAAAGACGTATTAGAACACGAATTTTATAATAAAGATTTAACCAATAGTTGGAGTAACACGATGGAAGATAAAAATGCAAAATTATTTACATGTGGAAGAACTTGCGGAACTGATTATGAATTCAGTAGTGAAGAAGTCACATTTAATGCCAAAAGATATACATTAGAGGAAGTTTAGTTATGCAAGTAAAATTAATATCACATAGTACCGCACCTGCTGGAACAGACCTAGATAATGTACAAGATTTAATAGCCTATTGTGCTAAAGTGAGTAACCCTAGCAATCAAATTAACAAAGAAACAAGTGCGAAATTGATTTCGTATTTAATTAAACACAATCACTGGTCTCCACTTGAGATGGTTAGTGCGTGTTTAGAGATTGAAACGACACGTGATATTGCACATCAAATAGTAAGACATAGAAGTTTTGCGTTCCAAGAGTTCAGTCAGCGGTATGCTAATCCAGAAGAGATGGGCGACCAATTCGTAACACGTGAATGTCGTTTACAAGATACTAGTAACAGACAAAATAGTGTTGATACTGATGACTCTAATCTTAAAAAAGAATGGGAATTGCACCAGAAACTTGTCATCCGCCAAGCAGAAGTTGCCTACAACTGGGCGATTGAAAATGGAATTGCTAAAGAACAAGCAAGAGTTGTGTTGCCTGAAGGTTGCACAAAGACACGATTATATATGAATGGTACAATTCGTAGTTGGGTACATTACATTGAATTACGTGGCGCAAATGGAACACAAAAAGAACATATGGATATCGCTCATGCATGTGCTAAAGTCATCGCAGAGATATTTCCATTAGCGGGGGAATTAAATGAAAATAGTTAAATCTATTTCATGTGCGGGAACTAATTTAGACATATATGATGAACCCGTAGGAATAATGGTAAGTGGAGGAGTAGACAGTGCGATATTGTTATACTATCTAATGAAACATGCTCACCAAACTATTCATATCTATTCTCTTGGAAGCAATCTGAAGCATAGAAGAAATGCAATAGTATCTCCTCGAGTAGTAGAGAAGTGTATACAATTGACTGGAAATATAAGTGTAGTTCATCACATAGAATATAATTCACGGTCAACGTATGAACATATTGCATCTGTTATGCCAGAGGCAGCGTTAAAAGATGGTAAGATACAGATTATATATAATGGAGTAACGAGAAATCCACCAGATGATATCGCAAACAGTTTTGCACCAGAATTAGCCATCGGACTAGATAGAAGTGATGATAATAATAATATATTACATAGGAATAATACACTTTGTACACCTTGGGCAAATACAGACAAACGAGGCATTGCAGAAATGTATAAAGAAGAAGATTTAATGAATAGTTTGTTTCCAGTAACAAGAAGTTGTGAATATGATCCAACTTGTGTCTATTTTGATGATACACCAGACCCACAACTTGGTCATTGTGGCGAATGTTGGTGGTGTAAAGAACGTGAATGGGGATTCGGAACTAACTAAATGCATAAAATAGAAAAAATTGATTGGACTTCAGATTATATCGTCCAGTGGCGACCCCTAGATATGTGTAACTATGATTGTAGTTACTGTAGTCCGAGTAATCATAGAACTATTATTAAGAAGGATATCACAACTGCGGATACATTAATCAAGGCAGCCACAAATATAAGAGATAGTATATCTAATGATAAAACTGTATTGGTATACGTGACTGGCGGCGAACCTTTCTTGGTGCCTGAAATATATCGTTGGTTTAATTTTATGTCTGATTGCAACTTCAAAGTCGGAGTATTCACTAACGGCAGTTTGCCTATTAGTATGTACATGAAATGTAAGAGTAGTTTTAAAAATATAAACATTAAAATCAGTTATCATCCCGAGAATGCAGACATTGACCATATTGTATCTCTAGCGTCAACTATTGTAGAACATGGGGGTGCTGTAGAAATACGAGCAATGTTAGTGAACAAGTTATTCGGAAGAGTAGACGAACTAGAACAGAAACTAAGTAAATATGATATACCAATCTTAAAACTGCCAGTATTTCCATTGTATGATGCTCGTACCAAGACTGTGAATCCCACATTTGCCTCTAGTAGAAATTTATCTCATTACACACAAACAATAGACGATGGAAGTTTAGGATATTTTACAGAAGAAGAATTAGCAACTATTAAAGACGATAGTAACCAACAATCTATTCCAGACTATTTAAATGTAATGGTAGATGGCGTTGGTACTAATGCAAGTACCATGGTTAGAAATAATCTAAATAGATTTAAAGGTTGGAAGTGTTCAGTTACTAATAAGAAAATCTTAATACAAGCAAATGGTAATATCCAATATGGGGTATGTGCGAACAGCGGTACAAGTGGAAATGTATTTGACGATATAAAATTATTCACAGAAGAGTACACTATCTGTACTCAGTCTGAATGTCACACGATTGACGAAGTGATGATTACTAAATTTAATGAAAGCGGAGAAACAAAATGAAGATTGAAGATACAATGAATGGTTTTGATATTATATGGGATTTGGGCAGACGATGCACATACGAATGTACATATTGTCCACCACATAGAAATAATAAGACATCGCCTTTAGTCACATTTGAAGACTTAAAAAAATCTATGACTTTCTTGGACGAATATGTAAGAATCTACGAAGACATGAGAGGCAAACAATACAAAAGAAGAAAATTATCATTTACTGGTGGCGAACCTACTGTACATACTGGATTTCTTAAATTTGCAAATTATATTAAAGAAACATACGGTGAGAGATATACGATTGGTATAACTACTAATGGATTGTTTACTAAGAGACAAGCAGAGTTGTATAAAGATTTTGCTGGCACGATATCATATCATGCAGAAGGCACACCCGCAGAAAAGAAGTTGGTAATCGACAACATCTATTTGATTAAACATTGGCAAGTTAATGTTATGTTTCACAAAGATTACTTTGATGAATGTATTAAATTATGTGAAGACTTAGAAGAAGCAGGAATCAAATATATTCCAAGAAGAATTGGAGATGATGGTAACGACCAATCCTCTATCCGAAATGGATACACTCATGTATATACCGAATTCCAAGAAGACTATTTCGCCGAACACTGGCGTAAAAAGAATGAGAAGAAGGAAGGCAAGAAAGAAGAAGTAGATCTTGATCAGGTATATGTAAACGCAGATAAGAAGAGTGGGGGAGACGGACAAAAAAAAGAAGCCATAGTAAAAGCATACACTAATCCAATAAAAAGCAACACAGTTGAAGAAGTGAGCCAAACAGACATTGAAGAATCACTGGGTGGGGTAGGCACTGTTGGTACTTCCGTTTACAAAAAACAGAAAGAATCTACGTTGTTGAATGCAGGAAAGGATGTAACAGTAACTACATATCCATCATTAATGAAAGACGAAGATAAAAAAACTAGAAAATCCCAAGGCAGAATGTGTTGTGGTGGTCGAGACTTTTGTTTGACTACGAGTGATGAGCCTGAAGGAAAGTTATCAACATATGTAGACAACACTAACTTCTTTGGATATAGTTGCCTAGTCAATCATTATTTTCTTTACATCAACCAAGAATCACGAGATATCTATCATCATCAAACTTGTATGGTAAATCTTGATAATGATGTTGCGCCAATTGGAAATCTCGATGAATCTGATAAAATTATAGCAAGATTAGAGGGCTACGTAGCCGAAAAGAAAATGCCAGTAATTACATGTCCTAAAACATTTTGTGGTTGTGGCATGTGTGTTGACAAAATGGACTCATCATATGATATTAAAGAACATAATTTCGGTATCACGAAAGTAGATCTTATACCTAATGTACTTAAAAAAGCAGAAGATACGAGAACAATAACGGTAAGAAATAGAATGGAATCTATAGATGATAAATTATATATACAAAATTTGAATGTAACCTGATGAAAGCACTCGAAATTGAATTAACATCAGCCTGTAATGCACGTTGTCCTCTTTGTATGAGAACCCGTCTTATTGAAAAGGGCATACCTGTAAAGAAAGAACATTATACGGTAGATAATATAAAAGAGTACTTCGATCCTATTGATATGAAAGATATGAGAATTAAATTTTGTGGAGTATTAGGAGACCCAATCGCATGTCCAAACTTATATGATATAACCGAATACTTTCTAAAGAGAGAAGTTAAACATATAGAGGTATCTACTAATGCGGGTCTTAAGACTACGAAGTTTTGGAAAGAATATGGTGAACTATCAGCAAAGTCCGACAATAGACTAGAGATACACTTTGCAATCGATGGGGTGCATACCAATGACTACCGAGTTGGTGTCAATTTGGACAAAGTATGGTCTAATGTCGATACATATATAGATGCAGGTGGATTCGCATCATGGCAATTTATAATATTTGATTATAATAAACATGAAGTATCTCTTGCTAGAACAATGGCAAAAGATAGGGGTATGAAGTTTATAACACGAACTGCGTGGAAGAATGATGCAACAGAGATACAGCAAAAAGAAATCAAACGTATAGAAGAGGACAGAGATTATGCCTAAAGGTCATAAAGTAAGACAATATGGAATAGTGTGTAAACACTTAGATGCTGAAGAATTCTACTTCGGTGCAAATCATAAAGTATATCCTTGTTGTTATCTATATGACGAAGAGATTGATGTCAAAATGAAACGCAATGCTGTGTTGCCATCCACTGAGAAATACGGCGAGAAATATAATGACTTAACATTGTATACTTTTGATGAGATACAGAATCACGAATATTTTAAAAAAACTTTAGAAGAATCATTTGATAAAGACCATGAGTTACATAACACTCGTTGTTGGAGATCTTGTGGTGATAAAGGAAAAAGGAGCACACAAAAGAATGTGGAAAGTTGATTGGATTGATATAGAGTTAACGTCATTTTGTAACATTCATTGTGAAGGATGTTTCAGAGAGTTGTCGGATTACGCCGATAAAGTGAATAATAAAGAAATGATTTCCCTAGAGACCATAAAGTCTAAATTCAAAAAAGAAGACTTTCCGGGAATTAAGATTATTAATTTTTGTGGAAGTGTAGACGAACCAACCTCGCACCCACAGTTCTTTGATATAGTCAAGCACTTTGCAACATGGGACGCACATATAAATGTTGCAACTAATGGCTCATTGCGTAGTGAAAAATGGTGGACTGAATTAGCAAGTATAATGCCAGAAAGCCACAGAGTAACTTGGGGAGTAGACGGAATAGATAAAACTTCTGAAATATATAGACGAGGTTCTAAATTTGATAAGGTCGAAAAGAACTTTCGTGCATTCAATAAAGCGGGCGGACAATCTACGTGGCAATTTATTGTATTCGAACATAATCAACATCAAGAACAAGAAGTAAAGATTAAGGCAAAGGAAGAAGGTTTCTTTGATGTGAAATACATATACTCACATAGAAAAGATGTCACAGATAAGAACATAACACATAAGAAAGTAGAAAGAGAAGAAACACAAGAGATTGTATGCAAATACAAAGCACAAAATAGAATCTTTGTCAATCACAGAGGAAATGTAATTCCTTGTTGTCATCTCAACGCAGAGATGCTAGAATATTCTGCTGGTAGAGAGAAAAATACAAAATTCACAGACATATTAAATGACAATGAAGGCGAAAAAGCAGTTAATTTAAGCCACAACGAGATAAAAGATGTAATGAATGGCGATGTTTGGCAATCAATAGAAGAGTCTTGGACAGATGTACCAATCTCAAAGTGTTGGAAGACCTGTAAGAAAAGACAACACGATATATTTGTAAAGGAGGAATTATGAGTGTAAGTAAACTTCCTTGTTTCTATAGCCTACATGGCATAAACTATAAGAATGGATTTGCTACATCGTGTCCAACGCAAGTCGACCAATTACATATGCTCGATGGCACTATGCCTTCAGAGTTTATGAACAATGAAGAATTTAAAGACCATAGATTGAAATTATGGAATGGTGAATGGCCATCGGGATGTCATCAGTGCGAAGAAGAAGAAACGGCTGGCAATAAATCTATGAGAATGGATTGTACAGAAAAATATGATGAATCATTCTTTAATCCAGAAACTGGCGAAATAGATCCAAAATCTATTCAACATTTTGAAATTAGATTTAACAACTCGTGTAACATGTCATGCCTGCATTGTGACAGTGTGTTTTCTTCAGGATGGGAAACTGCATTAAAGAAGTATGTGCCAGATGAACAGACTCAGTATCTAAATTTACAACAGTTGACGAAACAACGACACACAGGAAAGATAGACAACAAAAAACTTCCTAGAATAGATATAAAGATAGATGAAGTAGATAGAATTGCTGACAATCTTATTAAAAACTTTCCTAACTTAACAAACTTAGATGTATCAGGTGGGGAACCACTAATGCAAAAGCAATTCTTTCATCTATTAGATAGAATGAAAGAACATCCACATGCTAAATGGATAACAGCGATGTTTTATACTAATTTTAATGCAGATTTCGACCCTATAGTTTTAGCAGAAAAGTTATCACATTTTGAAGAATCTATTATTCACATCTCAGTAGATTCTGGAAAGAACTTATATCCATATTTCAGAGATGGTTCTTGGTCTACACTTAAACATAATATCAAAATATTTAAAGAGTGTGAACGAGTTAATACTCTCGTTAGTGGCATATGCACAACATCAATATATCAATTGATGGACTTATGTAATGTATTTGAAGATATGCTAACACTAGATGTTGACATAATAGAATGTGCAATGGTATATACTCCTGAATACATAAATCCAGGAATACTGATGGAACATTTTTCTGATGAGGTACGCAAGGATATTGATGACACACGAAAGATGATTGAAAACTCTAATTCTAAATTAAAAGAGAGTGCGTTAAAGTCATTAGCCCACGTAGAAGAATACATGACTAATCATGTTGTAGAGGTGTATAATACAACGAAAAAAGACGCAGAATTAAATAGTACAGAAAGATTTATAAAATATGTAGAACAAAGCGACAAGTTATTTGATAAGGATTTCAATTCTACGTTCAAAAAATATCAAATAAATAACAATAACTTAATAAGAATAGACAAGGAATAACCATGAACGAAAACCCCACGTACTTCATTGAACAACCATATTATAATTTAGATAAGTCTGAGTCTGTCATACTTAAAATACCACATGATACTGATTATAAAAATCCTCCAAGAGAAGTAAAACGATTAGGAATTTGGTGTTCTGGTGGCGCAGATTCAACTGCGTTACTGTATCTTCTTGCTAAAACTATAAAAGACAATGATTTAGATTTATATATTCAACCCATGACTGTAAGAAGACAGCGACCGTGGAATCCAGGCAAAGCCAAGATAGCAATAGACAAAGTTTGTGAACTACTTAACTTTGATAGAATGCTAGACCATATAGTTTATTATCCTCCTTTAGAAGATGCTAATCAAACTGAATGGCAAGAGTTTATGGACAGAGATAGAGAAAACTGCAAAAACGGAGTTTGGGATGTTCTGTATGATGGACTCACATCTAATCCTCCAGAGTCTGAGATGCCATATGAAAATTTAGAAGAACACCGTCGTGGTGAAAATGTTGAGAAAGAACTAGAATCATCAGCACGAGACCATATGAGACCACTCTATCAAATAAACAAAAGATTTATTGCTGATGTTTATCGACAATTTGATTTAACCGAAACTCTATTTCCAATGACATGGTCATGCGAGGGAGAAGCGGACCAAACAAACGACTATACGATTCCGTGTGATACGTGTTGGTGGTGTTGGGAACGTAAATGGGCATTCGAGGGATGAATATAAATCTTAAACCAAATGATGAATGCAACATATGTGGCAGTGAATATGACGCAGAATGTGGCGGAGTACAAGGACATTTTGGAGTAACACCAGTTACGTTT
>Ga0307984_1000312_pt1 | contig 21412 bp, 19 predicted proteins | sample EllFjometageno78_FD_203169 | JGI IMG/M metagenome (GOLD analysis project Ga0307984, IMG submission 203169) | Marine microbial communities from Ellis Fjord, Antarctic Ocean - #78 | ecosystem: Environmental > Aquatic > Marine > Unclassified | place: Southern Ocean | collected 2014-10-09
GCGTATTAGCTGCTGTATTGTAGGCATCGTCGCGGTTAGCGTTATCAAATGTGCATAAAAAAGACTTTCCCAATTTTTAATGGGGACGCAAAAGTATAACATTTTCTATTAAATCCAACAACATCGGAGCAGTTTTTACGTGAAAATGATAAAGGGCACTTCACTTCCTCCTGAATAGTACAATACTTAACTTCGCACTGTGGAATTTCTAAACGATTTGAATGAGCCCCAAAAAGCAGCTGCTGAGCACTTACGAGGGCCGATGATGGTAATAGCTGGTGCGGGAAGTGGCAAGACAAGAGTGCTAACCTACCGAATTGCTAACCTTATGAGCAAAGGAATCGATCCGTTCTCGATTTTGGCCTTGACCTTTACAAATAAGGCTGCGAAAGAAATGAAACAAAGGATAGGCAAGGTTGTCGGGGACAATGAAGCAAGACATTTGATGATGGGAACATTCCACAGCATCTTTGCTCGGATTCTTCGAATCGAAAGCGATCGGATTAATTATCCGCATAATTTCACGATCTACGACAGCCAAGACAGCAGAGCGTTAATTAAAGATATTATTAAGGGGTTGGGTCTTGACGATAAGGTATATAAGGTCGCAGCCGTTGCAAATAGAATTTCAGGAGCGAAGAACAACCTGATCAATGCCGCACACTATGTGAACCACAGCGAAATTCAAGCTGAAGACAAACAAGCTGGGAAACCTAGAATCGCAGATGTCTTTAAAGCCTATGAGATCAGATGCTTCCGTGCAGGCGCGATGGACTTTGATGACCTACTCTACAAAATGAATGTCCTGCTGAGAGATTTCCCCGACTTACTTCACAAGTATCAGCATCGATTCCAATATATTTTAGTAGACGAGTATCAGGACACCAATTATGCGCAATATCTGATTATCAAACAGCTGGCTGCTGCACATGAAAACATCTGTGTGGTTGGAGATGATGCACAGTCCATTTATGGGTTTAGAGGAGCGAGTATTCAGAATATCCTGAACTTTAAAAAGGACTATCCAGATACGGCAACATACAAGCTGGAGCAAAACTACAGGTCCACGAAGATGATTGTCAATGCTGCGAACTCTGTGATTGCGATTAATAAAAACCAAATAAAGAAAGAGGTTTGGACAGCAAACTCTGAAGGAGAAAAAATAAAGATTCACAAGGCAAATAGCGACAACAACGAAGGAAGGTTTGTTGCAGACCACATCTTTGAAACAAGGGGCATCTCACAATGTGAGTACGGGGACTTTGCCATACTATATCGAACGAACGCACAGTCGAGATCTTTTGAGGAGAGCTTAAGGAAGATCAATATCCCATATAGAATCTACGGGGGACAGAGTTTCTATCAAAGAAAAGAGATCAAAGATTTGATTGCATACTTTCGACTTACGGCAAACCCAAGGGACGATGAAGCCTTAAGGCGGATCATTAATTACCCAGCCAGAGGGGTCGGGAATACCACTTTGGACAGATTGTTCTCCGCTGCTGGAGAAAGAGACATGGGGGTGTATGATTTGATGACTCTGGGTGAGCAGCCCGAAACAATTAAAAAAGCCGCTTGGTCAAAAATCGTTGATTTCACTGAAATGATGAAGGGGTTTTCTGCAGATTTGGAAAACCAAACCGCACATGCTTTGGGATTGCAGATCGCAAAACGATCGGGGATTGTACATCAATTGTATACCGACAAGACCCCAGAGGGTGTCGCGCGATATGACAACATACAGGAACTCCTCAACGGTCTTCAAGCATTCAGCGAGCAACCAGAGCCAGAAAACCCTGATGCGATTCGAACACTTTCAGACTTTTTACTTGATGTCGCCTTATTAACAGATGCTGACAAAGACGACGACGATACAAACAAGGTCTCTCTCATGACAATCCACGCAGCAAAAGGATTGGAATTCAAGCATGTTAATATCGTGGGATTAGAAGAAAATCTATTCCCAAGTCAACGATCTATGGACTCTAGGGAAGACCTTGAAGAAGAAAGACGGCTTTTCTATGTTGCGATCACCAGAGCCTGCGAAAGCTGTACGTTATCGTATGCTACAACGAGGTTTAAGTGGGGACAATTACACCAAGGAGATCCGAGCCGTTTCTTAGATGAAATAGATGAGCAATATATTATTAAGCCAGCGGGGATCATAAACTCAGGATATTCCAGTAGAAATATTGGATCAGAAGAAGCGCGTCAAACTGGCGGCTGGAGTAAAAGAGCCGTCAAGCCCAGTATCAGTGGACGTAATCTCACGAAGATTAATCTATCTCAAACCCCTACACCCAACGAGAAGATGGCTCAATCTGCAGGCGCCACTCATGGGTCGATTGACCAACAAATACCCTCTGGCAAACCAAGTATTTCAGAAGGAATCACAGTGAAACACGCCAAGTTTGGAAAAGGAAAAGTAGTGAAGATTGAAGGGGAAGAACCCAATGTGAAAGCAACCATTTTCTTTCCAGCAGCTGGCCAAAAACAGCTCCTTCTGAAATTCGCCAAACTTGAAATATTATGAAATCACATTGCATCATCGCAACTGCACTTTTAGCAACACTTGCAAGTGGGTGCTGCAGGACAGATTGTGCGAACACGTATATCATTGAAGGGACAGTCGTGGAGCAAGCGACGGGATTGCCATGCGTAGGTTTCGAAATTGAAATGGAAGAACAAGTGCTAGAAAATGGTGTGCTGAACGGATTTTTTGAGACCGCCGGAAGTACCACGACTGACAAAGCAGGGTTTTTTACCATTTCGTTCCCCAGAAAGAGTGCGTTAGAATATCGACTGGGGGTCAATGAAGAAGGTTGGTTTGGCATTTCACAAGATATTAATCCTGATGATTTCTCACCGGACATCCCTGTCCACATAGATGTAGAGGCCGTGCCAAGAGCAGAATTAAGTATTCACATTGTCAACCAAGCTCCTTCAGCTGCATTGGACAAGCTTCGATTTAGGTTTACTGAGGATTTCAATCAGTATACGACATGCGGAACGGAATGGATGGTGTTTGAAGGCCCGTCAACTGACACCATTTTTAACTGTACGCTCCCTGGGAATGAATGGATGCCATATCTATATATCGATCAATCGGGCGAAGAGGATCTTGCAATCTCAGACTCTATTTTCTGTGTCGCGTTTGAGACGACCACTTTGGAAATCACTTACTGAAGCAAATCATATATTCAAAACGAAATTGGACCCTAAACTCAAGTATCCGCTCCCAGAAAATGTCAAGTCACACACCCTTGAGGTGACGCGTTCTGCGAGATGGTTTCACATCGGAGAATCTCCGAAGAACAGCAACGAAATCATTGTTGTTCTCCACGGCTATGGACAACACCCCTCTTATATGCTGAATTCCTTGCAATCTTTAGAAGTCCCTGGGAGATGTATTTGCGCACCTGAAGGGCTGAGTAAATTTTACATTCGCGGAACAAATGGCAGGGTCGGAGCATCTTGGATGACCCGTGACAACAGGCAACAAGAAATCACAGACCAAATCGCATATCTGACTTTTTGGTTAAAATCCTTAGAAATTCCCGAAACGACTCCCGTCACTTTAATTGGATTCTCACAAGGTGTGGCAACTGCAGCAAGGTGGAGCGCCCATGGTGCGAAGATCGACACCTTAATATTTACTTCGGGACAGCTTCCCCCGGAATGGGTTGCCTCACCTCCAAATTTGAGTGATCGTTTAAAAGAAATCCATATTATACGTCCGAAAAATGACGAATATTACACCCCAGATGCATTCAAAGTTGATGTCAACATACTGAATCAGTTTGGTTTCCATGTCAATCGTCACGAACCCGAAGGCACACACACCCTCAACCCGGAATTACTTGGTGAGATCTTGAACTAACTTTACACCTCCTGCACTGTTGAACCTCATTTATAAAATATGCGATTACGCCTTTCATTCATTCGAATAAGTACCTTTCTGTTAATGGTGATTCTTTGTTCGACCAAATCGTTTGCGCAACAAACTGAAAAATCGGTTTGGGCAAATGAAGTGAGAGCCAATGAAAGAGAATATTTAGAAAACAATGGCATATCTCAACCGATCGCTAGCCGAGGGATAGAAACTCCTCCGCCATTTTCTGAATTAAGAACGGCCGCAGAATGGGAGGAAATAGAAGTCTTGACGATTGCGTGGGAAGGCTTCCCATGTATCCTTAAGCAAATCGTGGCGGCATCTGTCTCAGAATGCAGAGTCGTCGTATTTACAGAAACCCCTAACTCAACTTCCAATTATCTTACAGGTGGATCTTGTGGAGGTGCGCTGAGTTTGGACAATATCGAAATTGTAGAAGCTGATTTAAACTCCATCTGGATTAGAGACTATGGTGCAAATACTGTGTATGGGTCATGGAATGACGACAGAATCTTGGTCGACTGGCTTTACAACCGTCCCCGACCTGATGACGACCTCATTCCCGATGTATTGGCCGACTATCTCGGTCTGGAGCTCTACACCACGTCAGCCGAGCCATATACCCTCATGAATACGGGAGGCAATTGGATGAGTGACGGATTTGGGACCGCTTTTGAATCGGAGCTCGTGCTGGATGAAAATCAAGGGGGAAGTACTTGGTGGACCAGTTATCCAAACCATACCACCGAAGAGATTGAGGGAATCTTAGAAGACTTTATGGGGGTTCACACACTTATAAAAATGCCAACCCTACCCTATGATGGCATCCATCACATTGACATGCACATGAAACTCCTGGACGAAAGCACAATAATGGTGTCTGAGTATCCTGAAGGGGTCGCCGATGGACCTCAAATAAATGCCAATATGGATTACGTCCTATCGAATTACACCACAAGATGGGGAACTCCGTTTGACATTGTGAGGATCCCTAGCCCCCCACAATTGGGAGGAGGATACCCAAATACCGGAGGGTGGTACGAAACCTATAGCAATGCTGTATTCGTAAATAAGAAGATTCTTCTTCCAACCTATTATGAACAATACGATACCACAGCGATCAGGATTTGGGAAGAAGCAATGCCAGGGTACGAGATCATCGGTATTGATTGCGACGGCTCAGAGAATATTATAGCTTCGAGCGGAGCGATTCATTGTATTACACATTCCGTATCCGTAGAAGATCCATTAATAATAAGTCACCTTCCACTTCCTGACACTGAAAACACGACAGAGCCATATGCTGTTGAGGCCTATTTGAGTCATCGGTCAGGAATGATCCAAGCGAACCTATTCTATTCCGACAATCCCAATGGACCTTGGACAGAAGTCTCTATGAATGATACCGGAGATGGTGAGAATTGGACCGGAGAGATTCCTGCCGCAGCAGAAGGTTCACATGTTTACTACTATATCTCTGGAAATGCTGCGTCCGGAAAAACCGGATCATGCCCTATGCCTGCTCCTGAAGGATGGTGGACATTCCATGTTGGAGAAATTACAATTTCTGGAATTGACAACTTCAGCGAATCTCAAATTGGTGCTTTTGCGTCTCCATACCCAAACCCTGCATCAGCCCTAACATGTATCCCCGTCCATCTCAAACAAGATGCAAACGTAAAAGTGACATTAATTGATGCGCTCGGAAGGACTATTGAAGTGATTCATGACGGCATGCTCTACTCTGGCGAAACCAAACTGTTCTTCCAAGCATCTAGGATCCCTGCAGGTGCTTACGTCATCAGTCTAGAAAACAATCAAGCGAGACTGGCTACGTCAAGAATTATGATTCAATAAGACACTTCTCAATCTAATTGCGTCCCCCTAAGAGACGCAGCAGAAATAAAAAGAGATTGACGAAGTTTAGATACAGAGATACCGCAGCCAAGATCGCCAGCTTTGTGGCTCCTGCTGTCCCATATTCCACTCCTGCGCCTATCCTCTTAATACGTTGAGTGTCATACGCTGTTAAGCCCGTAAAAACAAGCACTCCACCTACACTTATGATGAACTCCATCATCGTGCTTTGCATAAAGAAATTGACGATGGAGGCAATAATGATCCCAATCAGCGCCATAAACAGAAGAGCTCCGAACTTACTTAAGTCCACACTCGTTGTGTAGCCCGCAAATGCCATCACGGCAAAAGTCCCTGCTGTAATCAAAAAGACTTGATAAATAGAATCCGTTGTATACATTAAAAAGACAGAGCTCAAAGACAGACCCATCACGCCAGAAAAAGCGAGAAAAAGAACGGTCAAAGTCGTCGCACTGAATTTTTGTAAACCCGCATTCATCGCGATGATGAACGCAAAAGGAGCAAGCATAATAACCCACATTATCATCAGTCCACCTGATTCCACCAATTGCTCATACAGACCAGAAGCGTAACTGGCAACAAAACCAGTAATCAGGAGTCCTACGACCATCCAAGAAAATACGTTTGCAACAAAATTCTTTGCAAGTGACCCTTCAGAAGTCGCGTAAGCATCATCAAAGATGCGGGGAGGTTGATTTGTATTCATATTGTGTACAGAGAATTATTTATTTCTGTTAATCAAATTGAGCAATTCCAGACGCGTCTTTGAGTCATCCAGAAACGCACCCGTAAAGGCACTTGTTGTTGTGACACACCCTTGTTTTTCTACGCCTCGCATTTGCATGCAAAGATGTTGTGCTTCGATGACGACAGCGACACCCTTCGGAAGGAGCGTGTCCTGAATGCAATCTCGTATTTGTTCCGTCAGTCTTTCCTGGACTTGAAGTCGCCGTGCAAATGCATCAACAACTCTCGGTATTTTACTGAGACCGACAATCTTGCCATCAGGGATATAGGCAACGTGGGCCTTACCGAAGAACGGCAACATGTGGTGCTCACATAGACTGAATACTTCAATATCTCTGACGATCACCATTTCATCATTGTCTTCCGTAAAAAGGGCTGAATTTAAAATATCTGAAGGATTCGCATCCATGCCAGACGTCATAAAAGCCAAAGCTTTAGAAACTCTTTCTGGTGTTTTAATGAGCCCTTCACGTTGCACATCTTCACCAATTCCACCCAGGATAGTGCGATATGCCTCAGCAAGTTTTGAAATTGCATCCTCGTCGTAACTGTCTGTTCGTTTGTATAAAGCCATCGTGATCTATTGTTTATTCTCCACCGAAGTACTCTGCATAATTGTTCTCAGTTTCGTATAATCTAATCTTGTGCAAAGCGCAATTGTATTCTTGAATAGGCTTTTCTAACTGATTCCAAATTTCTATAATCAAATTTTCTGTGGAAGCCCGTTTACCTTTCATCCAAGGAACATCAAGGTTCAAGTTTTTATGATCTAAGGGCTCTTCTACAAATTCTTTAATGAGGTTCGACAGTGTTTTCATGTCCATACAATACCCTGTATCATCATTTGGCACACCCATTACCGTTACATGGAGTTCATAATTATGACCATGCCAATTTGCATTTGCACACTTACCAAAGACCTCGTGATTTTTCTCATCGCTCCAATCAGGATTGTAAAGCTTGTGAGCAGCATTAAATCTAGCTCTTCGGCTTATATAAACTGTTTTTTTACTCATAGATCTATCATGCATAGCTGCATACAAAGATAGAGGTTATACCTTTACATACATGATAATTGTTACAGGAGCAGCAGGATTTATCGGAAGTAGGTTGGCAGAGAGGCTTAACCTCGATAATTACAATGATTTGGTATTGGTGGATGACTTCTCTAGAGCCGATAAAACCGCCAACTATCATCAAATAAAATGCAGCCAAAAGGTGGAGAGAACGGAATTCCCTCATTGGTTAAGAGAAAACGAAAATCAAGTTCAGTTTGTGTTCCATATGGGGGCTCGGACCGATACAACCGAACAGGACGTTGAGCTCTTTAATGAACTTAACTTAAATTACTCAAAAGAGATCTGGAACCTGTGTGTGGAGTTTGGGATTGCCCTGATTTACGCAAGTTCTGCAGCAACCTATGGAGATGGCGCATTAGGCTATTCTGACGCTCACGAAATTGTCGAAGACCTCAAGCCCTTAAATCCCTATGGTGAGTCTAAGAATGATTTCGACAAGTGGGCATTGCAGCAAAGTCGGTCTCCATATTTTTATTCTGGATTAAAATTCTTTAATGTGTTTGGACCCAACGAGAATCACAAAAGCCGAATGGCTTCAGTGGTCCTACACACTTACAGGCAGGTGAATGAAACAGGACAGATGAAACTGTTTCGATCACACAGAGATGAGTATCAAGACGGACACCAAACGAGAGACTTCGTGTATGTGGATGACGTTTGTGATGTGTGTATGTACATGATGCATCACCGACTGAAGGTGAAAAGTGGACTTTACAACCTTGGATCAGGAAAAGGACGGACCTTCTTAGATTTGGTCAAGGCCACGTTCTATGCGATGGGCAGAGAACCACACATCGTTTTCATCGATACACCTCAAGACATCAGGGACACGTATCAGTATTTCACAGAAGCTGATTTGTCAAAACTAAGAAAAACGGGGTACACCTCTGAATTCACGAAATTAGAAGACGGAATTGAGGACTATGTGAAAAACTACCTTGAAAAACTGAAATAGAACGATGAAAGATCTTACTAAGACTTTATCTCAGCTCTGAGGGTTAAGAGTTCTGCACGAATCCTCTTCAGTATTGTGACAGCCTCTTTTCTACTCTTTTCTTGTACGACAGGTTTTTCAGTTCCTTTCGTTCGAGCATCTGTTTGCTCCATCTGCGCTGCAAGTCTTGCTTCATTTGCAATCTCAGCACCCATTCCCTTTCTTGCTTTAAGGGCTTTCCGAGCTCCATCTAATGTAAACCCCTTCTCCTTTACAAGAACATACACAGAACGAATGACCTCAATGTCATTTGAATTGTAAGAACGCTTGCCACGGGCATTCGTCTTGGGGGTAATTTGCTTGAATTCCTTTTCCCAAAACCTCAAAAGGGACGCATTTACACCTAACATGGTGGCGACCTCAGATATGCTGAAGTATTGCTTTTGGATGGGCTTGTTTAAGGGCATGAGGAGCAGCAAGATAGTCACATAATTCTCAACCTCGCAAACCTAAATTAAAATACGCAGTAATTTGTGACACACTTAGTCAAAAGATTGATGTGACACTTCAGCATTTTCAAGCATAATCTCGTACTGTTCGGCAGTGAGATCGTTAAAATAGTAATGCGCAGGATTTACTTTTTCTCCATCCTTACTGACTTCATAGTGTACATGTGGCGCAACGGATGTCCCCGTATTCCCCACTAGACCTATGATTTCTCCGCGCTTTACCATTTGCCCTTTTTTCACAATCGCTCGACTCATATGCGCATAAAGCGTTTCATAGCCAAATCCATGTCGTATCACTACATGTTTACCGTACCCTGTATATGACAAAGTCACCTTCACGACTTCACCATCCCCTGTTGCGAATATTTCAGTTCCTGTAGGAGCTGAGAAGTCCATTCCATAATGGAATTTCCTGACTTTATAAATAGGGTGAAATCGGTATCCCCATCCACTGGCCATTCTTTTAAGGTCGTCATTTCTAATGGGCTGAATGGCTGGAATTGACTGCAGACGATCTTCATGTGTAGCCGCAAGTTCCATCACTTCGTCAAAGGATCTGCTTTGGGCAACCAAACGCCTTTGAACTTCAGACATCTTAATCTGAAGACTACGCATATCAACGGTATGGTCATAACCTCTTAAAGCACGTGTACGATCAGCACCTCCCACACCTGGATGACGTCTATGTTCAGGATAAGGTTCGGCTCCGAAAACGGTTCTATAAATCGCGTCATCTCTCACCTCCAAATCGTTTAAAACAATAACAACTGCATCTAAATCACCCTCAAGCGCAGAAATATGATGCTCCAAAAACGATATTTCACGAACCATAGCTCTATCTTTTGGGGAGTCAAAAGCATAATTGAAAAGCCAAATTGAAGCAGTTCCCACGATTAAAATCCACCCAATCTTGCGTAAGGACCAAAAGACATAGTCCTTAAGTGCAAACGGAACCTCTTCTATCTGAAGAGATTCGGGGTTAAATTTTGCGTTTTTAAAGTGGCTCATAAGTTGCAAACTTCGTGCATTTTTGACAGATGAGTATTGATTAATTTCACAAACTCAAACAAGACTCATGGAATCTCGCGTAATTCGTAAAACATTTTTGGACTTTTTTGCTGAAAAAGATCATAAAATCATCCCATCAGCCCCTATGGTTCTGAAGGATGACCCTACTTTGATGTTCACAAATGCGGGGATGAACCCATTCAAAGATTTATTCCTTGGAAACAGCCCTGTTGTTCACAAACGACTTGCGGACACACAAAAGTGCCTGAGAGTAAGTGGAAAACACAATGACTTGGAAGAGGTCGGTGTCGATACATACCATCACACCATGTTTGAGATGCTTGGGAATTGGTCATTCGGAGACTACTTCAAAGAGGAGGCGATTGATTGGGCGTGGGAGCTCTTAACCGAAAGGTATAAACTCAACAAAGAGGACTTATATGTGACTATTTTCGAAGGGGACAAGGGTGACAATCTAGAGATGGATGCCGATGCACTTAACTATTGGAAGAAACATATCTCTGAAGACCGGATTTTACCCGCAAGTAAAAAGGATAATTTCTGGGAAATGGGAGAAACTGGACCGTGTGGTCCTTGCAGCGAAATTCACATTGACCTTCGATCTGAAGAAGAAAAGAACATCACCGATGGAGCAACATTGGTGAATGAAGATCACCCACAAGTCGTAGAAATTTGGAATCTCGTCTTTATGGAGTTCAATCGTATGGCAAACGGGAGCCTTGTGCCTCTGCCAAATAAACACGTAGATACTGGAATGGGGTTTGAACGACTTGCCATGGCAATTCAAGGCAAAAAAAGCAATTACGACACGGACGTATTCAGCCCACTTATCAATAAACTTTCTGAATTATGCGGACAGAAATACACTTCGGGAGACAATCCAAATGATGTTGCTTTCCGTGTCATCGTGGACCACGTTAGGGCGGTTTCATTTAGCATATGTGATGGGCAACTTCCCTCAAACACAGGTGCAGGCTATGTCATTCGCAGAATTCTTCGCCGAGCGATCAGATACGGATATTCATTTTTGGGGTTTGAGAAACCGTTTATGAACGAGCTTGTATCTGCATTGATTGTTTCACTTGGTGATGCTTTTCCTGAACTTAAAACGCAGCACAAGCTTATCGAAAGAGTCATCAAACAAGAAGAGGAGAGTTTCCTTCGTACGCTCGCTCACGGCATAGAACTTCTTCAGGGACACCTTAAAGGCATGCATGCCGGCGACACGCTTTCTGGCAAGACTGCTTTCGCGTTATACGACACGTTTGGATTCCCATTTGACCTGACTGCTTTAATGGCTTCGGAGAGTGGCATGAGCGTAGACGAGGCAGGATTTACGTTGGAACTTGAAGGCCAAAAGTCGCGTTCTCGCAAAGCGGGCAAAGTATCCACTGAAGACTGGGTTGAAATCACTCCATCTGCTGAAACAACAGAATTCTTAGGGTATGATTGTACGACGTGCAGTTGTAAAATACTGAGATATAGAAAGGTCGAAGCAAAAGGCGAAATCTTCTATCAAGTTGTACTGGACCAAACCCCATTCTACCCTGAAGGAGGTGGGCAAGTAGGAGATACTGGACGACTCATTTCAGAGAACAATCAAACCGACGTCATTGATACGAAAAAGGAGAACAACCTGATCGTTCATACCTTGACTGAACTTCCCAGCGATCCAGCAGCTACATTCCAAGCAGAAGTAGATGTAACAAATCAATTGGCATCATCGAGGAATCACTCAGCGACTCATTTACTACATGAGGCACTTAGAGATATTCTCGGCACGCATGTAGAACAAAAGGGGTCGCTTGTAAGACCTGAAAACCTGCGATTTGACTTTTCTCATTTCGAAAAAATAGAATCAGACACAGTCCAAAAAATTGAAAATCGTGTAAATGAGCGGATTCTAGAGAACATCCCTCTTGTTGAAAAAAGAAATCTGGCACTAGAAGACGCAAAAAAGGCTGGAGCCATGATGTTGTTTGGAGAGAAATATGGAGCGTCCGTGAGGATGATCGGATTTGGATCTTCAAAGGAACTCTGCGGTGGGATTCATGTACCTGCAACGGGTTCAATTGGGACTTTTCGAATTACGACAGAAACATCGGTCGCATCCGGCATAAGAAGAATCGAAGCAGTCACCGGATCGGGCGCATTAAGTTTGGCACATCACGATCGCCATTCATTAAGCCAAATACGTGAACGTTTTAAAGGGGCAAAAGATCTTCCTAAATCGGTCGAAGATCTCATTGCGAACAACGCATCACTCACCAAAAAACTTGAGGTTCTTCAACGTAAGGAAGCGGGAAATGTAAAAGGAAATCTCGTCAAGGAAATCACCCAGAAAAATGGCATTAATTTCATTGCTTGCGAACTCAAACTCGATGCCAAATCAATCAAAGATCTTGCATTCCAACTTAAAAGCGAACACGCACCATTTGTAGGCGTCTTCGCATCCAGAAACAATGGCAAAGCAGGTATCGCTGTAGCAATTAGCGATGATGTGATTTCTGAAAAAGGATTAAAAGCCGGTGACATGGTGAAAGAATTGGCCAGTTATATCCATGGGGGCGGAGGAGGCCAACCTATGTTTGCCGCTGCCGGAGGAACCTATCCAGAAGGCATAAAAGAAGCCCTCAGCAAGGCTGGAGGGCTCATATAAAGTACAGATTGACAGAGACAAGCAATTAAGCGAGATTTATATTTTCTGGAGCGCTTACTTTGGTCTTTGTCTTCATCGATAGACGTTTGTAAGCAGGGCCCACATATTCTTCATCAGGAGATAGACCCAAGTTCAAAATATAGAACACATTAAATACCAGTGCGAAAATATAGTCTGACAGCTTATGCTTGCCGAAGCTTTGCGCAATTTCCAGAATCGATTTTGGGAAAAGGTAAATTGCAGCAGGTGTGAAAAATAAAAATGCATGCCACGTAGGGCGGCCTATCAACTTCATTCCGTTCATGATGTTGTAAAAAGGAATAAATACAGACCACCAAGGCAAATCCGCTTTAACAAAAAGGAGGATGTTTGCGACGAAACTAATGATAACGATAAAAATCGCAGCCAGCTGCACAGAGCCAGAAAGTTCAAATCCGAGTAATGTGAAAGTATCCATCTTTAATTCATCTTATTGAGTTATCCAACAAGATAGACGATATCCAAACGTCGTGGTTGCCTCTTAATTTCTGATTTTTAACATGTTACAGTTAAAAAACAGTCAAATGCGCGTATTTACTGACAATTTCACTAGAAATAGAAGTACCTGAAGGAGTGAGGATTAGCAATCTCTCCATCACGTTCCTTAATTCCCGAACATTGCCTGTCCAATCCGCTTTACAGATGAGATTCAACGCATCTTTTTCAACCTTAGGGATGGCTTGACCATGATCTTCGGCCAAAAGTTCAAGGAAATGTGTTACGAGCAAGGGGATATCTTCTCTTCTGTCATTCAGTGATGGAACGTGGATGGGTATGACTGCGAGACGATGAAACAGGTCCTCACGAAAGTTACCTTTCGATATCTCCACTTTAAGATCTTTGTTTGTCGCCGATACAATTCTCACATCAACCTGGATGTCTTTGTCACCACCCACACGCGTAATTTTATTTTCTTGAAGTGCTCTTAAAACTTTTGCTTGAGCTTCAGGCCCCATATCCCCTACTTCATCAAGGAACAATGTCCCACCATTTGCAAGTTCAAATTTACCTTTCCTTTGTTTGAAAGCACTTGTGAATGATCCTTTTTCATGACCAAACAACTCACTCTCGATTAATTCAGAAGGGATAGCTGCACAATTCACTTCAATGAATGGATTGGATTGCCTGGCACTTCCGTTGTGCAATTGCCGTGCTACGAGTTCCTTTCCCGATCCGTTGCCCCCCGTAATCAATACTCTTACATCAGTAGCTGAAACCGTTTTAACCATGTGAAGAAGGTCTTTTATTGCCTTCGATTCACCCACAATTGGATAAGATTTGTTGTGGTGGACTTTTCGGCGCAGTCGCTTCGTTTCTTTTTCGAGTTCATCTTTATCTAGCGCGTGCTTCAGCGTAAGTAAAATTCGATTCAAGTCAAGGGGCTTTTGAATGAAGTCGAAGGCACCTTTTTTAAGAGATAGCACCGCCGTTTCAACTGTCCCATGACCCGAGATCATAATGACTGGTGCAAGAATGTCCTTCTTCTTGAACATATCTAAAACATCAATACCATCCATTTTAGGCATCTTGATGTCACAAAACACCACATCAAATTTCTTTTTCTGAGCTGCAATGACTCCATCTGCACCATCTTCTGCCTCATCAATGGTGTGCCCCTCGTATTCGAGAATCTCCCTCAGGCTAGCTCGTATCGGCCGTTCGTCGTCAATTATTAGGATATGTGCCATACTTTTTTACTTACTGAAAGTTACAATCAGAATACCTTAAACCAAACTTGATGCCAAACCTGGAGTCACAACATCTCCCCCAACGATTCTAATCAAAACACCTTCCCTAACAGCATATTTCGATCTATAGAAGTTTTTGATCTCTGTTTCGTTTTGAACCCACTTTACAATAGCAGACGCATATGGAATTAAATCTGCTCTATCAGGAGGCATGCCAATCATGTTTAATCTATCCTTGAGCGTATTTCTGATTAGAATTTCCGCCAAATCATCGAATTTTTTAACATCGATGACGTCCGCTCTTGGATGAAATTTAATCTTTTGTTTAGAATCAGCACGATTCTTATCCGTCCTCGCATTCAATACGTTTTTAGATTCAGATTTGGTCAGAGAATAAAAAGTATCAAATGACCCACTCGAACCTACAAGTACAGAAGGATTGGTCTTCGAGAGTGAGAGCGCAAGTGGCGCGAGCATGTCATCAAGATAGGGCTTCATTTTTTCATAAGCGTCTTCGCCAAACCTGTCAGATATTTTAAATAGAGCCTGCAATCGCGCAACACCAACATTAAAACTCCTCGTCCAAACCACTTTCTTCCTATCCCAAATAACACATTCGGTACTCCCCCCTCCGATATCCAATGTTAATACTGTTTCTCCTTCTGGAGGAGCATACGTGAGCTCAATACCTTCCTGAATCAGCGAAGCTTCAGTGGCACCAGAAATAATCTGCACTTGATAACCGTAACGATTTTGAACACTCTCCGTGAAAACCTTGCTGTTGGATGCACCACGTAAGGCGCTCGTCGCAATCACGAAGACCTCATCGGTTTGGTAATTGCGAATGGCTTCGTGCATGACACCGATGGCATCAAGTCCTCTCGCAATCCTGTCAGGCCTAATCACACCCTTATCTATCCCCCCTTTGCCTAATCTAACAGGCAATCTAAGACTGAACACCTTGCTCCATGGCCTTAACCCCTTTTCTACATCTGGAATAATATCTACAATTCTTAAATTAAATGTATTTGTTCCGCAATCAATAACGGCTACCCTTCTATACTTAACCTTCTTATGTAAATCTTCCGTGGGAGGCATTACGTGTTTTTATACATGAGCCAGCGAGCCATCTCCCTTAAGCTTGGTTTTTTGCCATACATTAAAATACCCGTTCTATATATTTTACCTGCCAACTTCACCATCAGTAGAACCGTCATGATCAGAATAATGGAGCTTACTGCAACATGCCACCACGGAACTCCGACACTCAACTTCACCATCATTGTAATCGGAGATGTAAAAGGGAAGAAAGAACAAAATGTAGCAAGCGTACTGTCTGGAGATTCAATGATGAAAACATTCACTATATAGCTAAACATCAACGGTATCATTGCAGGCAAAAGTAAATATTGAGCATCAGACTCTTGTTCAACTGCAGCTCCGATTGCCGCGAACAGTGATGCGTAAAGTGCAAAGCCAGCCAAGTAGAAAAATGCGGACCATCCAAGCATCATTCCCCAATTCACTTGAAGCAAAACCCCCAATTCCTCATTCGACTGAATAAACGTCATAAAGTCAGTTGCTGCTACTTGAGCCCCCTGTTCACCCATCGAATTGAGGAGCAATCCAGATGATTCAGCATAAACACCGAATCCCAAAAACAGAAGCCACGACAGTAGAGACCAAACCGCGATTTGAGTCAAACCCACGAGACCTATCCCAGCAATTTTTGCGCCCATAAGATGTTCAGGCTTCACGACACTGATCACCACTTCTACAATTCTGTTGCTCTTCTCCTCTATCACGCCTCGCATGACATGCATTCCATATATCATAATAAACATAAACATGAAAACTGAAAAGACAAATCCGACGACACTCTTATTCTCAATATTCCGATCTTCTGTAACAATATTCTCAGTTGAGAGGCCTATTTGGACTTTCAGCTTCTTATAGGTTTCATAATCAAGTTTTGATTCTGATTTAACTCTCAATCGTTCTATCGCCTCTCCCAAATCTCTTTTAATTGCTGACTGAACTTTCATCGGCGCAGCAAATTCATATTGCAACAGTGCTTTTGCATGCTGCATAATCCCATCGTCAAACACGATCATGGCAGTAAACTCACTCTCAAGAAACGCTTCTGTATCTAACGCCTTGCTTGCAAAGCTATATTCCAGAAAGCTTCTTTCTGCGAAACACTCTTGGCAACTAGCCTTCAAAACACCCTCTTCACCTGGTATATTATACGTCAGTAGGTTGTGGTGATCGACGATCAGAACCTTTGAGTTCATCTCAGTAGATGACATCCCAATAAAGAGAATTGCTGCAACAACTCCTACCAATAAGAATGGTCCCAAAAGTGTGGAGATGATAAATGCGCGCTTTCTTACGCGTGTCTTATACTCTCTGCCTACAACTATCAACCAACGATTCATGATGGATCTGTATTTGAAACCGCATTCACGGCATGTAAGAAAACCTCATCCATACTCACGACTTTCGGTGTGCAAGAAAGCACATCAACTTCTGTAGTCGCCCATTTTAGAAACTGTTCAATAGGAATAGACGGGGGAAGTCCCAGAACGACATCGTGAATATTGTCACCAAGGCTTAGTGCCTCATGTAAAATAGCCCCTGCACCTAATGCTGCAGTAAAACCTATGAGATTGCCCCGGAATTTAAGTTCTATTCTTCCGGCTCTTGCATTCTCCCTGAGCGCATTTACTGGCCCCTCGAGAATTTTCTTTCCGTTGTTGATCAATGCGACATGATCGCATAACTCATCGACACTGGACATGTCATGAGTGGAAAGTAGAATAGTCGTGCCAAACTCATCTCTAAGCCTATTTATTTCTGTACGTATTCTCGACGCATTTATTGGATCAAAACCGCTCAAAGGTTCGTCGAGTATCAGGAATTTGGGTTTGTGAAGTACTGCAACGATAAATTGAATCTTCTGCGCCATGCCCTTACTCAAATCAGCCACCTCTTTGTCCCACCATCCATCTACTTCCAAACGTTGAAACCAATCTGTCAATTCTCTCTCAGCTTCTTTTTTTCCCATGCCTCTCAGCCTGGCGAAATACATGGCTTGTTCTCCTACCCGCATGTTTTTATACAATCCCCTTTCTTCTGGCAAATATCCTAGCAAACTGATATGCTCAGATGACATCGCTTCTCCGAAAAAAGAAATAGAACCTTGGTCAGGGCCCGTTATCCCAGCCACCATTCGAATGAGTGTCGTCTTACCCGCTCCGTTTGGTCCCAACAAACCGAAAATACTCCCTTGAGGAACTTCTAAACTAACGCCATCTAATGCGATGTGAGTACCATATCGTTTCGAAACATCAAATAATTCAAGAGAAGGAGTATCGTTCATGAAAATAAATCTGTGACTTTGTCAAAAAATCCACGTTCACCGTGGCCTGTTTCAGGTTGAAAGTTAGCAGATTCTTTGAGATTATCCAACGTCTTACGCTCTTCTTTTGTGAGGGTCTTGGGAGTCCAAATATTAATATTCACCAACAAGTCCCCATTTCCATAAGACTCTACAGAAGGAAGCCCTTTCCCCCTAAGTCTGACAAGCTTGCCACTTTGAGTTCCCGCTTCGATTTTAATCTTCGCTTTCCCATTCAGTAAAGGGACTTGTGTTGAAGAACCCAAACACGCATCAATAAAACTAATGTATAAATCGTGGTGCAGATTTTTACCGTTTCTTTGAAACTCCTTGTGCGAAATCTCTTCGACAACGACAAGCAAATCTCCAGCTACGCCACCTATCGGAGCGCCGTTACCTTCTCCACGAACATTGAGCTGCATTCCATTCTCTACACCGCTTGGAATATCTATCGTCACCACTTCCTCTTCTCTTTTCATTCCCCACTCATCTGTGCCAGAGGGTTTTGATGAAATAGAGAAACCTGACCCATTGCAAGAGGGACAGGTAGACGAAGTTTGCATTGCACCTAAAATTGTATTTGTCACTCTGCGTACCTGACCTGTGCCATTGCACTGAGAACAATCAGAATGTTCCACGCCAGAAGCCTGCATCTGCTTTGCAACTTTAATTTTCTTCTTGACACCTGTCGCAATCTCCTCTAAGGTAAGCTTCACTTTTATTCTCAGATCGGCTCCCTTCATCCTTCTTCTACGTCCTCCACCTCCGCCACCGAAGCCTCCAAAACCACCTCCACCACCGCCGAAAACATCTCCAAATTGACTGAAGATATCCTCCATATTCATGTGTTGTCCGCCACCACCGCCTGCGCCCCTCATCCCAGCATGCCCAAATCTATCGTATTGTTGTTTTTTAGTGTCGTCACTTAGAATTTCGTACGCCTCTGCTGCCTCCTTAAACTTATCCTCTGCAACATCATCGTCTGGATTTTTGTCTGGATGATACTTAAGGGCAAGTTTTCTGTATGCCTTCTTAACTTCTGTAGCTGAAGCTGATTTACTCAGCCCCAGAATGTCATAATAATCTCGTTTCGCCATTTTTTCTAATACAAATTATTGACCAATCACCACTTTCGCATACCTCAAAACCTTATCACCTAAGATGTACCCATTCTCAACTACATCTACTACTTTACCTTTCAACTTAGGAGAAGGAGCGGGAATATTTGTGATTGCCTCATGAAAATCGACGTTAAAATCATCGCCTGATTTAACTTCCATGAGTTTCAGCCCTTTAGATGACAGAGTCGATTCTAACTTTGTATGAATCAACGCCATGCCCTCTTTGATTGCTTGAATATCGTCGTTACCGTTTTCCTTTGCTCTTGCAAAATCATCAAGGAGAGGCAACATCGTCACAATGACGTCTTGAGAGGCAGTTCTAATTAAATCTACTCTTTCACGCATCGTTCTTTTTCGAAAATTATCGAATTCAGCATACAGTCTCAGATATTTTTCTTGGTAATCGACAACCTCTTCTTCTGGCTCAGAAATTTGCTCTGGCTCTGCATTGTCGTCGTCTAATTTACTTTGAGTCTCAGGACCGTTTGCGTAATCTTCAGAACAAGACTCTGCTGTCGTATTTTGTTCGTCAACCTTTTTTTTTGAGGTTTTATTTTGATCGTTCATAGTCCTTATTTGTTTGGAGAAGAGACTTTGCAAAGCAAGTGCCAATTGGGTGAACCTTGATTAAACAGGACAGCCTGTCAGGCTGCGTGTTGCAAACCGACAGGCTGTCGTGCCAAACAATGTGTTTACAAGAGATTTACTTTAAGCTCTTCACATGTTTGTCTATGTGAAGATGAAGTTCGAACCCCCGCAAATTTTTCGCGACAATGACACCATTCTCATCCACAAGAAAACTCATCGGAATGGAACTCACGCCATACATGGCCGCGGCTTCATTGTTCCACTTTTTTAAATCGCTCACGTGATAATCCCACGAGAGATTGTCTTTTTTGATCGCAGCCTCCCATGAAGGTATTTTACTATCTAAAGACACAGAGTAAATTTCAAATCCATCTGCGTTCTTAAACTTGGCTTTGCGATACTTCTCGTAGGCCTTCACCACGTTTACATTCTCCCTTCTACATGGACCGCACCAAGAAGCCCAGAAATCTATCAGCACAATACTCCCTCTCAAGTCACTCAATTTCAGCTCTTTACCCTTGGGGTTATTCATAATGATGTTTGGAGCCTCATCACCAATATTCACACCCACAAGACCTGTTGGAACGACCTCAAAAGATCCATTCACCTCCGAACTGCTTGAAGATGTAGAGAAAGAAGAAGCACCTAAAACACCAGTGAAAGCTAAAGCGACAACGCCTACTACTATTATTGCTGATTTAAAAATCATGATTCTTATCTTTCGTTGATTCATTATAGTTGATTTCAAAGATATCCAAAGCTTAATCAATTCGTGTGATATGTGCTCCCAATTTTCTTAAACGAGCATCAATATTTTGATATCCTCTGTCAATTTGACCAATGTTATGTATGGTGGATGTGCCCTCTGCAGATAGCGCTGCGATCAGCAGAGACACCCCTGCACGTATGTCCGGAGACGTCATAGTCACAGCTCGAAGTGGGCTTGTGTGATTCAATCCGTTCACTGTTGCACGGTGAGGATCGCATAAGATAATTTGGGCCCCCATATCTATGAGCTTGTCCACAAAAAAGAGGCGGCTCTCAAACATCTTTTGATGAATTAAAACAGACCCTTTGGCCTGCGTAGCCATCACGAGGACAATACTCAATAAGTCTGGCGTAAACCCTGGCCATGGAGCATCCGAAACAGTCAAAATAGAACCGTCAATGTATTTGTCTATTTCATACGAGTCTTGAGCAGGAACGAAGATGTCATCTCCTCTTCTCTCGAGTTTCACGCCCATTCTTTTAAAGATTCTCGGGATCACTCCAAGTTCATCGTACTTCACATCTTTAATCGTAAGTTCTGACTTCGTCATCGCTGCCATACCTATAAAACTCCCAACCTCAATCATGTCAGGCAGACATCTGTGGGTTGCACCGCCTAATTCTGTCACACCTTCAATCGTCAAAAGATTTGAGCCTACTCCCGTTATCTTACCTCCCATCTTATTGATGATCTTACACAGTTGTTGCAAGTAGGGCTCGCACGCTGCATTGTAAATCGTCGTCGTGCCTTCAGCCATTACTGCGGCCATCACTACATTTGCAGTACCCGTAACTGATGCTTCATCTAAAAGCATGTTCTTCCCTTTGAGCTTTCCTTTTGGAACATTTGCCGTAAAAAATCCCGTCGCTGAATCATAGCTGAATTCTGCACCCAGTTCCTTGAAACCAAGAAAAGTGGTGTCCATTCTTCTTCGACCGATCTTATCTCCGCCTGGCCTCGGCAACGCTCCTATACCAAACCGAGTCAAAAGCGGACCCAAGATCATGACAGATCCCCTCAACGAACTTCCTTTCTCCTTAAATTCATCTGATTTAAGAAACTCCAAATTGATATCGTCCG
>Ga0307984_1000313_pt1 | contig 21389 bp, 23 predicted proteins | sample EllFjometageno78_FD_203169 | JGI IMG/M metagenome (GOLD analysis project Ga0307984, IMG submission 203169) | Marine microbial communities from Ellis Fjord, Antarctic Ocean - #78 | ecosystem: Environmental > Aquatic > Marine > Unclassified | place: Southern Ocean | collected 2014-10-09
TAGTCTTACCCATGTTTTTAGGCATGGCAGTAACGTCAGCTAACTGGCCGAAGTATTGTTCTTTTGCGGCTTCTACAAGAGCTTTCTTGTGGAAGTAATCGGTACGGATCTGACTACCAATGTCAGAAGCTGTGCCGCCTTTTGGGTCGTTATAAGTTTGACTCATTATAATACATCCTTAATAAATAGTAGTTTAAACAAACTTACTAGCAGACATCTTCTCAAACTCTTCGTCACTCATGTTGAGTACGTCAAATTCAGGTTTCGCCTTACTAGGCTTACTTTTTGTAGAACCTGCAGCTTTGCGTTTATTCGCTAACTTCGGGTCTACAGGATTGTTTGCCTTATTAACACTATTTGATTTGGATGTACTTTGTGGTTGGGTTTGAGTGGCCTGTACAGGGTCACCAAAACCTCCATTAGCATTGATCGCATCGCCTACTTGTTTATAAGCCTCAATATCAGAAAGACCACTTAGTCTTCCTAAAATTCGCTCCCGTTCTACAACTTCACTGACCTTCTTGTATATACCAGAACCGACATGCTCGTTGATAACCTTAATAATACTAGGGTCTTTGGCGATCATATCTTTGGACGCTTCGTCCCACTTATTGCCAATGATATCTATAGTAGTGTTAAAGGTACTTGTGTCTCGAATGTCATCGAGTATTCCGTCCAGTGCTACTTCGTTATCAGAGACATTGTAAGTGTTGGGTCTATATGCAATGTTGTCTGTGTCAATATCTAATGGATCTAGTCCACTATCCTTCACTAGCTTCTTGACTGCCTCAGGATCTTTTTTACTGAGATCAATCAGGTAGCTAAGTTTTCCTTCGTCCAGTAAGCCATGGTTATCTAACATTTTAACCAACTTGAGATTGGGCTTTAAAGCAGCCATCTTCTTGTTGTAGTTAGCACCCATTTGCATCAATGACCTAGCATCTTCTACCGTGTCTACCTTGATGTCCTTACCATTAGCCTTAAACGGGCTAAGTAACTCTTCATACTGAACTTTATAGTCTATTTCTTCCTTAGAGTCAACGTCAGCTTCCGTAGTGTCCCTAGAACCATCGTCTGTAGGGCTTTCAGTTGTATCTGTATCATCACTAGAATCTTCATCAGAATCAGCTTCAGGGACTGTGCCAGTCCCTTCAGCTTCGTCATCAGTCTCTTCGTTGACATCATCAGATTGAGTGTCATCATCATCTTCATTATCATCTGTTGCTTCAACTGTTTCAACCACCTCTTCTGAATCTAAGCGAGCTAACTCAGCTGCAATAGCATCATTAATTTCATCGTCAGGTAGGTCAAGAATATTAACTTCTTCAGAGGCTGACATATCATAACTCCTCTGCTAAGAGTTCTTGACGAGTCTCCTCGTCCTCCTTAATGCCCTGCTCTGCCATTCGGCCTATCTGCATTACAGTGTTTAGGTACTGTCTAAAGTGCCCAACAGCTGTGATGCTATCGTCTATATTCTTCTGTACCCGGTCTTCTTGCATAGAAGGATCGGCTCTCAGAATAACTAAGCGACTTGCTTCATCTACAAAATAACCATCATCTATTAGTGACTTAAAGTCTTTATTCTTTATAAGACGTAATAAACCATCCATCTTCTCTACATCTTTACGGGCAGAGTCAATGCTAATTTCAATCTGTTCAATTTCACTCATTTCAATGTACCTTTGTGTCCCCCAGCTTTACCTGTAGGTTATCTTGGTTTAGTTTAAAGTCGGGTTGCTGGTGCCTCGCCACCTTTCAACATACTCTCTGCTGCCTTTAAATCAAGGGCAGAGCGTCTATCAAAGTCTTTCTTTTCTAACTCTTTGTCTACATCAGCTCCAGACTCACGCTCTAAGAACGCTAGATCTTCACTGTCAGACTTACTCTCTAAGTTACGAGTCTTAGCCATCTTAAGCTGTACATCAACTTGGTTCTCTGCAGCCTTAGCTTGCTCATTAGCAATCTGTGCCTTTAGTAGCTCCATGTTCAACATATGCATCTCTTCAGCCATTGGATCAGGCTGAGGCTGGTACTCTTTAATTCTTTTAGCCAGTGCCGGCATCTTACGAAGCATGGCAATCTCTTCTAATAGCATTTGACCCATTGAAGGATCCATCGAGTTACCCATGGTCTGTAGCATGAATGCTAGCTCCTGGGCCTTCTCATTATCTGTCTCAGCAGTACTAATAGTAAGTCTAAGGTCAAAGTTGCCTGCTAGGTCATCTCTACGTACCTGAACGAACTCTTCGTTGGTAATACGTACAGTCTCTTCCTCAGACAAGAACTCAGCATTCATTGCTAAGATCTTACGACCTGCTTCACTAATGCAAGTAGCTAATCGACGTAGTATACCTAACTCACGCTTACTTGTGGCATCTAATGTGCCTCGTATGCCTGTAGCTGTGTTACCCAACGCTTGACCAGATAGTCCGGAAGAGAACGCCTTAACACCTGTTAATGATTCTGCCTCCTGATTTTGTAAACCAATCATAACCTCAGCCGACTTAGGAATCTCCGGATAAGCACCCATATGGAATGCTTGACGAGGATCTACCTGAGCGTTGAACTCGTAGTCTAAGCCACGTTCATACTTACGACGGTTGGTAACATCTAGAGCATCCTTACGGATACCTAGCTGGCCGTTGGCAGAGCGACCCATAATATCAATCATACCGCGAGTTACTGCACCTACAATCTTTTGGTTATCTTCTAGTAGTGCACCATCTGGCTCACCATAGCTAGAGTTACGCTTAGGTAACATCTGAGCCATAACAAATGGGATCTTCTGGTCAGGGAACGGATTCTCTTCCATACGAATAATTGTGTCACCAACATAGGTAACAACAATAGGCTCTACGATACCGGTCTTGTTAATATCCCAGTATCCCCAGTACTCGTACGCAACAAACTTCTGACGAGGCTTGTCTTTAAATGAGAATGCGGCTTCCTCAATAGAGGATACATGATCTGGCTCTGATAACACTGAGTTACCAGAAACATTAATTTTATCTAGATTAGTATATCTACCATCTTTCTTAAGACCTGAGAGGTCTGTCTCAAAGCTATAAATCAGGAACTGTGCCTTGTCGATATCCCCCTTACAGGTGGGATCTACTAGCACGTTATCTAAATTACATACTTCAAGTGTTGGTTGGTTCTTGATGATCTGAGTTTCCTCAACCATCTCAGTACCTACCTGAATCTCTTGTACCGGGGGTAACCCCTGTGCTGCCATCTGGGCAGCTTGCATAGGATCCTGTACGGGAACCTGCTGCATAATAGGTTGCTCTACCTCAACGATAGTATCTTCATACTCCCAGCCCACACGGAGTACTACTGTACCTTCGTCAACTACTGCACGGATGAACTCATCAATGAAGCGGTTCTTCTTAATCTTAGTGTTGAACTGGTTGTTTAGTACCAGTTGATTCTGTACAGCTCCTGCCTTGTCTTCAAAGGTAACAGGTTCTACGTTGAATACGTCTTCTGTAGATAGGAATGGCTCACTGAGGGCAGCATAACGCCATTCAGCCTGTTTACGAATCAGCTTAGGCGCTACGGAGCTACGCCCCGTGCGCTTGGTAATGGCAGCCTTACCTTCAATGTTGAGGTTGTCTGTCCAGACCTTAACCTTAGCTATCTGTGTCTGATGAGCAGGGAGTGCTTCTGTGTAGTCTGCCTTAAGATCAGCTACTTTAGGAGCGTTCTCCCAGTCAGCTAACGTGACAGTGCTCTCACCATATAGGTTCTTATCAGATGACTCATCTGAAAATAACATTTCTTCATCAAACTTTTCTGACATGTTGTCTATACCTTAAATAATACCTGACCTGCATTCGTATTGGCAGGACAGTTTGTTGTGTATAATCAAGCCAAATATATTGAAGTATCCTACCATAAATAGGTAGGATAATATAATAGCTATTTAGACACGCCTTTAATCTTCTCTGCGGTGCGTAGACCAGCTAGCCCTAACATCGCAAGGGTTAACTCCATCATGGCCTCTAACGGCAATTCTGGGCTTCCCATCTCTGGCGCTAACCACTGGAGTAGGGGGTTTATTACAAATGCAAACAAGAAGCCACATCCACATACCCACATTAGGAATGGACGTGCACCTGCTACAAAAGTTGAGCGATGACTAGCTTGAACTTTATTAATTTCAGCCTGTAGCAGAGCAGGTTGCATAGCCAGTTTCTGCTTAATAATGTTTGCTTGCTCGCGCTCATCATCACTTGTGAATATTTGGTCAATGATATTACCAACAGCAACGATAGGCTCTACTACGCTACCCCCTCCTAATAAACCTGAAAACCAACCCATATTACTCTCCTAGCTCAAAGTGTGGCATATCCTGCCAAGACTTCCATAAACCACCCCATTCAAGCTTATGCCCTAGATGAGCCGCTGCTTGCAACATCGCTGTAGCTATTATAGCCAAGTGTAGTTTATCCCACGACGCCTTACCATCAACGTAGGCGTACACATCCAGTGCCCGGCCTGATTGATGATATGACTTATTTGTACGCCCATCAGCCTTAGACACGCCTGATGTGAATAGTAGTGCTTGATCTGCAGTAGTACGGAGACCACCACTGGAAGGGATACCAAAATCAATGGAAGATAGAGTGATAGCGAGATCACTGATCTCTATAAGACGTTGGTCCACGCCACTTCGATTATTAAGGGAATTCTGGCCTAGTTTAAACATGTTTAACTCCGTACGACATATGCAACAGCTGCAACTAAGGTGGCTATCAGTAGTCTTACGAACCATTCATTTGCACCACTGGTTTTAGCAACTAGTGCAAGTTTAACTGCATGGTCATCAATCGTTTCACTGTGTTTATTTAAACGCCTATCCTGCGTCTCATTATGGGTTATTAGCCCATCAATCTTTGTGTCTATTTCTACAAGCTTGATCATAGCATCAGCTAATTTATCTATCTTAGCCTCCAACCGATCGAATCTAACGTCAGCTTCCATGTGATTTCCCCAATGTATTTGACTCGATTTTAACATCATTCAGTTCCTTAATCCCAACCTTATGTCGGATATATTCACCGTACTCACTGTGTAGCACTACACATGTCATTGATCTGTCTGACCCATACCCTGACTCTGCATGCCAGTTATCCACTGGACTGAGTACATTCCAGCTCTCTACAATCATACCGCCAATCTCCTTAGCAGTCTTATGATGGATATGGCCCATCCAACAGAAGCGGTGAGTGGTGTCGCCCCATTGCTTCGACATTGTCCTTGTAACGTGCTCATACACCCTCTGAGGAGTCATACGGTCACCATGGTGTGTGACTATAAGGTTTGATCCAAATGTGTATGACACGTACTTTGATACGTTCTCTAGCACCTCTACACGAGGTTCGTTCTCGTATAGCGCTTTAATCATGATGTTTAACGACAACGCGGCATCTCTATCATGGTTACCACGCGCATTGAGGATAACTACCTTCTCATGCTTCTCTAACATCATATTAATGATTAGACGAAGTAGTGAGCCTGCTGCCTCATATGCCCTACTAAAATGTCCATCTACATCTAGAATGTTACCACTCTGTGTCATGTTTGTAGCATCGTTTGCGTGGAGAAAATCTCCTAAATTAACGAGCATTCCGGTATGTGAATCGACACCCCTGGCAATAAGTTTGTCAGTGGCATCTATTAAGATGGTTTTGGCCCCCTCAATATCATAATCTGACCCCCCAGTAATAGCAGCGTGTGCCAACATACCTAGGTGGTGGTCTCCTATGACATAACACGACATTAGGTCAGTATTAGTATCAGTAGGTTTAGTAATAGTAGTGTGCTTACCTCTCAAATCCTCCGCAAGACCTTCTACGAACGCTTTAATAGCTTCAGCTTCTGCCCCCTTCTTTAGATCTGTCTTGACCCATTGGCGGGATAGCTTACCTTCCTCATCGTAGTAGCTACTTACCCCCTTAACGATATGTGAGTCAGGGGCTGTATGAACCATATCATGGCGCGGAGAGTGTCCTTGCCGAGCTGCTTTGGATCTAACACGTATTAAGCACGAAGACACAGTGCTTGTGGAAATACCTAACTGCCTTGCAGCCAATCTTTGACTACCTGTTGATGTGAGTGCATCTAATATCTCGGTTTGTCTTGGAGACGCCCATTCCTTTAATGCTGAATAATCCATAATTGCCTTAGTATTCCATGTAGTAATATTAGTAACAATAGTCAATATACTGACATTTGACCAATATGTACAATTTACCTTATATACAAGGCAACACCAAATAGTGCTGCTCCGATGATTGCGATAATTCCACATGCCTTTATCGCTAGGGTTACATTCTCCTCAATGGCTTCTCGTCTTAAATAGCTCTTACGAGCTGCCAGCTTCTCAGCTGCCCTTTGATCCCTGCTATACTGTGCCTTAAACGCTAAGAAGTCTGAGTAACCTTGTAGACGCTGTTTATTCAGCATGTACTTCAGCTCAGCCTCCTGTCTAACTAGCTGCTCCTTAGCTTGGAATGCTTCTAGTACATTGCCGCTATTACTAGCTACAGCCTTGGCAATGTCTTTCTCTGCCTTAAAGTACTTACTTACCGCATCTCCAGCATCCAGTAGCTGCTTTCCGTTGGATAGGGTAGTTTTAATTACCTTAAACGCTGCATTAGCAATAGCTAATTCTGCTAGCATTTAGTAACCCAGTGCAGTGTAGATAGTGGGCCGTGTCGTGTGTAGGCGACAATGCCGGTTATTCGTTGTACGCTAAAACGTACAGGTTGGTCTTCCGTCTGTGGCTCAATAATGTGTGTCTGGCCAGCAGGAGCCAGCGTTGGGGCGACATACATAGGGTAAACCTCAGTTACGGAAGACCACATACTTATGCAGCTACTTCTTCTGGAACTACTGTCAAAGACTGGTTTAGCATATTTACAAATGCCTCTTTACCTACAGATAGTTGGTCAAGGTTAAACCTTGTCGATTCCATCTTACGGTCCAGATCTGCACAATGATTAACCATAGCCTGCTGCTCTGGTGTCATATCTTCATACAAGTATTCAACATCATTTACTGTAATGGGGGTGGTTTGTTTCTTGCCCATTGTTACATCCTCTTTAGGTTAATTTAACTACTTACTACAATATCCCACCGATGCGTGTTAACACAGCGGAGGCATTTGATACATATACGGAACGTACAACCCCATTTAAACTAGCGGTTGCATAGGTTACAGATGCGGCAGGAGCAGCTGGCGCTGTGCCAGACTGCTGTGTTCCAAGTTTTAAGTAGGGTAATTGTGTTCCGAGTTTTAAGTACATTACGCATTCACCAGTTCGATACTCTCAAAACAAATCTTAGCAACGGCAGTAGTTGAACCATTTCTGAATTGTGCCAAAAGAGAGACTTGCTGCATGCCAGTTAGGTAAACTGTGCCACTAAATGTACCTGAATACACAACAGCTCCAGCTCCGCCGCTAGCTGAATTGATAGTGCAAGTAGTGGACGCTAAATTGGTCCAGGCAGTATTAGTATCATTACCTTCAAGACGCAAGGTATTCAGTGATACACTGCCTACCGTAGTCCCAGCTAAAGTGAACTTAAGTTTGTATGCCTGTGATCCAGTTAAAATACTAACACCTGTAGGCATATCCATGTGTATTCTATTTCTGAAGTATGAGCCTGATGGTGAAGGCATTAGATGGTACACCAGTTTATTACTATACTCAGTGCTATTATACATCATCATAGCTGAATCTGTATTAGCAGAACCTCTCACAAAAGCTAGCCTTCTACCAGAATTTCTGTCTACTCCCCATGCTGTACCTTGGTAGTAATTACTGTTGGACGAGCCAGCACCTGTTACGTTGTTGTATGTAGACCCTTCTAAAGTGTCTCCAGATGGCATAGTATAGTCCCTAAAATGGACATCACCATACGCAGTATTAATGATAGCCCCACCTAATATATAGGAACCATCCCTAATAATAGCAGTAGCTCCACCATAGTTTCTGTAGTTATGGTTCTCGCCATATTTAAGCATCGACCCCATAGTCCCTGTCATTGCATAGTTGAATAATCTATCAGCTGTCGGAATCTGTGACACATTAGAATCAAGAGCCATTTCTGTTACTGGTTGAGACCCCCAAGGGCCACTATTAACCTGCACATAGAACTGGTCATAGTAGTTAAACTGTGTTGCCACGTCTTTAGAGAAGTTGATACATGCTAGGTTTTTAAACTTCCATCTATTGATAGCTGCAGCTGCTCCCTGAGAACTGGAGTATACTACATAGCCACTCATTATATACTTTACGTCCCTGTTGATACCTTGGGTTGCTACAGTGTCATAGTAGGGGGAGTAGATTCGCACATAAGACCCTGAGGTTAAGGTGTGCGCTTTGAAAGTTAATGCTGTGTATATATAGATAGAGTTTGAAGAACCGCCCCCGGAACGCTCTATAACCGCATGTATATCTACAGTTTCACCTAAAATGTGTATATTTCTACTAGTACTGGAATGTGACTGAGATATTGTTAATTCTGGTGCATCCACTGTCATTTTGTTATAAGTTACATTAGCATCACCAAACCACCTATGAGCAGCATTTCCCGGCTGAATGTGCTGAATAATAGTCTCACCACCTCTAGCAGTCTCAGATACCCATCCTGCTGTTAATGATGTAGCAATATTGGTCTGTCCTCTAAGGAAATACTGCTGGTTAGTGGTCACCATATTACTAATATAGTACTGCGGGTCAAGTTTGTACATAAGTACGGAGGTGTCAGCGTATGAGGATATTCCTTGCCAGTGGGATGTGGTTGCTCTCACATACATCCTATTAGCAGTGTTCCAACTCGTGTACATCACCTCACCAGCTTTATCCGTGTACTTTATGAAGGAGCCAACAGCTGGGGCTACGGTGCAGTACACTGCATAAGAGCTTGTACCAGAATTACTGGCATGAACTGGACCAGTGAGCCAAGGGCTAGCTGGCAATGATTTCAACCTTACCTCATCACCTGCAGTATATCCCGTGTTGTCTGGCAGGTTATTTAAGCTATACGGGTTAGCATAAGAGCCTAAGGTACCTGTACCCGTAGTACCGTGTACACCAAGTGATGGGGATTCAATGTATGGATCACACCAAAAGATAGCCATTATGTGTTCTCCAACTCGTTCAGTTCATACAGTATGTGTCCAATAACATCAGAGTGGTATGCTTCCATAGTACCTCCGAGTGCTAAGGACTGTTTAGGCTCGGTTGTATCTATCTCAATATCCACTGAGTCACCCTCACTTGTATACACTTTAAATAATGTAATGTTATTACCAAGATCGATGTGTTCATACTCATCTATAGTTGGGTAACTGCTAGACATTATCTAAGACTCCACTAAGTAGATAGTATTGGCTACAGGTGATGCAGGTACAGAGGCCACCACCGACAGTGTATAGCCGTTAAGTGATGTAGCGCTACTATTAGTAGCACCTGTAGGGCCAGTAGCACCTGTTGGTCCAGTTGCACCAGCCGCTCCTGCAGCACCAGTGAAGTTAGCGTCATCAATTACAGATGTCTTAATCTTCCAGACATTCTTAGTACTGTTGTACTGCCAACGTCTGCCGTCAGAGTGCGTCCTGATATCTCCGTTGGCTTTACTGGTAGGAAAACCCATACACCACCTCCTTAATTATACTGCCTGTACTCGTGCGTAAAGAACAGAGGACAGTGCAGTTTCATAGTCACTGTTTACTGCTAATGCAGCTTCAATCTCTGCACAAAGTACATCGTATTCAGCTGTTCCATCGGTTCTGATAGTGCCACGTTGATATGGTGTTCCGTCAGACAATGAAGTCATGTACTGAATTTCAGTAGTCAACTCTTCCCTGTTATTCATAAACCCAGTCACTTTGACTGATGATACAGTTTGGGTCTCTACTGTGGGTGTTGTTAAATCTCTCATTTTACTTCTCCAATACTACTTTTAAGGGTTTTAATTTCTAATGCTTGTGCATCAACTTTTGCTGACAACTCTTGTAATGCTTTTACAAGAGGTGCTACTAACATACCATAACCCGCCTCTAGTTTATCTGGATTCTCATCCATAACTAGGTGAGGTACGACTAGATCGTTATCTATTTGTGCCTGTTGTAGGTCTTGAGCAATGAATCCTACGTCAGTCTCCCCAACTTTACCACCATCACGCATATTCCAATCAAACTTAACTGGACGTAGTGTGTTGATAAAGTCTAAACCAGCGTCAAGGTCTTCAATATTATCCTTATCACGCTTGTCAGATAAGGAAGTGATTGAAGTCACTTGGCAACGTAGGGTTGTTATGGAAGAGTTTCCTAGGGTTACCTCATTAGAAACGGTTGTTGATGACGCTTCAGAATCGTTACCTATAACGGTTAAGTTTGAACCTGTTGTTATTAACGCTCCTGCTAGTTCACCTATAAGCACATTATCAAAACCGGAAGTTAGTGCATTACCAGTATTATGGCCAATGCCTATATTGCTTGCTCCAGTTGTACCATCAATATGGCCTGCCAAAGCACGGTAACCGACAGCTACATTATAATCACCTGTTAAGTGATTTACCAAAGAACGCGCACCTAACGAAGTGGCATAATCACTTGACGATTTCCATTGGCTTAGGTAACCAACAGCAGTAGATTCATATGTATTGTCTGCTAGTGTGGCTCCTCTCGTACCTCCACCAATCAATACGCTGAACCTATGATTTGTTCCCTCATACCCAGCATCAGACCCTAGTATAATATTTTGATAACCTGTTGTTAAACCAGTACCAGCTCTCCAACCAGATATTATATTTCTGTAGCCTGTTGATACTGCGGGTCCAGCCTGGTAACCACTCAATACATTCTCATTCCCGCTAGTTAAAGCCTTACCAGCTTGATAACCGCTCAGTACATTGTACTGTCCTGTGGTTAGGTTGTATCCAGTTTGGTAGCCTATACCTATGTTATAAGAGCCTGTTAGTTTAGCAGCGGTAGCACCTCTTAACGCTTCCGTACCAACAGCTACGTTACTCGATGACGTTGTTACGTACTCTCCGGCTTTATGGCCCAGTAAGTTGTTTTTCTGGCCCGTTGTTACTCCGTAACCAGCCCACCAGCTTCCAAGGAAGTTATAACTACCTGTGGTTAATCCGGTTCCAACTTCGTACCCTATACCTATATTGTATGAACCTGTGGATAATCCATAAGCGCCTTTTAAAGCTCTTGTACCCAAGCCTAAATTTTCCGACCCCATTAGGTCAAAACCTGCAGCCTCTCCAATAACAACATTACTTATGCCGGTAACTAAGCGAGAAGCTGCATTTTTACCTAAAATTACATTATCATTACCTGTCGTTATAGAGGAACCAGCTTTATAACCATTCAGTACATTGTATTGACCTGTGGTTAGAACATACCCAGTTTGGTAGCCGATGCCTGTGTTATAAGTTCCTGTGAGTTTTGATGTTGAGTTTCCTTTCAGAGCTTCATACCCAAGACCTGTGTTTGTATGGCCGGAGGTGCAATAGTAGCCAGCTTGGTATCCAACAAATGAATTGTTTGAAGATGTTGTTTTATTCCCTGCGTAGGCCCCCATTATGGTGTTCTTCCCTGCAGCAATTATAGACATTCCTGCTTGAGAACCAAATATATTATTATACTGTCCATTTTGTATGTCTCTTCCTGAGTAACCACCTATAATGTTATTTTCACTGCCGGTAGTTATGTCCTCTCCAGCTTGGTATCCTATACCTATATTCTTATTATCAGTACCATCATCATTAGATAAAGCAGTACCATCACTTGATATAGCAATACTAGTACTACTAAAGCTACCAATACCTCCTGGCAGGGTAGAAGATGTCCAGTCTATACCTAAACCCGGGATTCTAAATCTAGTTACTGCGGTATCACCTAATGCAATTTCATTGGATGCTGTAGCTGATGTAGTCTTTGCTCCTGCACCCAACACGGTATTATTAGAACCTGATGTTGTGGCCCCCGCATTTGTTGTTGTGCCTATAATTACGTTATTAATACCACTAGTGAGTACCTGTCCTGCGTACTCTCCCATAGAGATATTCTTACCTTGTCCAGATGTACCACCACCAGTATAGCGACCAATTGCAATATTATAAGACCCACCAGTAACTGCATTACCCGCACGGTTACCTAAGAACACGTTTCCAGCACCTGTAGCAGACACGCCTGCCAAATTACCGACTATGGTACTGTAGTTAGATGTGGTAATTGCTTTACCCGCTTCTCTGCCTATAAGTACAGTGCCACTACCAGTTGACAAGTAAAAACCTGCCTGATTACCCAGAAGAATATTTTGACCGCCTGTCGTTAAGACGTAACCCGATTGGTAGCCTATACCTGTATTATTACTGCCTGTAAGTTTTGATGTTGTGTGTCCAGCAAGAGCCTGTGTTCCTACCCCAACATTGTTACTTCCTGTAGTGATGTAAGAACCTGTGTACTTACCTATTCCAATATTCTCAACTCCGTTGACACTTGACCATAGTGCAGTACGTCCTATACCTATATTGTTATTGCCTCCAGCATTGTCATTAGATAGTGCTGAGCCATCACTAGAGATAGCGATAGAGGTATCAATAAAACTGCCTATACCACCGCCAGCTGCACTGCCATTAATAGTTAAGGACGTACCGGCTATATCATTTGTTTGGTGGTTAATTGTAATTGCCATTCTTTAACTCCCTATACTGCTATTGAACCAGTCATGTCTTCTTGGGACATTACCCACAAGTAACATTTTCCGAGAAAGCTATCACCTACTTGGCCTTCAATATCAGCCATTAATACAATATACCGACGAAACTCTACTTCACGGGTATTATCATTTGGTGTTGATGTTGCATACGCAGATAAGTCAATCGCTACTGAAAACACATCGTCTATATCACGTTTAATAGTAGTTGAAACTACACGAAAGTAGGCTCCAGCAAAGGCTGTACCAAATTGAGAGGTTGCTAAATCTAGTTGAATAGCCATGTTAGGACTCCTTTATTTGTTGTATAAGTATATTTATCATTAGTTCATAACCTCTGAAGTATCTATATTAGAAGTCCAACGTATGTTTGTTGCGGCAACTCCTGTTACCTTAAAAGCAATTGTGCCGAGAGTTGTATCAGCACTTATACTAAGAACCCAACCTGTAGGGTTAATCATTGTCTCGATGGTATAGTCCACAAGCGTTGTAGTAGCCACACCAGTGCGGCGACGTGCTACACCAAATACTTTCCAAGCACCTACATTATCACTAGCTGATTGCTTAGCTGTAACAGTTCCTAAGAAAGTTAGAACCATCTCATCATCAAGGGTAAGCTGGTTTGACCTCGAGGCAGAAGTACCATTAGTTCTAAGTGCTATCTCTGTTGCATCTGTAGTTTCAATGTAATGTACAAGCTTGCGGCCTTGGCTACGGCCCAAAGCACCAGCTGTCATGTTACCGTATACCCACGTATTCCTAAGTTCACGGTCATCAGCATAACCACCACCTATGCCAATTGAATACGGTTGAGCTATGTTAGAGTTCCAAGTACCAACACATACAGCATTGTCACCAGAAATACTATTGTATCCACCCAAAGTCATTGAGCGGTTACCAGCCTGTGCACCCCAACCTATAGCAATTGCGTAAGGGCCTGTGGCTTTAGCATTGATACCAATAGCAGTTGATTGTGAGGCAGTAGCACCATAGTTTGTAGCATTATTGTTAATACATACAGAGAAAGAATTAGTTCCCCCTGCACGAGCATCACCTAATGCCACAGATTCGACACCTGCAGATATGGCTTTGTAGCCTAATGCAGCTGAGAAGTTACCTGATCCGTTCGCAGTATATCCAATTCCCACTGAACCATAACCAGCATCGGATTGTCTTCCAATGGCAACACCCATGTTGCTCACAGCTTGTGCATCATAACCTATAGCTACACTATGGTAACCTCCTGACACATCCCTACCAATAGCAACACTTGAATCATATAAAGTGCTCGCATTTGTACCAATTGCTACACCATGAGTAGCACCAACTACGTTTGATGCCCCATCACCTATGGCTAATGAACTTGGTCCAGTAGCAAGAGGGGTTGTTGCGCCAACAGCAGGATTCTCTGCAAACAAGGTGGGACCACCACCTGATGGAGTAGCCCACGCAACACCAGATGCTGCAGTTGAATCTGCTGTTAATACTTGAGCATTCGTACCTACTGGAAGCCTTGCCTGTGTAGTAGTGAATGACTCTAAGTCACCCTTTGTTGTTAGTGTGCTTCCTCCCGGCATTGCCGCTGTGCTTACTTGTACCCAGTTCGATGTTTGTTGTTGATACAGTACTTCATCAGCTGTATCTAACCAGAATGTTCCATCAGACTTACCTGTTGGAGCTGTTGTTTGTTCATAGTATTCTGCACCACCACCAGCAGCTGCTGCCCAAGCAAGTCCAGAAGCAGCCGTTGAATCAGCAGTTAGAACTTGGGCATTAGAACCTACTGGTAATCTGGCTCTAACCGTTGTAAATGATTCTAAGTCACCTTTGGTTGTTAGTGTTGTTCCAGCAGGAATTGTAGCTGATGTCCAATCAACACCAATACCAGGAATACGGAATCGTGTTATGGTGGAACTACCTAAGGTTATTTCGTTACTGACCGAGCTTGAAGATGGCCGAGACTGATGACCGATGGCAACGTTCTTGCTCCCCGAAACATGGAAGTATCCAGAGTCCTGCCCTAGAAATGTGTTAAATGCGCCTGTTGTTAAGTAAGTGCCTGCTTGATAACCTACAATACAGTTATCCCATCCTGTAGTTATTGAGTTTCCTGCACTATACCCTATTAAAATATTGTGATAGCCGCCAGTGAGGGACGTACCGACCTGCATACCTATACCTATATTTGAGTAGCCTGAGGGGTTAGTTGACATCAACGCCTCTCTACCTATAGCTATACTATTGCTTCCGTTTGATAGTGTTGACCCAGCCTTGTAACCGTTCAGCACGTTATAGGAACCACTAGTTAAAGAATAGCCAGCTTGATAACCACTCAATACATTGTATTGGCCTGTTGTAATACCTTTACCCGCCTCATAACCTACACCAACATTATAACTACCCGTATATGTAGCGCCTCCTGAGAGTGCTCTAATACCAAGAGCTACGTTGTATGCACCTGATGTATTTCTCCATAAACTATTCCAGCCAACGGCAATATTTCCAGCTGATGTAGCGTTCCTTAAAGCCTCTTCTCCTATAGCGACATTGTTAGAACCTGTTATTAGTTGGCGTCCTGCACGAGTACCTATGCCTATATTATTATTAGAGCTACCGTCATCATTCTCTAAAGCTGTATCATCATTAGAGACAGCTATACTGGTACCGATAAAGCTACCAATACCACCACCGCTAGGTAAATTAGTTAAGTTAGCCCCACTGATGGCGGGTAGTGTGGCAGGAAATCTAGCATCAGCTAAAGTACCTGACGTTAAGTCACTAGCGCTAGTAGACCCTGCAGTAGCCCAAGTATTATCGCCACGTAAGAACGTAGTAGAACCTGCAGTACCTGATGCAGATAGCATTGCAATGTCTACCGCATCAGTCTGAATAGTCATAGCACCATCAGCTGCAGAGACTACATCCCCACTATGATTGGGGTGAGTATAAGCAGAGTCTGTTATTGCTTCATCTAACAGACCTGCAGTAATACGAAGTTGTACGTTCTCGCCTGCACTGAAGGCAAGAGCCGTGGTGGACTCTTGGCCCCTGACAACAGTAAGTGTAGTACCACTAATAGTGGTACATTTTACAATCTCTTTAGCAGTGTCAGTTGCGTTGGAGAGTGTTAGATACGTGTGCTCATTTGCTCCAGATACTGAGGGCAGATTAGCAGCACTTGCCACATACAACGTAGTAGCGGTATTAGTAATACCACTAGTAAGTGTTGTACGGACATCGTTTGTATACTTAACAGTCATAAGGGGCTACTCGTTTATGAGATGGTGATAGTCCAAGTGATTGTGATAGAGTCATTAATACCCTTGTTCACAACCGAAAACACAGTACGTGCTAACATAGTTCCACCACTAGAGGCAGTAAACATACCTGCTTCAGTCAAAGCACCAGTACCATCACCAGCGTTCCAAGTTGACGCATACTCAACTGTGTTAGCAGAAGCTGTTCCACCAGATACAGTCAACCCATTACGGTCAAGCTCTGAGGTTAAAGCAGTTTGTGCAGCAGCAGCAGCTGTTGTGCCTGTACCTACACCCATATGGGTAATAACTGAGCCAGATCCTGCTAGGCGAGATGCCACCAAGTTCCGACCTGAAGTTACAACCAGGTTCCTAATACGGTGAACAATCTCACCATTCTTCTCGACAGTTAACGCACCTGTCATCTTTAAGTCTTCATTAAACATATAATACTCCTACCCGAAGGCACTGGAATTAAAAGTAACCCCGTTGAATACGGGTATTGAGCCACCGGTAATCTGAATAGTCAATACTTCAGATATACCTATGGATTCTGCTAGCACCTTATTCGCGGCGTATTGATGGGCCTCTTGAATAAGTGCTGAATCTGTGTGAGTTCTGTTAAGGCTAAACGTAGATATGTCACTTATAGATGCTATATTCTGCTTAGTCGCGTCCCAGTTCTTGTCAACATTGCTTATGTCATCCAGTGCTATTGTATCAGTGAATGCGCGTTGAAACTGTACTTGATTCTGTAATGTTTCCGTAACCTGTGCGGAGTCACTAGTAGTCTTAGCAAGAGACAGTTGAGTCTCCTCTAGAACTGTTGCTGTGTCTGAGACTAGGCGGCTAAGTAGCCACTGTGACAAGTCTGTTGTAGTTGTAGAGTCAGTTGGAAATCTATCTCTATCATTAGATACGTTATACCAGTCTGTTAACGCAATACTATCTGTGTATACCCGTCTAAAGTGCTGGGCTACAATAACTGCGTCTGATAATGTAGAAGACTCAGTTAGTATCTTTTGTGCAGAAACATACGCTAAATCCCCTACAGAAGTAGAGTCTGAAAGTGCCTTACTAGTGGACCAATAGTGGTTGTCCCCTGTAAAGGCAACATTTTGTTTGGTGGCATCCCAACTCTTGTCAACATTGCTGATATCATCTAATGATAACACATCTGCCAGTATTCTATAAAAATGTCCCGCCACAACAACATCATCATAACTAGTGACGTTATCTACCAATGGCTTACTGTACATAACTTTAGCTACATCATACGTGGGACCAGCTGTATCAGTGACACTTTTTATAGCAGCTATATTACTCGTATCTAACATTGCAGCAGAATCTATTAAATTCTTAGCTAGTGTTAGATCAGTACTATCTACAAGTGGGACATTCTCAGTAAGCACTGAATCCAGTGTAAAGTGTGACTGGTCTGTAATACCTGTTGAGTCCACTACAGGCTTTTCGACAGTAACTGCACTGATGTCTACAACAGTTGCTACGTTGCTCTTAGATCCATCCCATTGCTTGTCTATGTTGCTGGTATCTTCTACAGCAATTGTATCTAAGAACACACGTTGGAACTGTGCAATAAGGTCTACATGGTCAGTGGCAGTATTAGTATCTAGTAGGACTTTTTCTTGGTTGTATGATGAATAATCTGAAATTACACCGACATCATGGAACAACTTGCTAACATCAACTGATACAACCTCTGTGATAAGTGCTGTGTCTAGTATTACCTTTGCTGATGCCCATCTTGCGAAATCAGATGCTGTTGATTCATCAGTAACTGGACGGTGCATAGCCAGTTGTTTGAGTTCCCCAACTGCTGCAGTATCTGCGACAACTTTTGAAGTTTCCCAGTAGTGCTCATCTATGGCAGTTGCCACATTGTTCTTAGTTGCATCAAAATACTTGTCAATGTTACTAAGATCATCTAGTGCAACCGTGTCAAAGAAGCTACGGTAGAAATTAGCAGTTCTTTGGAATATATCCGCCACTGATGTACCGTCAGAAACAGGCTTGTCAAATAGAACGGACTTAAGCTCGTTTATCGCAACAGTATCATTAGTAATTTTTTGTATTACAAGTGCTATGTACTCAGCTGTGCTCAATAGATCAGCAGGACCTAGAAGTACTGATAGTACTGGGTCGTCACTTGTTACTAATGTGTCTGACTGTATTTTTGCAAATACTAATGCCGTGATATCATCTAATGTGGTTTGATCAGCCACGGAGCGCAGTAATACAATACTCAATGTGTCAATAGTACTAACTATCTCTGTGAGTATTCGGTTCTTAGTGTCTGGGTCTATCCATACCCCTGTAGCCTCAACTCGTGTATAAACACTCTCAGCAACCCTATTAATAGCCACACTGAGTGATATCTCAGCACTGGTTGTGCTAAGACTGAGCTGTACCTTACGGCCAGTAGCATCAAGGCGTAAGGCCACTAGTAGTCTCCACGAACCTTGAATTTAAGTTGATCAAACAGGGTCTGAATATCCCCCCCGGAATAGGTTAGTTCTACCTCACCTATAAAGATACCAGCGGTATCCAGTGTACCTACTGGCCACTGCATAAACACCCTACCTTCGGTGTGAGGGGCGTGCTTAATCATGGTGATTGTGTCTTTAACAGTACTTGAGCCAAGTGCTTTGAATTTCAAGCTTACTGATACATCCGTAAGATCAATAGGGGCCCATGTTGTAGAATCAGTAGCACTTAGTACTTGGTCTGCTGCTGCAGTACTAGAATCACGAAGAATCATGTTTAGCTCAGGTAGAGTGTCATTCTGCACTAGCTTAATGGTATGGCTAAATACATCAGCTACTGCAGCACTCGTACTTCCTGTGGAAATCTTAGCCATTATGCAAAACCCCTCTCTCGTAATTTATCCACACTATTAAACATCTGCGCCTTGTAACCAAACTTTCGCGCCTTGCCTATCTCAATTTCGTATTGGGTTTGATATTTAGACGCTGAACTACCCTCAGCCATATTATTAGATCCGTGGGCTAAGTATGCTACGTAATTCGTTAATACCTCGATTAAACCATCACTGATACTTATATCTTGGTCAGCACTAGTAATCTCGTCAAAGTCCTTTAAGTATATTACAGACAATGTTGTGATGAGATTGCTTGTATTATCACGATGGCCCACAAAATCTACAGTATTATATGTGGACGTGAATACGCTGCGCGTATCCCCCTCCACATTAAGAGGCAACTCTTTACCATCCTGGTCGTACACTGCACTGACCCGTAAAATTAATGGGTCCACTATACTATACGTGTAAACGCCTGTAGTGACGGTAAAAGAAGCCTCTTCTTCCAAGATACTCAACTCAGAATTAACCTTTTTAAGTCCACGATTAATGTACGTGAATATCTTATCTAGATTAGCCTGCTGGGATGTATCACTGATAGATAAGTCAGACAGTTCACCAAAGCGTAGGTAGTCTAATAGCCGGGAGACCTTCATTAGTGCACCTTATAAATATTAAGTAGATTCAAATTATACATAACTACCTGCTTAATGCAATTCATTATGGTTCCAGTACCGCTATACGCGCTGCAAGGTTAGTCATGGTATGCACACCCACTTGAACCTCTGTAGCTGCTAGTGTTCCTGTAACAGTGGTAGCACCCGAAGTTACTGGGCCAACTACTAGAGCAGTAGCGGTTAATGTACCGGTTACTTCAGCTCCTATAGCACTTGTGCTCACTTTGGGTGTGCTGCTGTAGTTCAGTGTATTGATAGTAGGAGTAAGTGATAAACCAGCTAAACCTCCACAGACTAGGGCCCAGGAGTTCTGGCCTATCATATAAGCACCACTATCCTGATCAGCGTTGAAGGCAATACCTGGTGCACTGTTAGTACCACTATTAAACTTACCTGAACCCACTGTATTATGAATATTGGCATAATCACCAATCAATGCCTGCACTTGGGTCACTAGTGATGGCACCATACCTTGGGTAGGTATCACAGCATAGGCCCCTGTGGCTGCTGTGGCTCCAGTAGTTCCTGTGACAGAAGTTCCATCATAAGGTAGACTAAGTGTTAACTGTGTGTCAGAAACTACATTAAGAACCTCGTACAGAGCTTTGTCAGGCCCATAGAAGATGTGTCCTGGTTTAACTACTGCTGTGAAATTCGTACCTACACCTGTTACTGAGGATGAGGTATTAGTTACTGTTACTGAACCTACGCTATACCAGGCCATTACATACTCCTTTAAATTTTATCACGTATATTTTGCCGCTCATTCAATAAATCCATAAATACATCATCTGATAAGGAAGTTGGTGAGCCCGCTGCAAGCTGTTCATTGTGACGTGTTACCATCCAATCTGTTGCAGCTATTGCTGCTATCAAGGTATTACGCCTATCTTCCTCAACTCGTGATTCTAATAATACGGCAGTCACATCACTACCTACTAGGTAGTACTCCTTGGTACCGTCAAACATTATATCAACTTCGGTGTCTATTTCTACACACCCTTCAAAGTGTGCAGAACTTGTTCCTGTAACTAAACCATCAGCTACCTTTAAAAATACGATCACCAGCTATCTCCTACTCTTAATATATACATATGATATCATACCGCTAGTTGCCCAATTAGTAGTGGCAGACCACGTAAAAGTAAGATACCCTGCTGTAGTCGCGTAGTATGTTCCCCTGAGAACATCTAGTATTGATACAACAGCAGTTCCACTTGCATTAGCTGTACCGTGATCCACAGCCCCATAACCACTACCTGTAAATGCTGTAGATATACTATATGAAGAGCTAGAACTGTTGCTGCTAGAACCATACAGATTCCCTGTGCCAAATAGTACAATTCTAGAGTGTGCCTGCATGTATATTTGGATAGATGTTATAGTCGGACTAGCTCCTGTTCCGCTCACTTGGCTAGATGCAGCAGTCGTTAGCTCCTGGATAGGTATCTTGTTAACTGTTATGGAGGAAGTAGTTATATTTCCACCATCTATTGTTGTCACACCATTGGAATAGATATTGTCAGTTATAACAGAGTTAAGTATGGCGTTGCCTCCTAACAGTGATGCAAGTGAGGGTTCACTACCATCTATTAACTCAAATCTTGGTCTTGCGAAAAATGCTTTACTGCCCACTACTGTGCCGTAGTAATGAAACGCCCTATGTATTTGTGTTGTAGCACCTACCTTATTCTTAAAGTCTGTTGCGCTAATTACCTTACTGCCTGTATCAGGGTCGTACACACCTGAGACACCTGATGAAGTTGTACCATAACCAGATCCGTGAATAATTCCTACAACCATGTACCACTTATTATTTACAGGTAAGTCACCCACCCAGAAGTATGGGTTACCATTAGTACTG
>Ga0307984_1000314_pt1 | contig 21384 bp, 34 predicted proteins | sample EllFjometageno78_FD_203169 | JGI IMG/M metagenome (GOLD analysis project Ga0307984, IMG submission 203169) | Marine microbial communities from Ellis Fjord, Antarctic Ocean - #78 | ecosystem: Environmental > Aquatic > Marine > Unclassified | place: Southern Ocean | collected 2014-10-09
CAGTACCATCTGGAGTTGTTAATGTATCTATCTTTAAAGTAGAAGCCATATTATCCTCTTAAACTATAGTCCAAGTTGAACCGCTTGTAACGGTCACGGTAATTCCGCTATTAATTGTTACTGGGCCAGCAGTCATTCCGTTCTCAGATCCTAAGAAAGTGATGTTAGCAGCAATGACCTTCGCATTTGTACGTATGATTGCATCTGCACCAAGGCTTGGGCCACCCGCAGTTCCCCAAGTGTTATCACCTTTAAGAGCTAATGATGAAGTAGGTGTTCCAGTTGCACTAAGCTGAGCAATGCCAACAGTACCAGTACCGGGAGCACCAATTGAAAGAGTAAGTCCAGTGTAAATAATTTGTATTTCAATAGGGGATGCTACAGCAGTAGTAAAAGTTAATTGATTACCTGCTATTGTGAAGTCAGTGGCATTCCGTTGTACTACTCCGTCTAGTGTTAACACTACTCCATGAGTAGTTGTGTCATGCGTTAGCGTATATAGAGTAGCGCCTGTACCGGTAATGTGATCCGAGACTGCATCACCTGAATTTATTCCTCTTCCTATGTAGGCCATTTGTTATCCTCTATGCTTGAAATTGGTATCTTATTATTACTACACCGGAACCGCCAGCCGTTGCTACGCCACTAACGCCATACGCTGCTCCTGCACCGCCACCTGTATTTACTGTTCCTGCTACCGCAGAAGTAGTACTTGCATAATTTCCTCCGGCTCCACCCCCGCCATTACCGCCTACTGCTCCAGCAACAGAACTGGATGCGCCACCACCTCCACCAGATCGAAAGATTGCTGAGCCTGTTATACTTGAACTTACTCCTACCCCGCCCACTCCACCAGAAAATCCAGAAGTATTTCCACCAACAGCACCCGCACCGCCACCGCCTGCACCACCATCTTGTGACAAAACATTAGCACCACCATTATTGCCCTGACTTGGCGAAGTCGAGGGAGTATTTCCTGCTCCACCGGCTGAGTCATAATGTCCACCACCCCCCCCTGATCCACCTGCAAGGCCAGTTTGAGTACCACTTAACCCACCGGCTGCGCCACCACCTCCTCCAGCAGATGTAACAGTACTGAAAACTGAATTACTACCATTTGCACCATCACTCGAATTACTTCCTGTAGACCCACCTGCACCACCTGCTCCTACTGTTACTGTAAGTCCAGTGTCCGACACAGTAAAACTGGTTGCTGTTCTATACCCTCCAGCACCTCCACCACCACCTCCACCGCCTTGTGCTGGGCCACTGCCACCGCCACCAGCGATAACTAAATACTCCACTATACTTCCAGATGCAACACTTCCAACAGTGGGAGTAAAAATTCCTGATGAAGTAAAGGTGTGAGCCTTATAACTGCCATCAGTAGTTATTACCCCGCCAGTAGCACTTAGATAAGATGGGAGATTCCCCACGCCTTCACCTATATTAGTCCAAATATTAGCTCCGGCAGTTGCATCAGTTAGCGAGAACATCTCACCTGATGTCGTATTCAAATATACTGTACCAACTCCACCAGAAGGGTTTGTTGATACTGTAGGATCAGAGCTAGACTTTGTTATTTCGTCAGGCAAGTTAGTAAGACTAGCCCCTGATATTGCTGGAAGTGCGCCTGTTAATTTACTAGCTGCTAGTCCACTTATGTGGCTGTCATCAACAGAACCAGCTACTAGGTGACTTGAATCTACACTTCCAGCGGAAGGTGATACAGTCTCTACTGTCTTACCAATAAATAGGCAGTACATAGTACTCGGACTACTAATTGTACTAGTTGTTAATGCTGTGCCAACAGCCGTATAGCTGGTGGGATCCTGACGCACATTATCAATAAAGAGTGCGATATCAATGCTGTTTGAAACAGATGTCGATAAAACGAAACTGGTTCCTGTCGGACTACTGAAGGTCTGTTGAGTCAGTGAACTATACTTATCTGCTGGAATGTTGCCTACATAGGCCATATTATCTCCTAGACGCTGATTGCATCAATGCGTGAAATTACGGTATCCAATGAAACCGCTGTGTCTGATACAACCGTTAGCGCATCACCACTTTGCATGATGATCTTAGATCCGCCATCAATAAGTTCTAATGCCGATCCGACTGGGATCGGTGCCGATTTTATAAGATAAAAATTAGCTGCGCCATTTACGATATAAACGTCTACATTAATAGAAGAGGCTGATACATTCGCACACCTAATTCCTACTACTGTGTCATCAGAGTCACTAGTAAAGACGGTGACTGGAGATGTCCCAGTTACTCTGTCGAGATGTCTCTCAAAATCCTGTGCCATTTATTGCTCCTTTTATAATGCGACAGACATCGCAATAGCGAAGCCGTTAGTAGCACCAGTTGGTGCTTGGAATGTGGGCGAAGACCCTGCTCCCAAACTAGTTAATACGTGCCCTGAAGAACCTTTAGATACTGGAATGTTACTTAAGTCTACATCTGAGTCAGCCATTGTAACAGTACGAGTAGTACTAGTAGCTACACCGCTGACTTGGAAGGCTAACTCTTTAGTGTTATCCCCATCATCTTGGATCCTGAATACATCGTCTTGTACGTCAGTTACTGCTCCTGATACAAGTCCAGTTATTTGTGTCTGGATGTTTGAGGTAGCACCGTTTAGGTAACTAAACTCTGTATTACTTATGCTTCCATCATGTATCTTAGTGGCATCAATAGCAGCACTAGCATTAATATCTGCATTGAGAATAGTTCCATCAAGAATATTAGTAGAGGTAACACCACCTGTCGAAATATCTCCAGTAAGAATTGTTGCATCCAGTATCTTACCAGTAGTTATAGCCCCGTCAGCAATGTCCCCCACGAGGATAGTACCGTCAAGTATGTTAGTAGATGTAACACCACCTGTTGATATATCACCAGTAAGAATTGTTCCGTCCAGTATCTTACCAGTAGTGATAGCCCCGTCAGCAATGTCATCAACGAGAATAGTACCGTCTAGTATCTCAGTTGTAGTCACAGCTCCTGCAGCTATAGATATAACACCAGCAGAACTAATGGTAGCATCACCAGAAGCAGCCACATTGGTAAATACCGTACCTGTTCCTATTAATAGATGAGCACTAGTTGTAGCCAATGCGTCATCAATAAAGCTAACCTTTGGTGCAGTCACAGCATCATCAATGATGTCAGCTGTATCAACGGCAAGTGAGGAAATGGTTAGTACACCAGTATTAGATAGCGTCCCATCACCAGACATGATTACGTTGCTGAAGGTCGTTCCGTTACCAACCATGATGTGCGTGTCGGTAGCAACTATAGAGTCATCAATGAAATCAATCTTTGGTGCGGTCACATTATCATCAAGTATGCGAACTGTCGTTACCCAATCATTAGCTTCAATCGTGTCAAGTCTGCCATCATTCGTGTTGGCTCCACTTAGTAACTGGTCAAGCTCCGCATCAACCTTGGTAGCACTAATAGCTACTGGAGGTGTGGCATCTCTGTCAGTTTCAAAATCATGTATTCTAGTTAACGTTGCCATATATCCCCTTAGTCATTAGCTCTGAATCCAGCGTTCGCATACTTCACACCATAGAATGCAATACTGAGATCTGTTTTATGTGTTGCTGAGAATGAAAACTTAATTGCCCTGCCCATGCCTATCATTGGTATCAGCACCTTGTTAACGTCTGGGAAGTCCCAGTAGCCAGAATCCCATTCAGTCGTATCCCACTGACTAAATGTTGATTGTAGATAGAATGTTTTGTATGATGTAAGATCAAAATCAAAGTAGACATCTAGGTTAAACAATCCAGCAGCACCACTACCTTTAAATTGAAAGTACTTAAACATTTTCTTTATACTGATGTTATCAAACCATAGCCATGGTGTGTCCCACTGCCATGCTACACCAAAGCTATTGTTCCCATCAGCGAATACATCAACATCACTTGAGTCAGTGTATTCACGGTAGACTCTCCCATAATTACCAGCACTAAAGATTTGGTCATCAGGTGTTCTAATGGATTGATATATAGTTATGTCTCTATCTTCCATCCATGCTTTGATTTCGTAATCGTATATATATCTTCTCTCTATAGACGGGATGTTTATCCAAAACTCATTCTCTGACTTATGGTTAACAACGTTGATTTCATCTTGGTTAGCTACAGCTTTCAATAAAGGATTAATTCTGTCACGTATGTTGTCCGATAACTTTCTAGTCTTAAGCCCTTGAACTATCAGCTCACTCTTCATTGAGTTAAGCCCACCAGTTTCTACGATGTAATTATCAAGTCCAACCTCATCCATCGCCCTGTGTGACATTGCCCCTGTATTAAATATTGTTTTATCAATAGCTATGTCTGCAAATACAGCAGGGACTGTGTACGTAACAATATGATTCTTAAGAGCAATAATAAGTTCATTCGTCTGGCCAAGACGATTAATACCAGTAATGGTATCACCTCTAGCCAGAACAGCAGCCAAATCTATATCAACGTAGTCCGAAGCCCCACTCCAATCATCTTCATCATCTACTGCACTACCTACAAATTGAGTCTTCCTGTTTAATATGCCAGCCATCCACACGCGGTTGTTCAATGCAAACACATACTTGGCAAGAGGAGGACTGTCTAATAGATCAATCGTATAGTATCCTGTATGAGATGCCGGAGGTGCAGCTCCATCATTCAAAGCTCCTGTTGCTTCTTGGTGGGCAACACCAATTGTTATTGGTGATACATTCTGTAACAATAAGGTACCTGATGTTTCACTGTAGTAAACGTTATACCCAGTAGCACCACGTATTGCCACAGGAGAGGTAACACTAAGAACGTTATTCAACGCTACAAGTTGGCTACTCTCTGTGCTAGCTATTGATTCTCCACCAGCTGTTACATAAGTAACAGTTACATAATAAGTTCTTGCAGCCTTAGTACCAGCAGCTACAGTTCCAAGTGTTGGGGCTACTGGCCTAGGGGTGTAACCATACTTAAACGCAACATCAGTCCCGTTAGTAAGGATCATTTTATTCCTGAACATAGCCCAGTTAAGAGGCTTGTCAGCAGTAAGTCCTGTCTTAAGAACTACATCAAATGCTCCAGTTGCTGGTGTATACTTTAATAACCTTGTGTCAAACTGTCCTAGTATTTCATATGTACCGGGAAAGTCACCCTCGTACACGCCAACCATGTCGCATTTAGGCCCAGCCTTAAACAAATCAAATATTAAATCCTGTGTTAAGTCTGCAGCCCAACCTGAATCTTTAGTGTTAGTTCTAAATGTATTGTACGTAGCGTGTGCTGGTGCTGATGCATCACTACCAATGTCAATATAGTTGCTAGCGTTACCACCGTTGTATTCAAAGAACACTGTGTATGTGCCAGCAGTAGAAGTCTGTGGTTCCTCGAACGTAAACTCAGTCATAACATATGAAGTTGTCAGGTCAGCTGGATCTAGGATGAGTGACTCTTTTAATACAGACCCAGTTGGTAATCCATTAGTGCCTACCGTTCCAGTTCCTAACCAAATATGCGCTACCATCCCACCTGTTGGTGCTCCCACTTTCTTTAGGTAAAACTGTACAGCTTGAACGTCCTGACCAGCGAGTGTAATAGCAAAGCCAACCTGTTCGTTGTTGCCATTATACATACTGATATCAGCATCTCTATTCACTATGGTTAGAGTGTCAATGCTATTACCAGCAGCGTGTTTAGCTGCTGTACTATTAAGGAACGTTCTACCTCTACGTTTACTAACCTCACCGTTCTGTGCTACACGTGAGTTCTGTAACTCAGTAGCAAAGTCAGCGGAGATGTTACCCTCACCAACAGCAATATCAAATAAGCCTTTATTGTTAGACTCAAATATTTTTTGTCGCAAGGCCATTAATAGGTTCCTTGAATAGTGTCAGTCAAGTTATAGTTCTTGCGAGTCAAAGGAGTAAACCTTACTGAACCGCGATTTCTAGCTTGTACTTTCTTTAACAAGTTGTTAGCAAGAGCCATCTCTCTGTCACGCTTAGCAAAGTCCTGATCGTATTCAGCATACTTACCCTTCACCATGTGACGTATGATTACTTCTTGGTGAGGTGTAGTGTCTGAGTCCGATACTAAGTCTGATAGTTCTTGTTGATACCAGTAAGTAAGAAGTAATCCGTTCTGAGCCAATGCTGGAGTTGGAGTAACTTTAATCTGAGATACCTGAGTGGCATTACTCCCCCATGGAGTCCATAGCCTTGGCAATCCAGTGTTACCCTTAATGATTTCCTCTTGAAAGATCTGATTCGTTCTTGCTTTAGATACAAACAAGTCTTCCGAATCTATGTAGAACCTTTCACCTATGATGTTGTTCACATCAACGTTTGTTTCTAATGCATACTGTTCTGTACTAGTAACTAATGTAACAGTAGCTGTATTTTTTAGAATGTTGAAGCGACCAAGAATGTTTATTTCCTGTATAGCTTCATTGATGTAATCAAGGATACGATTCTTCGCATCATTGACAAGGCTAGAGTTCGAGTCTAACCCTAGATCTCTTAGTATTGGGTTTCTTATGGTTGCGAGAGACACGGTTCCTCCTGATGGTTCATTACTTTCTTTAATGCGTCTGCCCAGAGTTCTGCTCTTTCCACCGCATCAAAGTTTTCAACAATATAATTACGTGCTTGCTTACCAATCCTTCTACGTAATGCAGGGTTATCTATCAGTCTCTGTATCATCGCTTCGCATTCCTTATTATTGTTGTATAGGAATCCGTTTACTCCTTGTACTATTACCTTAGAGTAAGGTGGTATGTTCCGCACCACACATGGGATTTCTAATGCTGAATACTCCACCCACTTGATAGCACTCTTACACGTATTGAACAAGTCATCCTTAAGTGGTATTACGGCTATGTCGTTATTCAATAAAGCTTGCTTGTATGGATGAGCTAGTGTCGGCACCCACGAATGAAACTCATATTGTTTTTTTGGTATGTTTTTAAATATACCGGAAAACTCTTGCCCGCAAATTTGTAGCTTTAGGTCTTTGTTCTTCTTCACTAAACTCTCAAACACAGGCTTAATCTCTACCAAATCTTGGTAGTGAGAACACCCGCCATGCCATGTGAGTCTGATAGTTGCATCCTTCTCAATTCTAACTGGCTTCCACACAGACAAGTCAATACAGTTTGGTAATACAATGACGTTCTTGTTGAACTGACTATAATACTCTGCAAGCTCAGGAGTAGTAACAGTAACCGCATCTGCAATTTTGAGGCACTCTTTAGCTGCTTCAGTCTTTTTAATATTTCTAGTAATATCAAAGCTATTCTCCCCGTCCTTCCACACTACAATTTTTTCACCATCCATAACATAAGAAATATTTTCTATGCCCATGTCTTGATAATGCGGAGACAATGGGTTTAACGAAAATATATTATCATCATGGTCAATGATAATTTTCTTAGGCGGGTTATGAGCTTTCAACACTTTTATCAAGTCTAACATCTTCAAGCTAGCAGCCCGTGGTAGAATTGCTACATCACAGTCTTCAAGCAACTGGTACAATTCGCTGTTCTTACATCCAACCCCACCTAACGCAGCATCAATACCAAATTTCCCACTAACAGCTGCAATAGGCTGCCTAATCCTATAGAAGCCACATGCCCCATCATCCCTTACTACACCACAAACTTTAATATCATCTTCTTCGTTAAAGCCAATTGGTTTATCTATCATTGCCTAGTTCTATTTTGTACCGCCAACGCTCTGTATCGCAGTGACAGCCTGCTCCCCCATATGATGCCTAGTATAATTGTTCTTCACATCCATTATTTCTTTAAGAAACTCGAAGTATCCATCACGCCCTTCGTCTTCATCTTTCTCTCCAAACTTGCGAATGAACCGTTGATAGACATGGTTCTTTACTACCATGCAGCTACCACCAATTTCTCCATACTCAGGCTGGTTGTCAGTGTCCTCTCCAAAGTAGTTCCACTTATCTTTACCGCAAGGTGTGTACTGCATTTTAAATAAGACTATATCTTCATCACGATCCTTAAGCTTCTTAACGAAGTCATGGTCTATAATCTTATCGTCATCATCTAAGAGAAGAACGTACTCACCCTTAACCAAATGCCTGTGGCTATAGAACAATCTATTTGCTTTAAGTAATCCAATACCATTTTCAGTCTGGTCATGTATAATTACCTGATCCCAGTCTCCATCAGTTTGATTCTTAATGGAATACTGATTGATCCCCAACTGCTCGTTTCTTTTCCAAGTACGAGTTACTATTGTTAGGTAACCCGCTTCCGGCTGATCCCACGTGTTGCCATTAACGTGATTTGCAAACGACAATTTCATTGGAGGGGTGTCAGTCGTTTCTCCCTCACGTCTCATGTAATTATCTGTTGTTAACAAGAACACCTCTCAGATATTGTTTATAAATACTTCTTACTATCGTTGTCAGTTTTAAATTCTGGATGATCGAAGAAGAAACGATTAACTGCTTTCGTCATAGCGTTCTGGTCTCCATCCAGAATGTCTTTATACTTGTCCTGCATAAGAAAGATGTTTGGTATGGTGCCACGCTTACGCATCATGCGCCCGTCAGTCCATCCGTTGTCTCCTGTCTTACGCTCTTTATCTGCAATCGCAGCAACAGAGTCGACATCCTGTATGTGTTGGATGCCATAGCTCTTATTGTCTGCCTTCATGCGAGTTGCTATGTCTTGAAAGATGTCGTCTTCGTTATCTATCATTTGCCTATGTGCTTTCTAGCTTCGCTGATTAACGCTAGCTGCTTCTTATTAAATCCCCCACCCTTTGCCATCCACTTTTGTTCACCGGGTTCATTCATTAACTCTGGGAAGACTCTCTCAAATACTAACCAATCACCAAGTGGCCCATCAAGTGCTGCTGGGAAACTCTCCCAATTGCTACCGGGAGGTGAACCTTCTTCTGATAGCATCTGAACAGTTCTCTCATAACGTTGTAAAGCCTCTGACATCTGCCTATTATCTAAGCTATCTATAATCTTACGCTTAATGCCAAACATCTTTGGGTCTACTGGTTTTCCAGCCCTATCCTTACTAGTGAGTATGTGTGTAGAATCAGCCCGTATCATATTCCTTAGTTTGGGTAGGCCTTTACTGTTAGCCAACCCTATGGCCTTCCGTAATTCAATTTTATAGCTGTCGATACTACCATCATCGTACTCACCATTAGGGCCAGTATCTCCCGGCTGTATGGTTTCCAAATGTCCCGGCCCAGTCTTATCACCCATGCGTAATTCTATAGGAAAATCCTTTAATGCACCTTGATTTCTAACATCATTGAATGCTTTATTAGCAAAGAAGTTTACACCCGCAAGGTCACGTCCTTCGCCTATCTGTAGTTCGTCTTCTAAACCTTCCATTCAATCTCCTTAAATAAAGGGGAGCCGAAGCTCCCCCCTACCATTAATTTACGCTACAGTGAGCAGCGTAATCTTGCCAGAGGCAGCCTCGTTAAGAGACTCCAATGTCCATTCCGCTTCAACCATGCCACGCCTTGAACTACCTACCTTAGCGATAGGAGTATGCTTGACTGGCCTTAGCATCGCGACCTTCCACATTTCTTTCTGCAACTGACAAACCTTATCCGCGTCCATATGACGGTCAAGGATGATACGCTGCATACCGAAATCTGATTCGTATACATCAAGGCTAGCAATCAATTTCTTGCTTGAAGCTTCAATGTTACGAGTCTGAGATGCTGTGAACGCAGAGATCTGACGTTTCTGAAACCCATTTGCATAGGTCGTGTCAGGATTACCGCCACTGTTAAAGATGGTCTGCAAGTTGGTGTTATACAGAAGCTCAGTAAGAGCCTGCGTACCAGCTGCTGAACCAGTTTCAACATTAGTGGTAATGAATGAAAGAACGCCACGAGCTGCTCTGCCCGTACCCGCTGATGCACCAGCAGCTGACACACCACTAACGATGTCGACTTCCATATCGGTAGCCATAATCTTCAGTGATTTAGCAAGTTGATACTCATACTCGCCACCCTTAACGCCAGCCTTATCGACAGCATCCAAGGTATCAGTTACTTCAAATGACTTACGATTGATCTGAGTATAGTTACCCAGACGAGAACGTGCAGTCAAAGTACCAGCAGTGAAGGCTGCGCCCTCAGCTACTCTCCCATTAGAACCTGCGGTGAGTGAGTCAGTGAGCCACTCATGTAAAGTTCCACTTGCTTTACCCTTACCAAAGCCCGATAGCATCGGAGTTTCAGTAGGGGAAATATTAACGATAATGTCCAAAAGATCTTCACGAAGACCGTTCTGGTTATAAGTCTCAAATGTTGGCATCCGAGGCTCTCCTATTTATATGACACTAAGGTCTCCAAGTATGACCTCTTTGCTGGAGTAATTTAGCAAAGTTATCTACTGAACCACCTCGTAGTGTACCTACCGAATCCCGAAAAGACGGTTGAGCACTCTGTTGCGTTCTACCCTGTGGCGTAACATTACCTGCCATGGGTATCGCCTCTGCACGAGGGGCTGGAGAATTCCCAGTTATCTGATTATATTTAGCAGCATCAACCATAAGCTTAGAGAGTTCAGCAGCCAATACCATATCCTGCGGGTGATTTTTAAAGTTAGGCCCGATGATGTTTTCTAACATCGGATACGCTTTAGTCTTCAGAGTCTTGTAATATTCGCTGTTAGGATCAGATACAAAAGAGTAAGTCTCCTTAACATACTGGTCAGATTGCAGTCTCATTTGATCCTGTTGCTGAACAATATTTTGAGCGTTTTGTTGGGCTTGTGCTACACCCGCCTGTTTACTTACAAGATCCTGCCTACCCTGAACGTGCCTTGCTACCTCTGCGGGCGTGAAGATATCGCCTTCGTCTTCTAGCCTTTGATCCATTGCTGCGATCTCAGCATTGATAGCATCTACATCACCAGCTGGTGGTACATAAGATGATTGCAATGTTTCAAACTGCTGAGCCATGTCTGTAAGTTTCTGGATCTGCTCTTCACGTGCAGCAATAACCAAATCCTTCTCAGCTAACTCTGAGTCTTTCCCTGCAATCTCCTGCTGTCCCTTACGCTTTAAGTCTGTAATGCGCTTACTCATGCCATCAGTAAGGTTCACATCTTGAGCTGGCTGTTGGTCTTCGGACGCTGCATGCGGTGCTTGGGATTGTTCCCCAACTCCTCGCTCTGCTGCAATCTGATCGAACTCCTGCAGGGGTTCCATCTCAGACCAATCTAAGTTGCCGGGGGTTACGTCATTACCGAAGTCCAACGTATGCCCCAGTTCAGATGCTTTATTTACTAATGCTTCCTGATTCACTCCATCGACAGGTGCCGTTTCCTGTTCAACAATGGGTGCTTGAGTTACTACTTGTTTACCGTCTGGCATTTAATTACTCCTTTTTCCCCTGTCCTGTTTATTATTCGGGAGGACGAATCCGTTGTTGCCTATACGCAACAGTTTTAAGCAAGCCGTTAAGGTTTGCCATTTTCTTTAATGCTAAGACTTGCCCCTGTAAGCCTAAGAATTCTTCCAAGGTTTTACATTCGTCAAAGCACTCATAACTTTTAATCATCATGTCTTCGATTTCCTCTGCTACTTCTTTCCAATGAGGAGTCTCTAACAATGCTGTTAACTTACGCAAATGTATCTCCTTATCCTCTGGAGACTTTGCCCTTCTAAGGTACTTATTAAAATTCATTTACTTCCTTTTTGCCTTTGGCGTATTGTCAGTGACAAACTTTCTTTTCTTTGTACGCTTTTTGTTTTCACTAGCTGTAACACGGTCACGTGCTTTTGTTGCAGCTTTGTTAGCGGTCTCCTTTGCGACAGTTGTGCGAGATGGGACGAGAACTGCTAAGCCGTCCTTTTTTACACCGTGATTCTCTTTGTCTAAGTTACGCCCAGTCTCTTTTTCAAACGTTTGTTTGCGAACCCTGTCAGCTACATCCTTCTTCTTTGAGAGCTTTGATAGTTTGTAAACCTTCTTCTTAGTCTTCATAAAAAATCATCTACTCCCTTTAGTAATACCAACCTGCTTAACATTGTAAACCTTTTCAGCTCTATCCACCTGAGCCTTATTCTTAGCCCTACGTGGAGCTTCTTTTTTAGTAGCTTCAATAGCCACTTTTATGCGTGTACGAAGCCTTGCATCACTCCTCTCACGCTCTCTTTGTTTGGATAGAAGCGCAGATGGGGGTGGCTTCGTGTTCTCCTTGTACTGTTTATTCATAGAATCCTGCTGGCCCTTGCGTTCTATCTCTACGTTTCTCTCTTTTGTTGCCTTAATCTGTTTAGCGGTTGGAGGTTTTGACGTTCTTCCGCCACCGAATCTATTAGGGTTTAAAGCAAAGTCTCCGCCTCCCGGCCCTACCATACGTTTTTTTGTCATTAAACTACTGGCCCCTGTTGAGGTGGTAATGGCTGCCCTTGTGGTTGTTTGTTGCCACCCAAGCTACCTAATATTTGCTGTATCACTGGCCCTGCTTGAGCCAAGAGTGCTTGTATGTCTAGCCCACCAGCTGGTGCTTCACCCTGTTGAGCCGGAGCTTGCGGTTGCTGTGGTGCTTGAGATGCTGGATCACCTCCTTGCGGTTGTGGCGGGGGAATCAAGCCAGACTGTACAGCTAGCTCATTCACCTGTTGATATAGTACCTTGAGTATTTCAGGGTTCTCCTGTGCCATACGCATTACAGCTTCGTTGACTGGGACAGCCACCTCATCTGCCATCTTAGATCCAGACTTCCTCATGAATTCTTTAATGAGGGGAGATACATTCACGAATTGAGGGCCAGCTCTCAGAGCGAGTTCCAACTGTTGTTGAATCTCGTTGAGTCTGCTCAACCTGTTAGAATTTACTGAATTCGCTGATAAGTCTATATCATATTGACCCTGTATCTCTTTAGCTGTGACAGCTCTTAAAGAAGTCTCAGCCCCCTCCACTACTCTGAAAAACATTTCCTCGTCACCAAACTGCTGTAACAATTGAAACGTTTGTAATACTGCTTCATTAAATCCTAGGGCTACATTACGCAACATCATCTCTAGTCGTTGATTACCTTCGTTGACTATAGCGTTAACTCCTGTAGCAGTTTTGTTTTGGATTGCAGTGGCATCGTTTCCTATAGCAAAATCAGAGACACCAATTCTATCTTGTATGAGTCTTCGTACTAGTTCTTCTTCTCTGAAGCTGGAGAACTTAACATCACCAGTTTGTAATATCCCAATCTGATTTGGGCCAGCAGGGAATCCAACACCGGGGCCGGGACGATGAATCTCTGGATCTACGTCAGAGTTAGGATCGTACCAGAACATCGTGGCGTTAGTGATAGTTCCATTATCAATACGCATATTGTGTATGTCATTGATCTCCTGTTGCAAGTCTGTGATTATCTCCGCAACACCCTGACTCTCAAATCTACCGGGAATAGGGAAAATACGAATCTCTGCAAAAGGTTTCTTGCCATGTAACAAGTCTGATTCTCTCGCTGATAACAATACTTTATGCTTCTTGGAGAACGTGGCTACGATGTCTTCCATCCTGCCATCACCATCAATGTCATACCTACCATGGAACTCAATCAACTCTAATTCAGCATAACCATCATCAGGCTCCATTGAATCTTGTTCGTAGCCTTCCTCTAACGTCTGAACATCTTTCAGTAATGATTCCCCATGGGCAGAGATACCGTCAGTATCGTTATCATTACTACCAACGTTTAACATTTCAACGTTGTCGTATGTGCCAGCGTCACCTAACTTCAATAAGGTATCGTAATCTCTGCGGAATCTATGTGCTACGTATGGGGAGTCTGCTACTGTGATTGCTCTGGGATGGTAGATGAAGTCTTCGATTGGGATGAACTCCCAGTCAGGATTGTTGTATACTACTTCTTCTCTTTCTATCTTAATGAATGGTTTCTTAACCCAATCATTGTTCTCTAATATAAAAGACATCTGATCAAGGAACTCAAGGATTGCCGCGCTAACCTGACCAGTCTGTACCTGAGCCTGTGCAATTGCCACTTCATCCTGCACCTGCTGTTGGTTTAACCTGCGGGTGTACTTACGAACATCCTTGCGCCACATAATCTTTACTGTGCCACGTCCGTAGATAAAGGCTTCACGGATCCAGTCCTGAGCCTTCGCGTATACTTGTACACGCTTTTGGAGAACGAAGTCCAACATGTTCTCTACATCATGTGCCTTATCGACATCCTTAATCTTACGGGGGGCATCGTTCCCCCCGTCGGGTGGTGCAGTTTGTTTCCCTGCTCCGCTCACCCCTCTAGCCGTAACTAACGGCTGTACTCCGAATATTGGGTTAATCATCCTACTCACCAGTGTATCTACTATGATACCAGTGATAGGAATGTGTAGGTTAGAACAACCCTTCCATGGGAAGTCTTTCTCTGTGACTACACCTTTATACTGCTTATACCATCTCTCTAGATTATTCTGCCAATCTTGTCTGGCATCCACAGAGTTCTGTACTGACTGACAGAGGAAGTCTAATAGCTTAGCCTGCCCCTCTTCCTTTAATCTTGGGTCAATCGCTGGCTCTACTGTAGAGTTCTTCGGCTTATTAATAACGTCACCACTAGCCAGCTTCTTAGGTGCTTGGGCTTGGCTCGTGACATCCTTGGCCTCGTGTGACGGAGACCCTGCCGATAGTTGGTTTGGACTTAGCTCTTCTGCCATTCTGTCTCCAATACACGATGCAATAAAAAAACGATCACTAGAGACTGTAGGTGTAGCTGTTTAGGCTACGTCTCTGGTGACCGTCTAGTGTTCAGATAGGTCTATTCTAACTAGTTATAGTTGGCTTTGCCTCTAGTTACAAATCACGCATAACTTCTTTGATCTCTATTTTCATAATCTTTCCTTCAGACATATGTATAGTGATGCTCCCCGTAAAGAAGTCACGTATCATCTTTATTACACGACCCTGAAGCTTTGTAAGATCAATTGGCATAATTGTAGTGTTACTATATAAGATGCAAAGGATTCAAAAAGGATTCATTTATCCAGAGGATTCTTCGGTGTTTTATCTTCTGTACAAGAATAACATATAAGACTAGCACTTACCATCATTCCTTTCGGAACTTTGATGCGTTCTCCTACTACTTTACCGGGGGGTGGATCACGATGCATAATGAAGACGTAGGCCTTAGAGTTCATTCCATCATACCATCCCATGAATTCTGTCGTAGGCGGGTCATTAAGGAAGTCCTCAGTATCGTTGTCAGTCCAATCATTACGTATCATAGTGTCATCCCAGACTACGTAATAAGGCTTACCCTTCTTTAGTTTAGGTGATTTCATGACATTGAAAACGGAAAGTTACTACCCTGTGGATGGGTACGTCCTTCAATAATAAAATCCCATACAACATAGAAGTATGGCTGCCCTATCCTATGTACAACTCTTTTGATTTTTATATTGATTGGCCTTCTTACACTGCTCATAGAACTCCTCCTGACTTAGATTCCACTTTGCTGCATTAGCCCACTTAGTCACCCACTGGACATTACTAATATCTTCCTTTAGTTCGGGGAACTTACTGGCAGGCTTGATGTGGTCAAGAGACATATTATCGGTAGGAGTCAAGTGGTCTCCTGTAAGGGCACACTTGTATTGCTGTTTCTCCGCTAACCTCATTAAGTCATCAGCAAAATCACTAGAGCCTAACCTATTTATAGCAGCATTTTTAAAAAAATGTGATTCACATAAACGACCATTCTTGAATGAAGCATTCTTACAGCCGTAAGAGTTACACAAGCCCTTCTTCTTAGCATTCATAGAGTAATGCTTGTATCGCTTCTTATCATTTAATGATACACAGTCCTTACATACATATTGTAGCTTGTCTGCAGTACTTGAGTGCTTGTGGAAATCAACTACGTCCACCATCGTCTTACAAGTCGAACAAAATTTTTCTGTATATTTGTAACTACGCGTTGCTTCGAGTGGTATCTCCATAACCATATCATAATCCAAGCTTCATACTTGAGTCTTCTAATTAAGGTCTTCACCGTTAGTATCGGGGAACTTAAAAGCAATCTCTTGAAGAGCATCTGACGTATCCCTTAATGATACTGCTATGTCACCATGGATCTTCTCCAAAGCAACAACGGTAGCTAATGAGTCCTTTTGGACGTTTAACAGATTGGTTAAGATTTGTAGCAGAATTTCCTCGTTCTGCATAACAATCTTAAAACGAGGTGTCTGCGTCGTAGTAGGCATCTGCAACTTCGGGAAAGTACTGTTCCACAAATTGGAGAAGAACGACCCTTGCTTCAAATTGGGATTGTTCAATTTCGATTGCTCCATCGTTTCTTCTTTCACAGATTCCCTCTAATTGTTTAACTGTTTGTTTTCTGTTCATAAAAAGCCTTAACATGGTGGTCGTGCATATGAGGTTCTTCCACCTGTTCTACAAACCCAAAGTGTTCACCTATCAACTTAGACAACTTAAGCTTTGTTCCGTAGTTTCTAAATGTGTAGTCTGGTCTGATATGCTCAATGTCTAATTCAGATGAATGCTCACTGAATATCTTACTCTTACGTTCTATTAACCATATCTCACCACCTAACTCTCTGATCTTATTGGCCTCGTTGTGGAAGCGTACATCCTCAACACTAATTGGGGACGAATAAACTTCTACCCTTCTATGCCATGAATCAACCCATATGTCTTGATCCATTGTATCACGACCCCACTCAGTACCAAGCTTCTGCATAGCATAACGTGGTGTACGGCCTCCGAAGATCATATTCGGCACTTCCTTAAGCCTACCCTCTATCATCTCATCTGTTACACCGGGGATACATAACATCATATCCTTAAGCGTCTGGCTAAACTTACTTCTCTTATAGCCATACTCAACATGTAAGATGTCTGCTACTGTAGACTTTCCTGTTCCCATTCGTCCCATTAGGCCGATTATTTTGGGTTTACTCATCTGAAGCCTCCATCAACTCTACAGTCGCTAGATCTTCTGGTACCTCTATGCAGGTGACATAACTCTTGCCAAGATGCTTATAGCTAGTTCTAACATACCATGTCCTACCATCTTGACACTTAAAGATACTGTTTGGGTGTACTGTTTCCCCTGCTCCAGTTAACATATAGAAGTTATCCATGAATCTTCCAGTGACCTCTTGTTATTAATACGTTTAGGCTAGCATAGTTATCTTATAATGTCAACGATAGAATCAAAAGATGGTTGGTAAGGAAAGGAAAAGAAAAATATATATTATTAATGGGCGTTAGCCCATACGAGCGTAGCGAGTGAACGTTCACTTGTTTTGAGCACACGTATCCTATATAGCGGGTTTATAAAAAAAAAGAAGAGCAACTCCCATCCCCCGAAGGACTAAGTCTGCAGGCTAGTTGGCTTTTAACCGATACGCAGTTTGGTATAGGCAACTAGATACTCACCCCCACCATAGCCTAGGTAAGCTAAAGTGGTGGGTATACCTACTCCTAGTGAGTAAGCTTAAAATAATACTATATTAAAAATTTAAAGATGTCAACTGTTTATGGGGCGATATGCGTTAGTGGGGATTACTATGATGTCTGGATGCACTTGATTCCTCAATGCCTTCTCAATTCCCCTTAGTGTACCACCAGCACTGGACGGACAACTACCACACGCCCCCTGAAATGATACCACTACTTCATCACCTTTAACTAAATCTAACTCTATGTTGCCACCGTCAGACATAAGGTATGGCCTTATAGATGCCTCAATCACCTTCTCTATTGCTTCATACTTCTCAGCGTCATTCATTTGAATACAGTCATTACAACTTTACTGTTCTCCATTGATCTCTCATATGCAGTCTTTACATCGCAGTCACCACATACCCGATGAGCACCATTCTCAATCAAGTAATCTGCCATTACAAACATCTCACCGCATAAGACACACTTAACTTCAGTCATACTCATTTCGTCCATAATTCCCCTTTCTACATTAGATGCAAGCATATAAAAAAGGATTCATTTATTATGCATATTTAACATTAAAATATATTAATCTTAGTAGTGTGTATCTATGTGGGCTAGGAGTATACAAACAAAGGTGTATGATAAAGTATACAGTTACGGTGATATTGTATATAAAAGTGCTAACTTGTTGCAGACTTGGGTGCTTAGCGGTTTTGCTGTTATGAAAAGTGCAAAATAAATAGACGAGACAACCCATATTAATATCAATGAATTTCAATCAATGGGACTCCTAGTCGGGGGTAGGGGGCTATGCAAGCCCCTTGACACCCCTATTCTAGGGCTATTCAGGGGCGTTGTGACATCTTTGTGATATTATCCTTTAGAATCATATACTTAGCTAGTGGTTGCATCAGGGTATGAAGGGGGGGATACTTACATCCCCCTCAAACTCTTATACGAGGTTCCAATCATGAAAACGTACATCATTACACCTAAGCAATTGGTAGCATTCACTAAGTCCAACACCTTGCCTGCAGATAAAGTAGATGAGATAGTTGAGCTACAACGTATTGCTGAGGAGAACTCTAACCCTGCTACCCGAAATGAGTCTATATTTGCCATAAACAATCAGCGTATAGGTGAAATCCAGACTGCTATTGCTCTCAAGCCAGTTCATACTTTCTTGGCTAGTTTGGGTGAGAAGCTAACAACGTCACTTGCAAAGCGTCCAATGAGTAAGAAGACTTATTCACAATTCATTACATTACTGGAATCACTTGTCAAAATCCTTGTCAAAGCTAGAGATGAGGGAGTTGTAATCATCAAAGATGCACCAAGCATCGACTACTAAGCAGGCGTTATTGCATCATGGAGGGGGGCTTCGGCCTCCCTCTTTTTTTTTAACCTACTGATTCGAGGTATAATACTATGAAAGGAAGGCCATATTACACGGTGATAGTACAACGGGAAGGCCACGGCTTATGGCATCATAGCTATGGGAGCTTTGATAAGTCAGACTGTATAGATGAGATTGCCTGTGCTTCTGACAACGCTAGCCTGTTGACATCGTTTAAGATTATCACGTCAGGACATACGCAATCAGACATAATGGAGTGTATCAATAACCTTAACAGAGGTATAAAACAATGCGAGATATAGTACAACCACTAATCTACATCACGTTGTTTGTCACGTTTGTCATAGTTCTCTGGGTGATAGCAATACCAGCAGTTGACAGGTGGGAGAGATCAAATGGATACCCATACGGTAAGCTATGTCAGATGTACGGTACTTGTGCTACTGGAGGTGAGTAATGGAACACACAAACCACTGCGACCATAGCGATATGATATATGCAGGCACTTCTAAGTATACGCTCACCTCACCTGAGCGTGACATCAAGGCAGACTATTACTTCTGGCTTGCCAAAGAGGATGGATGCTATGATTGGAGGATATGTGTACGCCTCAGCTCTGAGCCTAGTAATTACATGAGTGGTAGCATAGACATGTACTACAATAATCCTGATGTGATGCGTATGTTTGCTACATTCATGTGTAAAAAGCTAAAGGATTACAAGCTTGATAGCGAAGCGGGACACGATCATCTCAGGGATGTGGTTGGATCGTTGATGATTGCACAGTTTAAAGGGGAGAGTAAACAAGACCGATACAGGTCTGTTATTAACGCTATATTTGAGGAGAAGGAGGTGAGTGAAGGTGCTTAAAGAGATAACAATCATGCTGTATCTGGTGATTCCTCACCCGTCACTAAGTACGGGTGCAAACATAGAGGTGATACCTAATCAGATACAGTTCATGCACAGGGATGGCTTAGAGGTGAGCTATCCGTACAGAGTCAATGACTGTCGTACTGTCACGCCACTAGCACATGAGTTTGTGGTAGAGATAGCAGATGGGGTAGTATGCTATGTCATTGATACTAACCAACCTTTCCTGTTCCGATCCAATAGATGGATGGGTATACATGGAAAGACTTACAAGCTAGGAGAATGATATGAAAGATGTAAGATGGGAAGAGCTACTAATTTCCATAGCCATAGGGTCATTCCTATATGTTGTGGCATTGATAAGCACATCACTATGAACTACACAAAAGGAGACAGCTATGAAGTTTGAAATAGAGAGCATAATAATAACGCCTAACAACGAAGATGGAGAGGATTATGGATGGATGGTCAGAGCTGAGTACGACCATGACATTAAGTATACCTATCACAACAGTGCTAAGTCTTTAGCAAAGCAAGTGATGTTATTAATCGAAGATGATAAGGAGGATACAAGATGACTGAGTACGAGATGATGAAAGATAGAGTGAAGGTTAACAGTAGCATTGATAGACTAAAACATATCACTGCCATCCTAATGCCAGAGAATTGCAGTACTCAGGCCTCACCTAATAGGTACGAGCGTATCTATGAGACGATAGCTGAGGTTGGTGAGGAGTCAGGCTATGACATGACTGATGGGCAAGCGATCATGTTGACTCAAGCAATAGAGCTTGTACTAACACATGAGTTTACACTTATTAAAAAAGGAGAGACAAATGAATGACAACGTAGTAACAAAGAAGTGGAGGTTGCGTGAAGATAACAGGATGAAGGATGGCATGTACAAGGAAGCACCGTGGATAAGGGAAGATTGGTACCTTGACTCGCCATTTGCTGGCATCCACTATGCTCACACCAGTGAGACTAACCGTAACCTTGTAGCTTACACGCCTGACTATGGTAAAGGTGAGCGTGATGTACGCAACAGTGCTAAGCCTCGCAAGTATCTAACCAAGCATTTCTATGATGTGTTAGGTGAGGATGGTGTTGAGAGGTGGGCTAATACATTCCTGACTATGAACTCTGATGTATTGCTAAAGGTAGCAAGGACACGTTCAGAGATCAAGTGGGTGTATCAGAATGGGCAGATAGGTTGCAATTCTGAGGACGATGACGGTACTGGGTCGTGCATGACATACCGAACAGAGCATTATGATTGCTCACCTATACATCCTGTTGAAGCATACGCATCTGAAGACTTAGGTGTAGCATACACGACACGTGAAGATGGAACGGTATCAGCACGTGTAGTAGTATGGCCTGACAAGCTACGCTACAGTAAGATATATGGGAGGCATGGCCATGAGGACAAGCTAAGGTCTATCCTTAAAGACTTAGGATGGGAGTCACACGGAATGTGGGGTGCTAGGATGCTACGTATTGATTGTGATGCAGGTGTAGTAGCACCATACCTTGACGGTGAGACTGATGCTGAGTTAAGAGATGATGACATAATGATAGGTGGCACATGTTGTGAGCATGTAGCTGACTCTCAACGTGGCATTCTCAACACAGCAGGTGATCCCTGTTATGATTGTGAAGAGATGATGGACATTGACTCTTCATACAC